>ERZ778027.2353-NODE-2353-length-24078-cov-13.447405_pt1 | contig 24078 bp, 27 predicted proteins | sample MGYA00375757_ERZ778027 | MGnify/ENA primary metagenome ERZ778027 (study PRJEB29350, sample SAMN05389817) | bioreactor metagenome | isolation source: Ammonium sulfate bioreactor | place: South Africa: University of Cape Town | collected 2014-02-18 ...
ACTAATACATTCAGTCGAGGGCCAAGTGAATCGACTCTCGATGAACGTTACTTGTTTTCCTATGGTGATATGAATGAAGTTAACGGATCGTCATTTTCCATTGTTTCATAGTATAGAAGCTGCTGTGTTGATATACATTCATCATAGTTTATATCGTATTTCGAGAAGATAATACTATTTTGTAGCATTGATCCACCAAATGTACATAGAGAAAACTATTATCTCAAATGAAACCCAATATTCGATACTGATATACCTTTCACTTTTGACCTTTAATCCGATGGGAGAAACTTACAGCACAGACGCACACGCACCATTATAAGAAAGAAAATTACAAGACATGTTCATACGTAGATGCATGTCACTTTTTTCTTTGAAAATATGTAAGAATCGATTTTGTTAATAGTCACCACTGTTTCTTCTTTTTATTCGAAAAAAAAACAAAACAAAAGAAAACTTTTATTTTGAAATAAAATCAACGGAATGATTTGTTTGTTGATTATCACGTTTCCATAGTTGAGGTAATTTATCTAAATTGATTCCTTCTAATGATTGAGTAATACGAAGAAATTCGATAATTAAATTCAATCGAATGGTTGTTCTTTGTCTGATATAAAATAATTCATAAGCTTCCTCTTGAATCTCAATCAATCGATTACATTGATCACGAATAATTTCAATCGTTTTAGTTAAATTATTTCTTTGATTTGGACTTTTGTCGAGAATCTTTTCTAATGTCTCGAGAAGTTGTTGACCATACCGAGCACAATAATGATCACAACTTTCATTTTCAGAGACAAAAACATTATTGTAACCTTCAGATGATGGCCAAAGACGACGATCGAAACTCAATTCTTCATCTTGTTGATCGTCATCCGTCGAATGAATATCATTTAATAAATCGACAAATAATTTGACGATTAAATCAACAAATAAATCAGTCGATGGATGTTTCAAAGCATCCAATGTAAAATATCGAAAGAGAACATTTTGTGTTAGATAAGAATTAGCACCGAAAACACCTTGAAGATGTTGATCATTGACAATCGATGGAATGATCTTTGTCAATGTGTCTCTCACACTATCGGATGAGATCGATGATAATTTTAATATCAATCGCCAATATTCACATTGACTCTCAACTAAAAATCGAATATTTTCAAAGAAGAAGAAGAAGAAGAAGAAAAAAGGCTCGTTTACTATTAGTTGAATTGTATAAACATGATCGAGATTGACTGAGAAGATTGAGAATCGCACAAGCACATTCATCATTCGTTTCATTATCAATAAAATCATTGATTCGATCATAAACAAGTTTTATTAAATCTTGTTGATCAACTTCATTATCATCACGTGATGAACTCAATGGTAATAATTCACCAATTAAACTAAAACTTGCTGCTAAACTCATTGGGCTTCAAACAAAAAAAAAATTCAATTGAATTTTCTTTCTCAATGATAAAATCTCAAAGTTTTACCGTCTTAGATTTTCGATTAATTGAACAATTCGTCTTGTTAATCGTTGATAATTCATTGTTTTATCAATCATTTTCAAAAGTAATTCAATCGCTCTTGTATAAAGTTGTTCATTGAATAAATCCATGGTTAACAATAAATCAATTAACCATTCACGAATTGTTCGTTCGAATAAATTCAAATTATTTTCTACTAAAAGTGTTTCAACAAAACACAATTCTGTTTGAGTTTGTTCGACAAAAATCAAAAGTTTTCTTTCGATTTCAACATTTTGAAGAACAATCATTAAACGTGTTAAAACTCCCGTTAATTCATCAGCTCCAACCGTGACTTGATTCCCATGATTGACCATATAATTTAAATATTCATTGAGATTCACTTGTAATTCATTCGAAGGAATTTGACAATAGATATTGTACAACAATTCCAAATAAGAATATTGAGTCAATGAACAATTGTTTCTACAAAATCAGTCAATTCTGTGATTTCAAGTTGAAAAACAAATCGAAATACAAACTGGTAAATACACCATTGAAGTGATTCAATGATTTCATTCAGATGAAATGTCGAATCGGGTTCAAATGGAAGTTGATTCTTTTTCATTGATTGAAAAATTGCATTTAACTAAATGGCAAATTGACAAATCAACTTTCTGGAATAGAAAAAAATTACTTGTAAGAAACGACCATGAAGAGAATTCTGTCGAATTGTTTGTTTTGGTTGTTTGGCTAATTGTTTGATTTGTTTTTGAATGAAATGTGAATATTCATTTCGATTGATCAAAGCTAAAAGAGCTTTGGATGAATGTTCACGAATACGTAAATACGGTGATTCTTCACATTTGATTACAAATGGAATTAGTTTATCTAAAGTCAATGAACAATCGATTCCATCCAATGGACTCGGATAAAGACGACGTAAAATCAAAAGAATAGCAAACAGAGATGAAGACGACAGAGATTCAATTGACGAACGACAACTTGTTGTTTGTTGTAATTGTTGATAGAATAAATGAAATAATGACGGATATTTATTGAAGAATTCTCGCGATGTCATACTGTTCTTCTTAGATAAATTATCTTCACCATCTTTTGTTTTCGATGGACCAAAGATTCGTTGAACAATTGTTGATAATAATAGAGTTGCACTATTTCTTATCATCCAAATAGAAGATGTAAAACCAATGATTGATAAATAGAGACCACGTTCAATGAATGGTAGAACATCATTGGCAAAACGTTGATTTCGATAAAATGATCGAACTGTATTATATGCATGAATCTATTTACAAATACAAAACTTCCTTTCCTATTAACAAAACAAAATAAGAAGAGTACTTTTCGACTATTTTCAATGGTTTGTTGATCGAATGTTAACGTATCAGGATCGTTGTCGATTATATTGAGAAGAGTATTGATGAGAAGTGCAACATAAGTTCGTTGTTGACCTCGTTGTTTAATTGGTTCATCGGTAAGAATCGATTGAAGATAAAATGGTAAACCACCGGATCGTCTTGTTAAACATAATTTATTTCGATCGAGAGTATTTTCTTCAACCATTTTTATTCCATCATTGATCCATTCAATTGGTAAATTACATAACTCACGACAATTTGAACTAAAACAACACGTTTACAAATCATTTCATTTATTTTTCTCAAAGAGTAAAACCTCCATAATTGTTCACAAATGATAACAAAACCTGTATAAGCTAATTCGTAAGCACCACAATGACGAGATTTTAATAATTGTTCCATAAAATAATTCGAAATAATGTTAACCTATTCAAATAAAATCAAAAATTGAAAAAGATTTGACGTGAGAAAAAGAAAAGAAACTTGTTTGAAACTGATGAATTTAAATTTGTCTTGATCTTGAATATCTTGAATTCCAATTTGTCCCAATCGACTGAATAATAACGAAATCTCTTTGATTGTTCTCCATGCACAAACTAATAACATTTGAGATGTTATTTGATCTTCAGGATTTTCCTTTGAAACATTTCCATTTACTACAAATTATTCTTAATCTTAATCAAATTCAAAAAAAAATAAGAAAAAGAAAACAAACATTGAGTTAATTCCATCGGCATCATTCCTTCAGGTGACGATGAACTAACGATTGGACCCGTTAATGATGCGATATTCAAACTTAATTCAATTAAATGTTCGAATAATTGTCTCCAATCATTGATTTCTTGTTCATTTTCATATCTAAATGAAGTCAACAGTTGAAATCAAATCGAAAATTTAGGTTTGTAAAATACTTGAGTCCATTGAAGATTTTCAAAAGTGCATTGATACCAGTTAAACATCCATACATAGGTCCATGTTTAGCTGCATAGAAAAGATTTGTTGTTGCTTGTTTCACTTCTTCATCTAATTTCTTCGTAATAAAATTGATTAGTAAATAGATTTCATCATTGGATTTGTTTTGTTCGTTTTGAATCAATTGAAGAGTTCGTTGGTGATTTAATTGAGCAATACATTGTAGAAGAGTTGCTCCACTGGCTGTTTGTGGTGGTTGAGTACTTGATAATAATTCTAAGATTCGTTTGAATAATTTTTCAAAACGAATATCAAGAAATTGATTGAGAACAGTCTATCAAAGTAAGAAAAAGAATAAAAAGAACAAATATTTTATTTTTCGTTCCTTATCAAATGAATATTTCTTTATTTCATCCTACATGTTTTTAGTGATAGTGCGTGTCTTTTCGCAAAGAAAAATGCACGAAGAGTGTGACCCTAAAGATTGGTTAGTCGAACTGAATGTTCGTCCAAATGAAATGAAAGGTGTTGATCCTCCATCGTTAACTAAAACCGATGATTATCATCGTTTATTAAATTCGATTTATTCGATGACATTAGCTGAAAATTATGTTTCTCATCAAATCGATTCTTATATTCTCGAACATATTCAATTGGAACAAGATTGTTTTCAACAAAATCAACTCAATTTAATCTGGTCCGATGATGTTTCGTTGACATTCGTCTTCTTAGCGAGTTTAGCTCATCATGGAGAATATTCACAAAATGATCTATTAGAGAAATATTTTAAATGGTGGATGCATGGGTAAAATTCTAAACTATGAATTCACAAATTCTATTTGTTGATTTAGTTATATGTGTCCAACAGGTTTATGTTTTACTCCTCGTCTCGATATAAAACGATCGATTGATATTTTTGGTGAAACTCAAGGAGCACATGCTTTAGGTATCGAAATAAATTTAGATGAAAAAACAGCATTACTTCGTCCGAATGGTGGTGCTCTACTTCGATTATCTCCGATTGCTTATTTTTATAATCAACATTCGCAGGAGAAACGATCAGAAATTATTGAAGATTGTTGTCGAAGAATGTTTGGCAAACAAACATCGACACAAATCTTTTGTCTTTACATTGAATTACTTGTCAAAGCAATCAATGGACTTTCGAAACAAGAAATTCTTCAATCGATTCAATTTCAACCGAATTCAAACGATATTTTCAATCGAATCTTTTCGAATTTAATTTTTATTCTCGAAAACGATGAAAATAATCTTGATAAAGGTATTCAATTGGCTTCAACGATGTTATTCGATCAAGAAAATGAATCCAATTATTTGAATCCTTTCGATTCAAATCGATCGATTGTGTTAACTCTTTATTTACAATTGATTTCGCCGATTTATAATCAAATTCCGCAACAATATCAAAATGAGATTTATGCAAAAGAAACACTCGAATATCTAATCAAATGGATTTCCTATCAAAAACAACGGAACTTACTTTCAATTTAACTAAAATTTCAAGTGAAAATTCACGAATATCTTCATACGTATCCCATAAACTATTTAATAAATATTCGATTGAATTTGACTCGACAATTTCATCGAATTTATATAAAACCAATTTGCCTTTTTTGTTTCCAAAGAAAAAAAATCTAATTTTAGTTGAAAGAAATAAAAAAAAACAAAGAGAAAAATACCACAATTTGTTTGTATTCCTCCATTTTCATGTAAATTAATTAACCAATGAAAGATTAAAATACATAAATGTCGTTGAGCATACGATCCTTCCAAATGTAAATGAGAACAACACCAATTTAATAACCATTTCAAATAGTTCTTCAAAAATCAACATGTGTTTTTGTTTTCTGTCAACAATGAAATGAATACGAACTCGATAGGATTCAGTTATTCGATCGTAATCTTGATCAGCTTTTTTCAGTTTTTGTCTTGCACAAAAGAGCCAACTGTCTTTTATTCGAATGAAATGCTTTTTAAGTAACGATAACGATTGATTTCGAAATGAAGTTGATCCATTATCAATATTCATTTGAAGATATGTTCGAATTAAATCAAATTCAAGTTCATTGATCAACTCAGTTGTTTTCGGATTTTCACAAAGAATAAACAAACAATCGAGACAAATCTTTTTTTTCATCATTTTTAATTTCAAAATGAACGAGAAAAAAAATAAAGAATTTTACTTGTTCATCAGAACTTGTGATTCCTTGTCGAATTAAATTCTCGTCAATAAATGGATCTGTTGATGAAAATATATTTGGACATAAACCTAAACTTCTTCCAATTCGTGTACAAACAATTAATGTTCGATAGTTTTCTAGAACAGGATCTTTCATTTTGGATTTTCTCTTTAAATATAGTTTTACTTGTTATTTCTTTGAAATCTTTTAAATATTCTGGATGACCTTTTAATATCTTTGGTAAAATATACTAAAAACAAATTCCAATGAAAGATTTGCAATTAAAAATCAATAAATACTTCAGCAATCAAAGAACGATGTAATGGATTGGATTTATCAAGTGTTTCAACAACAGGTTTCAACCAAATGTCAACCCATTTATCTTTCGATTTTTGTTCATCTCGATGTTTATGACATAGAACACTGTATAAATAACTTGCCTTTGCAAAATAGATATTTGTTGTTTAGAAATGAAATTTTGTTTTGAAAAGATGAAAATACTTCCGATGCCAATCCTCGATCGTTCATTGCTTGAAGACAAGTTTGAGCTAATGAACAATTCCATTGTAAAATATCCGTTACAGATATATATTCAATTAATGTATGATAAGCTAATGAACAACCATCTTTTTGCCATGGAAGTTCTTTTAATAGTTTCAATTGAGAATTCACAATCTTTTCACGAAGATCACCTTTAACAACAACAACAACAACAACATCTTTTTTTGGTTTTGTCATTTCAATTTGAATTCACAAACTATGATTCATCGAGATTTTGAAAATATTTCTATACATATTCGTTGAACAATGTCTCACAGTCTAAAATCAATTTCAACATCGCAAACTTTGATTTTCTCTTCGAAATGAAATACTTCGATATTTGAACTGAAATTATCCCAGGTAAATGTTAATAATTGATTGATAATCAATTCTAATGAACTTGTTTCGAGATGTCTCCATGAAAATCTATTTCATTTCAAATAAATTCAATCGAAATCTTTGTTGCATTTTCTCTTCTTACGTTAACGATTCGGAATAGGTTTCCAATGCTTTTGCAATGGCAACTAAAACTGTTGAATCACGTCTAAACAAAAGATTTTCATTTGTCTTTTTTGTTCGAAAGAAAAACCAACGTTTGAAAAAGAAGAAGATCATTTAATAATTGAACAAAGAAATGTGTATCGAGATATTCATTTGCAATTGTTGTTTTTATTAAACCGAAATATAACGAAATTTGAGATAATTTCACTTTTGTTACATCATTCATTCGATTTAACTACAAACAAACAAAAAAACTATTGATTGACAAGTTTTGGAATTCAACAGAAATCAACTTTGTCATTGGGTAATAATTCAAAATTATCTTCGAAAAGATGCCAAACTAATGAACAAGCTAAACGAATTTCCAATGTTAAAATATTTTCTTTGAATAAAAAAACAAAATTTTTGATAATGTTGAAATGAATGAAGTCGAACCATCATTTAACATTTGATGAATCATATTTTCAATGATCTTATCTCGTTGAAGTTCATCTCCAAATTTTGGCCAAAGAAAAACGAGAACTTTCAAATAATATTGACTTTGTTGGAAAAGATGAAACCGTTGATGAGGAACATTCGTCGATCTAAATTATATTCATTCATTGATCAATTTACAATTCAGAGAAATCATTTAGTTTTACTGAATATCCGACCAAAGTTCTTGACCAATTTGAATCAATTGATCACAAACTAATTGACAATTTGTTCAAGATTCAGAGAGAAATAGAAGAGACAATCTACTTTTGTTTTTCATATTCAAAAGACAAGTTAAACCAAAGGGAAAATTTTCAATGAGATAATTTAACATTGAAATAATTTCAATTCGATGTTCTTTCGTTGATCGATTGAAAAATTGAAGTAAACGATTTGTTGATTGTTGAACAACTAAATCATATTGATTTTCTTGTAAATGAGAAAAACCTCTTTGCAAATCAAAATTCAGAAAGTTTTTCATTTCGTTTAAATTCAATTTCAAAATTTACTTGACAACACATTTTCTCAATGAAGTATTCGGTGGATCAGTCGATGATGAATCAATCAGTAAATTTATCAATTGATCACATAACGATTCTATTTCAGTTTTATTCGATGAAGCAAAAATCGATTGACTCTACACACATTTCAATGGATTCGTTCGGACAGAGAGAGAAATTTTACTTGTCGAATCATTTCTGCAACATTCTCTTCACCATTTCCTGTTGAAGGAATTGGACGAGCTAATTTCTTTGAACGTAAAGACATTTTCACGTTTGTTTATCTACAAAAACATTCTGTTGTTGCTTTGCTTTCGAATGAATTTCTTTTTTTTTTATGAAAAAAGAAAATTTATAAAAAATAAAATGAGAATGTTTTCTGTTTCTAATTAATATAAATATTATTCGTCGATAGAATTGGTGAAGTTAATTGCGATGGATTTGAAGTAAAATCTGTTAGAAAAGCATCGAATTCATCGATATTCGTGATTTTAGGTAATGAAGGAGAATAATCTGTTAAAAATAATTGATCAAATGAATTCTGTTGACTCGATGTTGTTGTTGTTGTTGTTAGTGGAGATAATGATGAATCATTATTGTCAAGTAGAAATTGTAAAAAGACTTGATCATTTGTTAATGGAACAGTAAAATCTTGATTGAGAAAATCAACTGGAATCGAATCGAGAATTTCATCTAATTCTTTTGAAAATGATTCCATTTGTTCATCTTCGTTGATTTTCAATGTAGAAATTAAATCATTATTGAATACTTCACTTTCACACGGTTTCTCAAGTAACAATTCTATAGAAAAGAAGAAAAAAAAGGAAGAATGTATATGTGTGTGTGTTTTTTTCTTTCTTTCATTCTGTTCGTAAAGAGAGAAGAGAAAAGGAAAAAAAAAGGTCCTACCCAGATTTGAACTGGGGCTCCTGGATTCAGAGTCCAATGTCCTAACCGCTAGACCATAGGACCATTACAAAGATTGAGTCGATGACAAATGTGAATGTTATTCTTACCTTGTTGTTGAATTTGTTGTTGAGTTTGTTTGATTCGTTGAATTAATGTTGTTTTATTTGAATGTGACGATGGAATTTGATATTGTTTACATAAATCTCTTAGTTCGATTTTGGTCATTTGTTCAAGAGGTTTTTCATTTTTGTCGTCTTGTTTTTCATCGGTTAACTCGAGAAGAAGTTGTTGTTGAGCCAAACGAATTTGATGTGTATTCGATGATGATTTTAAACCATCCATTTTCGTTATTTTAGGTTTACATGACGATGGAGGACCTGTATATTCATGAAAGATCAATGGACGACTGGCAATTGTTGTTGTTTTTTTAAATGGAATTGATCCATCTAAAAGAGAGAAATAGATGATTTCAAATTGAATTGAATTCGAAGAAAGTAAACCTTGAATAGCTTGTTCGATTTGTGAATGTTGAGTTGTATCAATATGAAGAATATGATTTTGAATGAGATCTAACGGACCGGGTCGATTCAAAAGATGTGTATTTAATTCATCGGCAAGACGAGCTCGTTTTAATTTTTGTTCAGCATTTTGTAAACTTGGTGCACATTGTGAATCATGTAGAATTCCTTTCGAGATCAATTCATCACGATCAGGACGATGGGATAACTTTTCATTTAAGATTTCTGAACAATTCAATCTTGAATTTGTTGTATGTACATCTTCGAATTTACGTTTTAAATTCGTATTCGACATTGTCTTTTGTTTTACAATTTCAAAATAAAATTATTATATGAATTTCATGTAAATCTCGTTTAATGCGTCATCGTTTACCTTTTCTTCACATGAATCATCAGAATCGACAAACTCTGGAGGAGGAACGATATTAACCAATATGTTATCACATTATTATCACATAGATGCCACTCAATACAACCGAATGTTTTATTACAATCAAAGCAACAACAACAACAACAAACACATGAAAAGCATTCATTTATTCATTACGAAGATTTATTATTATTATTATTATTATTATTGTTATTCGATTGTTTATTTGAAAAGAAGAAAGTTTTCTTGAAAATAATTTGAAATTGTTTTTGATAAGTTGGCGATGGTAAAACGAAAAGACAAAAGATGAATATCGATGGGAAAAATGAAAATTGATAAGCAAGAAGATATAACCAAAAGTAGCTCGATGATTTTTGACAATTCAATGTAAACGAAAGAATCAATCGAGGAAATGATAAAATTAAAATCAGAATTGGACTTATGACTAAATATTTGTGTTGATTCAATTTCATTTTCAATTGATTTTGAATTTGTTTCGATTTTTGAATTAAAAGTTTTTGTTTTGTTGTTCCAACAATGATAAAAAGTGACGAAAATAAATTCAATATAAACGGAGAAAAATTATGAAAAAATTCTAAAAATGAATTATAATTGTACAACAATGTCGAATAATAGATTCCACACCAAGTTCGTTTCTCATTTTCATCATAATAAACATTCAAATAGAATAATTGAGGACAAATCAACACGAAATTAACCAAACAAACAATTAAACAGACAATTTTAGCTAATTTTCGACTGAGAATTTTATTAAATGAAATTCCTTTGAAGACGGTAAATGCTCGTTCACATCCAATGCAAACATTCAGCCAATTGTTGATGTAAACTAATAATTTTAATAATGGTTCGATTAAGAAACAATTCGAATAAATCAAAAATTTTTGTCCGAAAAAGATTTTCGATGACGAAATTAAAAAAACATATTTCAAAAGAAATAAAATGTTAATCAGCAATGAAATAATCGAACAAACCAACAGATAAATTCCTGAGCCAACTTCTTGCGAACTTTTCTGTTTGAAAACAACGATCGAAATCATCGAATTGAACAAACCAATTAAAAAGAAAACAATTGTTAACAAACAACTCAATTGAATTGTCAACGGTTGATGGAAAAGATGTTCATTTAATTTAATTTGATAAGTTAAAATTTCATCCAATGTTAAACCTAAACCTTTACCATAGAATTGACATTGAGAACCGAAAAAACAATCTCGACAAACACAAATCTTTCGCGATGGACAAACGGGATCATCTTGAAAACATTGACCACCATTTAAACATTCTCGTTGCAATTTACATTCTAAATTCTCCTTTTGATTGAATTCAAAACAATTGGCAAACGAATCTTTTGTACAAATACATAAATGATGTTCATCGTAAAAACATTCGATATCTTTCAAACAAATTAAATGATAAGATTTCATTCGTTCGAATTGAGATTGACCAGTGAAATTCATCAATGAATTCACCGGGAAACATTCTCTCGATGGATTGATCTTCGTTGAAACATAATCATTTACACGATGATCAACGAACGATAAATAATAACGATCGTTTAATTTTACTAAAACGATTTCATGATGAACTCGAACGAGAAAACGAACTTGAAATTGAAAAAGTGTTAATTTTTCAATGAGAATCGTCATTTCAGGATCACGACCAGTTCGTAAACGAAAGAAATAAGCTAAAATATACGAAGATATATGTAGATCTTCGATTTCAATATGAAATTCATATTTTTTAAATTGACATCTCGATCCATAATATTCATTTGGACAAATACATTTGTATTTATTTCCAAGAGAATTTTGAAGATCTCGTCGAATACATTCACCTTCATTCAAACAATAATCTTTGGGACATTCCAATGACAAAGAACAACGACGACCAAATCGACCAAATCGACAAATACATTCACTTCGATCGTTTGTTAAATAATAAATCAACGAACCATTCGAACATTTTCCTGTTTTCGTTGGATCAACAACTTGTAAATCACAATGAATTCCTTTCCAACCAGGAAAACAACGACAAAATGATTCATTTCGATTTTGATATTGAAAACATTGACCGTGAAAACATCGATGCAAACATTGCGACGAAATTGATGGAGAATTTTCATTGATATAAACAATCGAACCGAGACGATTCACGGGCAGAAATGAAAATGGATTTGCAACAAACCAACTTCCACGATACGAAAGTAAACGTTTTTCATAAACATCAATGCGAACATAAAATCGATGAGATCGATTCTTTGGTCGATCGTCAAATAATAAATAACGATTGATTTTTATTGAACAAGTTTCACTGGAAATGTAAACATATTCAACCAATGAATTCAATTTCTCTTCTTCGTTCAAATTCGAATTTATCAAGAGAATAACAACCGTGTAAATCTCATTGATTTTAGCTCGAATCAATTGTAATGAAAGACTAACACGTTCATTTTGAAATTGACATCGATCACCATAATAACTCGGAGGACAAAGACAAACTTTGTTCTTTTCAATAACATCGTTTCGTCGTAGGACAACACCGAGACCACGATTACAAAACCAAGGCCAAGAGTTATTAGTCGTTGTCGAATGATTCTTTTCGAGAATTTCTTTTGATTGAATTGTTTGATTGATATTGGAACTTTTGAAAGTCTTTTTCGGATATGAATTTGTTGTTTTCAATGAAAACGAATCGATTTGTTTGTCGAAATTGTCAAATAAATAACAAAATGTTTTTTCGATAGTTGTTTGCTGAGTGATTGACTTCGAACAAATTAATTTCGTTTGATTTTCACAGAAAAGTTCATCATCTCGATTTGGACACGATGGGATTCCATTACAAATGTCATTCAACGATAAACAAGTGTCACTGTCTTGACAATGAAATAATTTGTCACTCGACGGATAAACTCTTTTACAAAATCCAATTTCATCTGTTCCACCTAAACAATCGATTTGCTGATTATTCATTAAATTCGATGGTAAACAAATCAACGAATGATTGACAATTGACAAACACGGATGACTATTCAATGGACAAATCACTTTCTCCGAACATTCAAATTCATCGACACCATTCGAACAACTCCAAACGCTGTCACATTCCGAATAAAGATTTCGACAAGGCCAATTCGTACAATTCGATTCATCAGTTAACAATTCATTCGTTATCGAATCTTTGTAAAGATATTCTTCTAAACCATTGCAAAGACTTCGAAAAGGAATTTTCGTTGGAAAATAATTTCGATTGATTTGACATTCATCGGTCGTATGTAAAAGAGAATAACATTTTCTATCATTTAAACATTGAACATGATTTTTATTATTAATTAAACAACTTAATTCGCCATCTTCATCATCATTTAAATAACAATCGCTATTTTCATCTAAAATTCGAGATTTTGATATTAATTTCGACGAATTTTCACATCGATACAATGAAGAAACATTTTCATAATCTTTTAAATTAGTTAAGAATTGAACATTGGTAAAACAAGATCGAAAATAAATATCAATCGATAACATAATATCAATCCAATCGTTTCCACTTATTTCAGATATAATTTCACTTTGATTTCGATTTAAACAACTCAAATTCTTGTAAATCAAATCGGCTTTTAAATGTTCACAAAATGTTTGATTAAAACAAATATAATCAGGATAAATCAATGGATGTTCATCGGTTTTCATTGAAATATTTTCATATAACAAATAAATATGATTGAAATCAATTGGAATCGATGGAAACATGAAGAGATCTTCACAATATTCAATTGAATTTCCATTTAAAATCGATTGACAATCCAGCGAATGAACAAGTTTAGTTAAACAAATCATAAAAATAAAACAATGATGATTCAATTGATTTTGTTGAGAAATTGAATCGATGAGATGTCGATGTCTTCCATTGTGACATTGATCGAATTTTTGAACACATTGTCCATCTCCGCATGGATAATCGAACCAATTCGTTCGACATGAATGTTCTTCACAACGAAAACGAGGATCACGATAACAATTCGATGGATAAATTACATTCGAAACTTCATCCGAACGATCAAGACAATCAGCTTCACCAAAACCATTCTCCCAAAATTGTTCAGGAATACATAAACCATTGTGACAACGATATTCATTCGATGAACATTCATTCATTTCCATTAGAAAACAATCTTTTTCATCTAAACCATCGTTTAAACAATCGACATAACCATTGCAAATCTCACGCCAATCTAAACAATTCAATTCACTACCTTTCCAACATTTCAAATGAACATAACAAGTTAAATCAACGAGTTCATCATTTGACGAATCTTTCCATGATAAACGACTGGAAAATTCATGTTCAACTATTTCATCGAACGACATTTGTTCGTCAATTAAAAATGAATATTGACATTCGTGACCAAACCAAGGTTTACTACAATTCAATAACTCGACTTCTGATAAAGAATTTGTTTGTTCATTTAAATAAAATTCATATTCTTCAATTAATTCGATTGGAATTGACCAAGATAACAGATGTTCACTACTGATATTCGACATTTTTAATTCTTCAAAAGTCAATTTCCATTGATTTTGTCTATTATTTAAATTTCTAAAATAGACTTTGCCTTGATTTGTTGGTCGAATACAATAATCAATGACATCATTGATAATATTGGCTAATTGTTGATAAACAAATGTTTCACTACTTACTTCATACGATAAACAATCAAATTCAAATTGATTTCTATCAAATAATATCAATTGATTCTCTGTTAGATTTATAGAAAAAAGAACAGTTAGTAGAAGTAACAAAAGTAGTCTTAACATTGATCGGATCGTTTTATCAAATGACATTTTCTCTTTTTCAAAATCGATAGAACACACGTTCAAAAGGTTAGTCTAATATTTAATTCACATTAGCTCATTTCCTTTTTTTTCTTTTAACAAACGTCAAGGTAAATTTCAGCTCAAAGAGATTATTTATTAAATGATTAAATTTGTGTAATGTTCAAAATAACGCGAGCAATTTTTTTCAGTGGTTTCGATCTTAATTGTGAAATTGGAAATCTTGATTTTGAGATTGGCGATCCAAAACAAGTACAGTCTCGATGTGGACCTGTCCAACTAATTCTACAATAACCAGTTAGATAACCCACGTAACGACAATGACGTTGACAAAGAATTTCATTTCGACGATCTGTTTCATCACAAAGGTGATTACGTATTTCACGTACTAATTCGTCCATTTCAGCCCAAGCTAAAAAATCAAATTTTCTTTTCGTTTTTTTTTGTCTTAGTAAAGTGAAGAGATTCATACAAGCACCAAATATATCTGAGAAATCTCTCTGTGCGCTCACTCCAATGCTCATGATAATTAACACTATAACAATAAATAGAACCAAAACTTTCATCTTTTCACTGAACACTAAAATCAATAAAATAGAATCGAAATGTGATGTCAATTCGTATGATACCTTTCTCTGGATTATAAATAAACAAGATACTGTTGACAGATTTTGATTATGATGAGAGCATTTCCCCAAAATGAACGAGTATATAAATCAAATGATCGAGACCAAACAGTTTCTGTTAAACTCCCACGTAGGAATGAAATAGATTTTGTCGATTACCTTGATTAACCACATTGGTTTCGTGGGTGTATCATTCACACTAGTTTTTTTTTTCCAATAAATAAAATACAATGTGTTCTTTTTCTCTACTCCCCGGCTGACATGGAAAACAATTGTTTGACATAAGAAAAGGAAAGAAGATTTATCAGATGATCATGTTTTAGTAAAACGTCGACTAACGCCCCTTCTATTAGTTTACCATCTCTGCTAATATTTAATAAAAAAAACTTATCTAAAAGAATCATTTTTGAGATTATTTTGTAATTGTAGATCTATTCCTGACAAGAATTATTTTCTAATCAATGTAAAGGACAAGAAATTCAAATGTTCTAAGTCATGTTCTCTTTTACAAATCATCACAATTAAATTTACTTTATTTATTTTCAAAAAAACAGAAAAATTCAATGTTCTATTCGTTCAAATTCTTCGTTTTCTCACACGTTGAATAAAAATCGGCGATCGAACTGGTTGTTTCAATGTTCGTTGATCGAATTGATTCGATCCATTTAAATATCCTGATAAAATCGATAGAAGTAAAACAACAATTGTTTCAAGTAAAATTCCAACAACAAACAAAGCAAAACCAGCACCCGTGTATTTTAAAACTGAACCAGCAACAACCAAACAACTTATGCCAAATATAATGCTTAGCAACGCAATTATTGGTGCAATATAAAGTACATGAGCTCGTAGAACAACGAAACCAATTGACAATGAACTGATAATGGAAAAGAAAATAAATAAAATAGAAATTATCGATAGAATAGCACTACTACGTAATCGATAATAATCATCTAAGAGAATTTGATAAATGGGTTGATCGTATGTTAAATATAAAGATGAACCACTCGTTGGATTTATACATCCAGATATATACGATGTTTGATTTAAGATTGAACTCAAATAAGATGTTGTTGAACATGTAAATGAATTATACGATGTACATTTATAAGAATTACTCAACCAATCTAATGTTGCATTAGGTAAAAAACAAGAATAAAATAGATTTGCTTCGGCATATAAAATTGTTTGATTAGCATTTTTGCCTTGATACCACGATGGTAAACCAACACCAACACAACAAAATATTAAACTTATGAATCCAATTAAACTTGAAACGACGCCAACAATATTAGTCAAACGATTTCGATTACGTGTTACCATTCTATTCAATTTTTTTTCAATTCACAGTCATTAACAAAGAAAAATAACATTTTTATAGGCTGACTCGTTTTTCTATTCTTAAAATTGAAAAAGAAAAACAATTTGAAGTTATTTATCTAAATAAAATGTTTTTTTTTATTTATCTTTAATAAAAAATGTAATAACATATAAAAATTCTTTTCGTAGCGATGAAATCAATTTTGTTAAAATTGTTGGTTGAGTTTGTTCAATGATTGAAAATTGTCTTGCTCGATAACATTCTTTTAAAATCAATTCCAATCCAATCAAAAGATTTTTCTCGAAGAAAAGATTTTCTCCAATTGAATTTGTTAATTGTTGATAAACTTGTTTATTTTGAACAACCGATCGACCACATTGAATTAACGATGAATGATATTTATTTAAACTAAATGACATCGTTTCATTCGAATTCATTTCCAACGAAATCGAACGTTTGCCAAAGAATTCTGTTAAAAGAATAAAGAAAATTAAAATCGAAAGTAAACAACATGTTGAACAACATAACAATGTTCGACGACGAGATTCGCGTTTGCCAATCTCCGATATACGACAGACATTTGACATTTATTTTCTTTTTTCAATATTTACATTTTTACAAGACACAAACAAAAAATTGCGCCAAATTTTCTTCGACATTTCGTTAATTTATTCTGTTTAATTGAATTAACCTTCAAATTTACCAAGGAGATTTTTGTCTTTGAAAAAAAAACATTTGAATCGAATGATTTAAATCGTTAATCCATTTAAAACAAAGCACAAAAAAGAAAAATGTCGTTTGCCTTGATATTTATTGTTTTGACAATAATTTCCTTCGACATATTCTCGAAAAAGGTTATTCAAAATCTGTCTCGTCTCTTTTCTCGTTTTCTTAATCAATCGACAACTTTCACATTACTTCAAATCTCTCATGTTTAACAAAATCGTAATTCAATTCAATTTATTTTCTTCGATTCATATTTATTTTCTCTTGTCTAGTTCAAAAGAAACAAAAATGAACAAAAAATCAATATAACTCAACAACAAGAGGTTTTATTAATTCAATTACATTGTTTCTTTCGAATTTATTTCATTTTCATTTTCAGGAAAAAGACGCTCATGAATGGGATCGACCGATTGAATTTGTTTTTTCGTTGATTTCGAATTCAGTTGGTCTTGGTAATGTTTGGAGATTTCCTTATTTAGCTGCAAAAAATGGTGGTGGTTCGTATCTCTTTATTCGATAGTTTCTATTTTTTAAAAAGAGAATTCTTGAATTGAATAGGTGCATTTCTGATTCCATATTTTACAATATATTTTCTAATTGGTGCACCTCTTTATTATCTCGAACTGGCTCTTGGACAATTTTCGAGTCGAGGTCCAGCCACAGCATTTATTTTTGCAAAGGGTTGGCAAGGTGTTGGATTTGCTATGATCATAAATACGATCTTTTGTATGTTATATTACAATGTGATCATTAGTTGGGCTTTGTTTTATTTTGTTTCATCATTTCGAAAGAATCTTCTATGGTCAAAATGTGAATATTGGTGGAATGATGATAGATGTTTTGTTCCTGGTGCAAAAGATTCGTCTTATTCTGTAAATGGAATCACATATAATTGTACAGAAACACAATATCAAAATATTTCGGATTATTTTTGTATTCCAACGAATCAAACTTCGAATCGTGTCACAGCAACAGAACAATTCTTTTAGTAAATACAAACAAATCGAATCATTTTTCGTTTTCAATTTAAGTTTGTTTTTAAGTAAATTATTATTGGGAAAAAGTGAAAGTTTTGAAGATTTTGGAACACCTCAATTGTTTCCAGCTCTTTCATTACTTGGAGCTTGGTTCATAGTTGGTGCTTGTATTATTCGTGGTGTCAAATCATCAGGAAAAGTACGTTTTCATCTTTACATTTTTAGTTTGAATATGTTTAACAAATTGAATAGGTCGCCTATTTTACAGCTCTTTTCCCGTATGTTGTTCTTCTTATATTTATTATTCAAAGTTCAAGATTAAGCGGAGCAGTTGATGGAATTAAATATTATATAATTCCCAAATGGGAACTAGTTACTAAGTTTGAAGTAATTCATTTTTGTTTGTCTAATTAATTCTTTGAAATATCTCAAATTAGACTTGGCAAGCAGCAGCTTCTCAAGTATTTTTCTCACTTGGTATTAGTTTTGGTTCTTTAATAGCTTATTCAGCTTCAAATAAATTCCACAATAACTTTTTTCGTCAAATGTGTATTGTTGTATCATGTGATTGTTTTACTGGTGTTTTTGCTGGTTTTGCTGTTTTTGCAACAATTGGTTATTTAGCAAAAGAATTAAATGAACCTGTTGCAAAATATGCTGAATCATCAGGTCCAGGATTAGCATTTATCACCTATCCAGAAGCAATATCTCATATGCCTGCAAGTCCATTCTTTGCAATCATGTTTTTCTTGATGTTATTAGCATTGGGTCTTGGTTCACAAGTAAATAAAAACAATAAAAGTTGAATCGAATAATTGAATTGTGTTTAGTTTGCATTGACTGATGTTCCAATATCAGCGATCATAGAATTATTTCCTCGATTGAACATCAATCGTGCAGTAGCAGTCATCTTTACTTGTATTGTTTCATTTTTAATAAGTTTACCATTTACTTGTCCAGTTTGTATTTTCTATTTCTTGAAATGTAAAATAATAAATCTATTGTAGGGTGGAATTTATCTATTTGAAATGTTAAGTGAATATGCTGCAAATCTTTCTCTAATTGTCGTTGGTTTTTTTGAAGTGTATACAATTGTTTATATTTATGGTAAGAAGAAAGATTTTGTAAATGATTGAAGTCGAAATAATGTTGTTGTAAAGGTTTCAATCGTTTTTTGAACGATGTAAAAATGATGTTGGGAAAACGTGCAGGTGAATATTATTTATTTGTAACATGGTGTATCGTGTCTCCAATACTCATATTGGTAAATTAAAAAATGAATTAAATTGAAAATAAAATGTAAATTTGATAAAATTAGATAATAACATTTTCGAATTTGTTAAATGTGAAAACTTTATCGAATAACGGCGGTGGTGGATTTGCTCCTTATGTTTATCCTCGATGGAGTACGATCGTTGGTTGGTGTATTCTTATTTGTTGTATAATACCAATTCCATTGGTTTTCATTGTTAATTATTTTCGTGAATATTTTTTACTTCGTCGTCAAGCAAATGCTGGATTGGATAAACCTCGATATTTACAAGCAATAACAGAAAATAATTCTCCTCGATACGATTGGGGTCCGAAGAAAAAACAGAATCAATTTGGTTTATATGAACATTTACAAAGAAATCAATCGAATGATGAATTAGTGACAAAATCAACACGATCATTCGAAAAGAATACTTATTTTAATGAAACTATTTTATTAGATGACAATGGACAAGACATTTTAGTTGAACGATTTTAATCGAATTACTTTGAGTAGTGTTTTGGTTTCTCTTCATTTAGAATAAATTTTAGTAGATGAAAAACAAATTGAGTTAATAATCGGGAATCGAGTCATTAAAAAAGATTATCGTTGTTTTTTTCACGATTAGTTTTCGGAAATAAGAGAATGTCATTCAACTAAGAAAACAAATTGTTGAAATATGTCATGGGATATGAAATTAACAGAGACTGAATTAGAAGATTTATATGCATGGATTGATGAAATTCCTTTATCAAGACCAAAGAAAAAGATTGAACGAGATTTTGCTGATGGTAATTCTCATTTCAATAGACATTGTTTCATTTGATTTAAAAGTCAATTGTTTAGGTATTTTAACTGCAGAACTTGTTAAACATTATTTACCTGATTTAATTAATTTAAATAATTATGTGTTGAGTAGTTCTGTTAGTCAAAAGAAAGTCAATTGGAAATTATTAAATCGAAAACCTTTTGCTAAATTAGGACTCAATCTATCGGAAACTATTATTCAACAACTTTCCGATGGAAAAGCGGGAACAATTGAAATTCTTCTTTTTAAATTAAGAAAAAAAATTGATCAAGAAATTGAAATTCGGCACAAAATCAAATCGAAACCAATTGTTTCATCATCATCGCCACAACAATCTTCGATTTCTTTAGATAATATAACGTCGAATATTCATATCGATAATCCTAAACCAATTCTTTCAATAACAAATCGATCATTTCGAGCAAAGAAATCAGTTCCAACTTTATCAGAAAAATGGGTTTCACGTCTTTGGTATGAAGAATTAAATCAACAATGTTTACAATATCAACAACAAATTCAAATACTTGAAGCTAAAATACGTCGATTAGAACAATCCATTCAAGTCAAAGATTTACAATTCAGTGAACTTTCAACGATTATTCAAGATTATCAACTTATCAAACCAAATTTTACCAATACGAATAAATCAAAGAAAAAATAAACATCATCATCTTCTTTTCTTTTCTTTTCTTTTGTCTTTTGTTTTTCTCCTGGATTCGTCTAGTCAAACATAAACATTCACATATATGTTCTACACCATCATCTTTTATTTCAAATAAATCTTCTTCAATGACATTCATTCCAGTAGGATTTCAACAATTCCAATCGTTTCATCATTAGACTTTGTTTCGATTTAGTTTCGAAGACAAAATCGTCTCATTCAAACAACCAAAAATACAAATCCAAATCATCATGAATGGGATCGACCGATTGAATTTGTTTTTTCGTTGATTTCGAATTCAGTTGGTCTTGGTAATGTTTGGAGATTTCCTTATTTAGCTGCAAAAAATGGTGGTGGTTCGTATCTCTTTATTCGATAGTTTCTATTTTTTAAAAAGAGAATTCTTGAATTGAATAGGTGCATTTCTGATTCCATATTTTACAATATATTTTCTAATTGGTGCACCTCTTTATTATCTCGAACTGGCTCTTGGACAATTTTCGAGTCGAGGTCCAGCCACAGCATTTATTTTTGCAAAGGGTTGGCAAGGTGTTGGATTTGCTATGATCATAAATACGATCTTTTGTATGTTATATTACAATGTGATCATTAGTTGGGCTTTGTTTTATTTTGTTTCATCATTTCGAAAGACTCTGTTATGGTCAAAATGTGAATATTGGTGGAATGATGATAGATGTATAGCATCGGGTGTTGCAAATCAATTGTATAAAATCAATGAAATGACATATAATTGTACAGAAGCACAATATCGAAATATTTCCGATTATTCGTGTATACCAACAACGAATCAAACATTGACTTATGTCACAGCAACAGAACAATTCTTTTAGTAAATAGAAAAATCAATTCAACATTTATTCATATTTGTTTCTCTCTAGTCGATTATTATTGGGTAAAAGTGAAAGTTTTGAAGATTTTGGAACACCACAACTTTGGCCAACATTATGTTTATTTGTTGCATGGATTATAGTTGGTGCTTGTATTATTCGTGGTGTTCAATCTTCAGGAAAAGTCCGTTCTCATTTGTCAATCTTTGTTTTCAATATGTTTAAGAAATTGAATAGGTCGCCTATTTTACAGCTCTTTTCCCGTATGTTGTTCTTCTTATATTTATTATTCAAAGTTCAAGATTAAGCGGAGCAGTTGATGGAATTAAATATTATATAATTCCCAAATGGGAACTAGTTACTAAGTTTGAAGTAATTCATTTTTGTTTGTCTAATTAATTCTTTGAAATATCTCAAATTAGACTTGGCAAGCAGCAGCTTCTCAAGTATTTTTCTCACTTGGTATTAGTTTTGGTTCTTTAATAGCTTATTCAGCTTCAAATAAATTCCACAATAACTTTTTTCGTCAAATGTGTATTGTTGTATCATGTGATTGTTTTACTGGTGTTTTTGCTGGTTTTGCTGTTTTTGCAACAATTGGTTATTTAGCAAAAGAATTAAATGAACCTGTTGCAAAATATGCTGAATCATCAGGTCCAGGATTAGCATTTATCACCTATCCAGAAGCAATATCTCATATGCCTGCAAGTCCATTCTTTGCAATCATGTTTTTCTTGATGTTATTAGCATTGGGTCTTGGTTCACAAGTAAATAAAAACAATAAAAGTTGAATCGAATAATTGAATTGTGTTTAGTTTGCATTGACTGATGTTCCAATATCAGCGATCATAGAATTATTTCCTCGATTGAACATCAATCGTGCAGTAGCAGTCATCTTTACTTGTATTGTTTCATTTTTAATAAGTTTACCATTTACTTGTCCAGTTTGTATTTTCTATTTCTTGAAATGTAAAATAATAAATCTATTGTAGGGTGGAATTTATCTATTTGAAATGTTAAGTGAATATGCTGCAAATCTTTCTCTAATTGTCGTTGGTTTTTTTGAAGTGTATACAATTGTTTATATTTATGGTAAGAAGAAAGATTTTGTAAATGATTGAAGTCGAAATAATGTTGTTGTAAAGGTTTCAATCGTTTTTTGAACGATGTAAAAATGATGTTGGGAAAACGTGCAGGTGAATATTATTTATTTGTAACATGGTGTATCGTGTCTCCAATACTTCTATTGGTAAATTGAATAAGATTGAAGAAAATAAAATGAAATAAAATTGTAGATAATAGTTATTTCGAAATTAATGAATTGGGATGTATTAAAAGTGAAAGGACATGATAGAATGAATGATTATATTTATCCGAGTTGGAGTAATTATGTTGGTTGGTTAATATTAATATTTAGTTTGTTACCAATTCCATTAGTTTATTTAATAAATTATTTAAAAGAATATCGTTCAATGAAAAGTGAAAATGATGATGAAATGGCATGTTACTTGAAATCATTTAAAGAAATAAATTTGCCACGAGATGATTGGGGTCCATTGAAAAGTGTGAATCAGTATGGTTTATATTGTCATTTAAATCAAGTAAAATCTTGTGATGAAAATGATTTTGAAGTGAGTCGAACATCATTGGTAACAAGACGAAGTAGTCTGAGTGATCAATCACCTTAAATTGAAAATCAATTCGAATTTTGTTTTTATTTTATTTTTATTTTGAAGTTTTGTTTCTTTTTTTTTTGTGTAATAAAATTTAGAAAATGAGAGTTTACGAACGAAAACGAAAAAAAGATTGAATTTGAATAGTTGAATGAAGAAGAGAAAACGAAAGTCTTGTTTAGAAAATGTTATTGAGAAACAATTTTAATCGTTGATTGTAAACAATTTAAAAATTGAATAAATTGTTCAACTGTGAGAGTTGATAAATCTTTCGAGTGAAGAAAACGTTGAACTTTTGATCTATGTAAACCGGTTTGTTTTGTTAATAAATGGACGATATCTTGAGTTTTGGATTTTGCTTTGACAAGTGTTTTGACTTGTTCGATGACTTCATTATATGGATGAATAATAACACTCGTTTTCGCATGAACTAAAGCAGATTTATGTTTCTTATTATGTGAAACTTCACTTTTTTTGTTCGACTGTTTACGTGTTTGAATGACTCGATCGTTATTATTGTCACTATCATCATCATCATCATCATCATCATCATCATCATCATCATCATCATCATCATC
>ERZ778027.2354-NODE-2354-length-24066-cov-10.992837_pt1 | contig 24066 bp, 29 predicted proteins | sample MGYA00375757_ERZ778027 | MGnify/ENA primary metagenome ERZ778027 (study PRJEB29350, sample SAMN05389817) | bioreactor metagenome | isolation source: Ammonium sulfate bioreactor | place: South Africa: University of Cape Town | collected 2014-02-18 ...
TGTTTCTCTATCTCTATCGAGAATCTATCTTTTGCTTCTGTTTGCACATCATTTGGATTGTATGTGCATCATTCCGATTTTCTCTCTTTTGTAGAAAATGAACCGAGTGTGTTGATAGCTTTGAGGCAATAATTAATTGAAATGCTCGGTAGATGCGCGTGTGTATATAAAGAAGAAAGATTGGGTGCCCCCAAAAGAGATGTAACAAAAGCTCATTCATCTATGCTCTTTTTTATAGTAGCACTTATCTATTATTGAAGACACACGGGTTAACAGAGAGAAATCAAAAGCACATCTATCTTCTTTTTTTTTCTTGATCTTACACAATTGTTTTCATTTGCTTGCAATAGAAACTATTTCTAAACGTTTATACGCAAAACAATAATCTATTGAAAGTAGATCAAGGCAAATAGAAGAACAAAAAGAGAAAGAATTAATCAGAATAATAATAAAAATAATAATAATAAAACTACAGCAGAAGACAAGAGACAGAGAGAGAAAAAGAAAGAAAAACGAGAACGTTGACCATCTGTATTGAATAGACATCCATCTATATTGATTATTATTTATTCATAAGGTAATTAGGGAAAGAAAGAAAAAGATTGATTATTTAAAATTCTTTCTCATTATTAATATCGAACGAGATACATAGGACAAAAAAAATGCAAGAAAAGAGAAATTCTTTTGTTGATATTCGATGGCATATCAACATCTAAACATTATTTCAGTTGATTAGATCGGAAAATAATTATCAAGCTGAAGGTTACGACGACGACGAACAATCTAATATGTCTGTTTTCATTCTCTTTTGCCTAAGTAAATTACAATCAGATATTGTGATCGATCTAGCTCGACTGACATTTCTGTTCGTCTTTGTTCTCTTTCTCTCTCTCTCTCTCTATCTATCAGGTTTATATAATATAAAAAAGCGAAGATTTTTCGTCGATTTCTTTTCTATCCATCAAAAAACGTTTATAATCGTGCAGCTGTTGTTTCTGCTTGTATCCTATCCCTTAAGACTAATTTCTTTTCTTTTCCCTACTACAATTTTCTATCGATTAAGGCCAGTCAGTTTTTTTTCTGTGTGTGTGTGCGCGTATGTATGTCTGATGATCAATTTATCGTTTACATTAAAGCAAAAAGAATATATATGTATTCATGTCAGTCTCATGCATACATATATATATCAACTAATTGCCTTCATAGAAAAAAAAGACACATTAGCTTTGCTCATTTATAAATATGTGAAGATTCTTTCGATTATTGATGGGTTTATATGTGTACGTATACACACGAGATGGATCAACAATTAGTGTGTTTCCATTTTTGATTTGAAAAACAAAAAAAGGAAATGCGTGATGATCAAAAGAACAAAAAAAAAGAAAAGATAGATATGTTATATACAAATTACTCTATTAGACAAATCGAATAGCTCAAAGCAATATCGATTATTTGGTACTAATTGTATTGTTTCGAGGCAGATGGTTGACGAGAAAATAAATGAACATCTTAAAGAAAAGAAAACGCGAGATTTCTTTTCTCTTCTTTGTTTTTTATGGACTACTATTTGATTTTAATTTAAGACGAAAGTGAATGTCCAGCTGCTGTCGATCATTATAATCAGCTTTCGAAACAAAAAAGAAAATCTCTTTTTTATAGATCGATCAGTCTTATCCAATATGTAAGACATACGCATATTAAAAAAATGAGAAGCACGATGAACTCGTTTTCTTCTTCTTCTCCTCTTATCAATAACGAAGTTAAATTGAGCATAAAGCCGGTCGATTACTTGTGTATATGATGTATATAGTTGAAAAAAGATATTAGCTTCATCGATCACAATTATAAATTTCAATGAAGTTAGCTTTTTCTCTTTTTTTTTTTGATTCTTAATAGAGATAAATAAACAAATGTTAAGTTGAATCTATATATACGCTCGATTAGATTGATTCCTCCTTCATCGGAGACGAGAGAAGCAAATTATTAATGAATTTCCTGTTGTGTTCTAGTGAATTAGACTAATCGAAAACGATGATTTTCTCTATTCTAGCTTTATGAATTATCCGATGAACCAAAACGAAAAGAATTTCTTGATGATCTATTTGCATTCATGCAAAAACGTGGTGAGTATAGAAAAAAAAAAAACGAGAAATTTCCATATAATTATCATTCTTTTATTCACTGAAAAGGTACTCCGGTTAATCGAATACCAATCATGGCTAAACACGTACTTGATTTATGTAAGCAAAACGAAATTGATTGGCAATTTTCTTTTTTTTCGAACACATGAAATGTTTATTTCAGACGAATTATTTCGTTTGGTTGTCAGCAAAGGTGGTCTCGTTGAAGTCATCAACAAAAAATTATGGCGAGAAGTCACCAAAGGTCTTAATCTGCCAAGTTCGATCACGAGTGCTGCATTCACTTTACGCACACAGTATGTTTAATAAAATCGAGATATTATTTTTTTCTATTATCTCATTCGTCTAGATACATGAAATATTTATATCCATATGAATGTGAAAAATTACAATTAAGTTCACCAGGTGAATTACAAGCAGCTATTGGTAAGACGAATTGATTTCGATAAGATAAACAACAATAACAACAACTAATCGAACTTAATTGATATTTTAGAAGGAAATCGACGTGAAGGTCGTCGGCCATCGTACGCATTTGAATATTCATCTCCGCCACAGATTATGCCACCGCCTCCACCTCCACCGCCATCGTCATCGGCAGCAGCAGCATCATCATATCTCGCTAGTCCACTTGCACATAGACCATGTAAGAGAGAATATTTCTCGTTCAAAATGAAATCGTTCAATCGATTTGTTTTCAGTAGATCCAAACCATGCAGCTATGGCAGCAGCAGCGGCTTTATCTCATCCATTTTTTCTCGCAGCTGCAGCGGCAGCATCGTCGTCATCGAATGCAGCCGCGGCAGCCGCAGTCGCCGCATCAGTACGTGATGTTAACGAAACATCATCGAATTCATCATCCACAAGTATCATACCTCCACGACTTTCATCATTGGATGATCATTTTCATCTCACATCTTCGTCAACATTAAAACGAAGTCTTTCACCTTCGTTTCTTTCGAAAACAACCGATGATAATAACAAACGATTTGCATCGGCCATGACAAATAATGCAAGTTCATTTACACCACCAGCAACTAATTCACCATCATTATTATCACAAGTCAGTAAATTAAAAATCATCACCAAAGGTAAGTCTTGTTTGTTTATTCGTTTCGATTGTCTAATCAATTTGTTTGTTTTAGAAAATAATTGCGAACAACAAATAAATGAAAAATCAATAAATCTCTCGTTTGAACTGAATGGTATTGCTTATCAGGGTACATTATATGCAACAAACAATACCGGTAGCAAAGATTAAACGCTCTGACAATATTCTATGTGTGTGCTTTTGACATATTTTTTTTTCAATAATTCATTTTTTCTTCTTCTTCTATTGTCTTATATTTCGTTTCGTTTTTTTCTTTTTTTTTCTCTCTCTCTTTTTTGTATTGACAATAACTCAAATAAAATATCTTTTCTTTGTGCATAGAATTTAAATATGAAGAAAAAAAACTTTAATTCGTTTCGAATAAGCACACTGAGTAGCGACATCATACGGGCATCGGTAGGTCTTTCGACGAATACCGATTCGATTTTACAGTGGGAAAAAGACAACAATGACTCATTTCGAAATGAGAAACTTACATTCGTCTATCATTGAATCTTCGAAGTAAAATGTCAACGAGAAATCGACTGTCGAATTCTTCCGTAGCTAAAAATGGTCATCCGGTATTAGCATTGGCAGAAAGTTATGACGAAGAAATAGCTCCATTATTAACAACTATCGATCAAAGTAGATTTTGTTTTAATTCGAAGATTTTTTTTAAAAGAATTTTTCATTTCAAGTTCGAAATCGAGTTGGGGATATCGATAAAACTATTGATCTTCCTGCAATTGTCGTTATTGGTGAGCAGAGTTCTGGCAAAAGTAGTGTTCTCGAAGCATTATCCGGTATTCCATTACCTCGTGGTGGTCAGCATATGACAACGAAATGTCCTCTTGAACTTTGCATGCGTCGTTCATCAACTTGGCATGCAAGTCTCAAATGTTCAGATCGAATCATTCGTGATAATATTTCGTCAACACACGAAATCGGTCAACTTATTATTCAGGAACAAAATCGTTTAACTCACAATCGTGATCAAATCTCCAAACAAGTTCTTCGTCTGAATATCGAAGCACCTTGGCTACCTAATTTAACTCTCATTGACCTACCGGGAATTATTCAAGTGACATCGAGACAACAGGATAGTGACTCGGTGAATGTAATCGAAGAATTGATTCAAGAATATCTCGATCGACCATCGACTATTATCCTAGCTATTATTCAGGCTTGTAATGATATTGAAACGTCAGCAGCTATTAAATATGCGAAAATGTTCGATCCCGAAGGAGAACGAACGAGTAGAGAATTCGTTTTACTTTACTAATAAAAGAAACAATCTTCTTTTCTAGTTGGAGTTTTAACAAAACTCGATCTCGTCGATCGTGGTGCTGAACAAAAACTATTAGAAGTTTTTGACAACAAACGTATTCCATTGAAACTCGGCTATTTAATGGTTAAATGTCGAACACAAGAAGATATTAATAATAATATTGATTTACGTATGTGCGAAAAAAAAGTGATCATTCGAATGAATTTTTCTGCTTTTATTTAGATGAAGCACTACGAAAAGAAGAACAATTCTTTTCGAAATCATCGAAATTTCAAACGGTACCCAATGATCGACGTGGTTGTCCTTCGTTAGCTCGATTTTTAACGCGTGAACTTGTGGGAAGTATCAAACAAGCTCTACCTCGATTAATCTCCGATTTACGAACGAAAATTCATCATGTCGAACAACAATTTCGTCAATTAGGAATCGAAGATTACACACAATTATTATTAACAAACGAAGCTCGTTCGAGATATTTAACTGAGAAATTATTTTCAGCAATGCAACTATTTCGAACGGAAATACACGCTGTCGAAGAAGGTTCACAAGTCAATAATCCTTTGTATTCAAAACGAAATGAATTAAATCAAGAATTTTTCAATAATATGCACAATTGTAAACTTGAGAATACAAGATTAATTCAAGCAATTAAATCTGCTATGATTGCAACGCAAGGACCTGAACCTTCCGACGTAATCAAACTGATTTCGAAATTCATTTTTTTTTGTTTGGAAACTTTTCTTTTACGTTTTAGTACATCCTGTTTCGTGTAACGAAAACTGTCTGTCTCGATTATATCAAAGTAATTCGTTCGCCAATGGATCGATATCTATCAAAAATGCTCGAACGTACTCATAATGTTATTTACAATGTCATCAATAAAGTCTTTTCAATCCGTCCAAATCTACTCGCACAAATTCGTTCGATGCATGAAACGATTGAAAAACAATTGAAAATCGAATGTCAACGAGAATTAGATTTAATCCTCGAAATGGAACAATCGTTTGTCTATGCTGATAATCCGTTGTATCAAGAAACATTAAAACGAATGAAAAAAACCTACAGACAAAATTCAAATGAAATAACAACAGTTTTGCATTCATCTCGACTTCCATTGTCAGCGAACAATGGAACAACGAATACAATCACAACTTTAAAACGAACGAGCGGTGCATTAAGTGAAGATAACGACGACGATGATGAACGCAGTGAAACATACAATCCACCAACGAAAATCTCGCGTCCAAATCATTCGACAAACAATCGATTTGGAACTTGTAAATATCGATTTCTGTTTTTCTCTACTGATTTTCTGTTGTTATAGTGTTCGGTAGTGCGTGGTTTTCGACTCGACAGGATACTCAAGAAACAGTCACTCCTCAGAATAACGGTTAGTTGAGATGCGTGCGTGACTTTCTCTCTAACTTTTTGATTCCCAAATTGTTATTCGACTTTATTTTAGACAATCGTCCGGCAATTTTACCTCCGAATGACAATCAAACGAATGAGGAAATTCTCGAATATAAAATTCGAATTCTTACAATGCAAGATATTATTTGTCAACGAATTGTTTTAACATTTCCTCAACGTATTGAACATCAACTTGTGCGAAAACAATTCTCACAACTTGATCTTCAATCATCGATATTGAGTAGTACAAGTTTAGAACAACTCGATCATCTTATGGCGCAAGATCCCGAAACTGAACGTCAACAAAATGAATTAATTAGTAAACAGAAATTATACAACGAAACTATTCGAGATCTGCAAAATCTCGGTCAATAATGTTTTTTTTTATTATTTAAACAATAAACTAGAGAATTCATTTTTTCATGTTTCTATATGAACAATTGCAAGTGTGTCTATTGACATTTTTTTCGATTTTGCGCCGAGAGTATTGATTCGTTGCAATGGTAACTGTTGACTTTGCTCAAGAACTCCATGTGCAACATTATCCAAGCCACGAACTTGATCGATTCGATTGATTCGAATGCCGATTGTCCATTGTAGAAATATCAATAAAATCGATGTGCATACGGCAGCATAAGCACATGTAACTAATATTCCGAGAAGTTGATACCAAAGTTGTATTGGTCGACCATAGAATGCCCCATTGGGAATATTCCTATTGACATCATTTTGACTGAATAAACCAGTTAAAAGTGCACCAGTAATGCCACCGAGACCATGACAACTGAACACATCGAGCGTGTCGTCGATATGAAAGAAATGCTTTTTACCAGTAAGAAATAGATGAATGACTAAACCACCGATTGAGCCAATTAATAATGCATAACCCGTGTGAACACAACCTGCACCGGGTGTAATAACAACTAAGCCGACGACTGTTGCTGAACAAAGACCTGGAATCGAAACGAAACCTATGCTTTGTCCTCGTGATTTGCCAATAATAAGATCAATCATAATCCAAACAGTCATACTAGCTGCTGCAGCGACATTTGTATTCACAATTGCTAATGAAGCAATGCCTAAAACAGCAAACTATCGATCGAAAGAATCAATTCAATTCAAAACAAACCATCAGCAGCATATGCTGAACCACCATTAAATCCCATCCAACCAATCCAAAGTAAGCCAGTACCAAGAATCGTAAATGGTAGATTTGTTTGTCCTGCTGTCGTCACATCTGGATCGAAATGAGCGCGTGAACCAAGAATAATCGCTGCAACTAATCCAGATATTCCACTTGCAGCATGTACAACTAATCCACCACTAAAATCAACAGTGCCCATTCGACGAAGCCAACCATTATAATAGAAAATCCATCGTGTCAACGGATCGTAACAAATTGTCGACCAAAGAACAATGAAAATCATATATGGAATCAACTTCATACGACCAACAACAGCTCCACTAATCAATGCTGGAGTGATAACTGCAAGTGAACAATGAAAAGCGGCATAAGATAACGATGATACCAATGGTGCATTTGTTAAATCAATATTCTCGCCGTAAGCAGCAACGAAACTTGCTCTTCGTTCGAGAGAATAATCAAATGAACCAATAAAATCATTGCCCGGTGAAAACGCAAATGAATGACCAAACAGATACCATTGAACAGTTATGAGAGCCATGCAAACAATAGATAAAAATAACTGATTAAAGAAATTTTTATTCTCAACTAAACCACCATAAAAACAAGCAAGTGCAGGAGTCATCAAATAGACTAGACCTGTTGATGTCATCAACTAAAAACAAATAGCAAATATGTATGTGTCGATTTCGAATCAATCAATTTCGATTTACCCATGCGTTGTCACTATGTTCAAACGTACTACTGTTCTTCATCTTAAGGTTCTCAAAAATGTTCCTGAAAAGCTGACGATTAAAACTTGATTAGATTCTTTTTATGGTTTTATCAGGAAATTAAATATTAATTGTCAGATCATTCTGCTTTTTAACCTATTGATCTAGTTTTTTTCCCACGTAAAATGTAAATAAATATCTGAAAATGTTTATGAAAAAAACAAATCTCTCTCGTTTGTTGATCGACGAGATATTTCAATATTTAGTTAATAAATGATAAGTGTCGATCGATTTTGACAATTTGTAATACTCGTTCTTTTTCGAATCGAATAGCAAACATTAATTTTTGACGAAAAAAACAAAGTAACGAAGGAAAAGAAAAAAAATATCATGAGAAAGACAAAAAAAGTACCGTTCGATTAGCATAGATACACAAAAAAAATTAAGAAATACAGCCCCTCACGGTTCTACTACTTCATATACCTTTAAGGTTTCATTTCCGATTTGCACTACACAATAACAAAAATTGCTTTCTATTGTTTGTCACGTTATTTGAAGATTTTTTTCTTCTTCATACTCTTGTTTCTTTTCCCTGATGTAAGTAGTTAATTGATGGACAACTCTCAATGTTGAAAGTTGAATATTTTTCTCTCCCGCAAGAAAATTTAAATAAACAAATCATCACATCGAATGAAGCAAAAAAACATCTACATGATGTTCGTATTCGTCGACAAGAACAATTGGAATTAATTATTAATGAATGTGAACGTTTACGGCATGTTCATAAGCGCATTTTTAATTGTCAATTTGAACAAAATTCTCCACAAAAACCAACAACTAATCATCAAATAAATTTTGTGACAAACGAATCACCTTTATTAACTAAAAGGTATATTATACCTCGACTAGAATACGCCTCGATTATCTATCGACAAGTAACACCAACGTTCGAACTTGATCAATCAATTAAAACAGAAAGTCAATCACCATTAATCAAAGATCTAATCGAAAATTTACCTAATTCTCCATTGATAAATTCAAGTTGTCAGTTCGAAAGGTATTTTCAATGAAATTAAATCATTCGTCCATCAACAATCTTTGTTTTTCAGACCACAATCACAATCATCATCCATAAGAAGAAGTCAATTCAAATGTCCGAGTATTTCCCCGGTACCTTCTTTAAACAAACAAACGAATCGAGTCTATGAAAAATGGCCTGATTACGATCACATCAGTCAAATCGTTGGCTATCGTATCGAACCACCGCCACCCCTAAAACCTGTATTGTCAAATTCATTAGCATCTCGTCCATCGCAATCGAATAGTCAACGAAAATCAAATAAATCTACTGGTTTTTCTAATGCTTCGAAACAAATCAAAACTGCTCTCGGTTTAAGTGCATCGCCTGCTCGTCGACGATCATCGAAACTTCAGTCAATTTCTCAGCTCGATCTCGCTCCAGTCATTATCGATCCGCCCAAACCTTTACAAATCATTCCACCGAAAGAAATCAAACCTCGACTACCAACTTATCTCTGTCCATCATCAGCCAATTATTCTCATCGAGTTCAAACTCGTCAATGGTTAATCAAAAACAATTTCTCATCGAGTGCATGTCGAGCACGACCTCTTATCTAAACCGAAAATCACTTTCTTTTCTGTTTCGTAATCATATACTGTTTATTTAGCCAAATATACACAAATATAACACTGTCACATGAAGAAGAAAACAAAATGTTCAATCGAGGAATAGAGTTCGGAAAGAAAAAGACACCGACAAAATGAGGAAAAAAATATATGTGTTTGAGTTTATATATGTACGAATATATATACATATATATATATAAATTATTGCACAGAATAAAATCTCGAATGTTCGGAACTTAAATTAACATGGTAACAAGTTTTCGTGGAGTTATTGGAATTGATGAGGGCGAAAGATTTTCATATGGACATAAATGATCCGATTCCTACAATACAAAAAACAAAGTTATCAGTAAAAGATTTTGAAAATTTCTCTCTCTTTTTACCTGCCAAAAGAGACATTTACATAATTGACATTGATGAATCATTTCCGCATAGACTTCTCGAAGTCCGTACTGTCGTTTCAATCGAAAATATGCATGTTTCCAATCGATATCATTAACATCGACATCTTTTTCCTGTCGTCGAATTAATCGAAGAATTTTCTCTCCTAATTTCGTATCGTTACTATTTTGTGCATCACCACCGAAATGATAAACACATAATTGTCTCCAAATAAGTAATTCTTGTGATACTCGATAGAAATTCGAATTAATCAGACCAACATTTACTAGATCTGCACCATTATCTAAACGTTTCAACACTTCACGTTGCATTTCAACGGGCAACAAATCGAATGTTAATTTATTATTTTGATCTTCATCTTTTTCATCAACAAGATTAGCTTGAACTTGTTTTATTGTCTCTTGCATTCGTGTTAACATTTCAATATGCCGTTGCCACAATAAACTCGAACCAATATAATAATAAAATGGATATGCTGATTGAATGGAATTATGAAATTGTGTAATGATACGTTGCATCAAGGATATGTTATCTCCAGTTTTAAGAACTAGAACAAACGAACACAAGGTATACATGTCGAATATTAATTCGTTGCATCACACAAACCCATGTCAATCATTCGGCCGATAACTTGAAACAGCGAACGTTGAGCATTACCACTTAATTCACCAAGTTTTTCTTTGAATAAAATTTGTACAACCTTGAATATGACGTTGAGAGGTTGATGTGTTAAATTTTGATTTTCTTACTTTTACTATGTAATTAAAACGACGAATGTTACTAACAGAATCAGCTATTTCAAGTGCATTGAATATATCGGATAGGCTTGAATTCGTATTGATTGACTAGAATAGAAAATAAAGGAGAATATTACATATGAAAAAAGAAGCCAATTGAGATTGATTAATGTACAGAGCTCGATAATGAAAGTCGTCGAGATTGTTCCCATGAGCCAATCTCTGTTTTAAACCATTGTTCACCACTTGAACGCCAATCTCGTCCGATAAATGGCATATTGCGAATCTGGTTTGGTTTCCTATCAAATCCGATTCTAGAATATCGATTCGAACGAAAGGATAAACAAATAACTGATTAGATCTGATCTAGTCGTAATATTAATGATCAAAACAAAACAATAGAATGTGATCAGACGACAACGACAAAAACGTTTGATTTTGAAATGAAGGTCGAACGAAATCAAACCTGTTCTTCTTCTCTCTCTCTCTCTGTGTTTGTCGTTTAATGTGTGTATGTTATGTATCTATGTATGTATGGGTTTAAATAAGAGCTCAAAAGAGAAATGTGCAGAAAGAAGACGAATAAATGAAAAGAACACGGATTGTCTTTAGACTCGCGAGCTTCACTCGTGCTTTCGTACATATAATCGACGTCATTCGTACGTACATAAAGCAGGAGAAAGAGCGAGCAAAAAAAAGATTAACAATAATCATAAGTATAATAGTAAAAGAATAGAACGAAGGCGAAAAAAAAAACGAAACTATTCTGTTTCATATTGTAAAATAATTGTTCTTTCGTAAAAATGATCTTCGATTACTGGCGAGTAACATTGCAGAGCTAACAGAAGTTCGAATGATGATTATGTTTGGATTGAAGTTTAGCATTGACGGAGCTGTTTATCGATTGTTATAGACGAAAAAACCGCAGCTTGTATTCAAGGACGTTCTCTCGTTTTTTTTTCTCCTCGTCTTCTTTTTCTTCTTCGATGTATTCCGTTAACGACTAAAGGAAAAGAAAGTCTGACGCATCGAGGCAACGGAGATCACGCGCACATTTTTTTTCACTATACTACATCAGTAACAGACCTCGTGAACGACGACTAGCATATCGAATAAGCTCAAAGCTAGAGAAGAGAACGAGAAAGAAAAGAAGGGGGGATCTCACTACACATTCGCTCACGAGCCGATTCTCTGATGCGACTAACATTTTTTTTCTTCTTCACACTATACAACCTCATCCAAAGTCTGGAGGTGAACAAGCGAACGCGAAGAAGAAGAAAATGAAGAGAAATAGAGAAGCGTACGAACAGAAAGAGAAAAAAAAGAGAACTAAAGAGAGGACCCACATGCCAATAGTTGATGTGTTAACAGCAATCATATGACAACGTTGCTTTTGAACCTTGACATCAGATTTACTATAAGAACTAGATTTTTGTATTTTGTAAACATCATGAAATAAAACCATAAAAGTTTATTATCGATAAAAAAAACCCTTCATTTCAATCGTTGTTGTTGCTCATACGTGGGATAATCGATGTATCCTTTTTCTCCCGCGTCGTACAATGTTTTGAAATCTAAATTTTGGTTCAGTGGTTCATTTCTGATCAAACGTTCGGCTAAATCCGGATTCGAAATGTACGATCGACCAAATACAACCGCATCGGCTAAACCAGAATCTAAGATTTTCGCACCTTCTTCAGGACTATAATCTGTATTTACGAAGAGAGCTGTATGTTGTAAATTGATCAATTGTCTCCACTGAAAAATATCGACTTCTCGTCCACGTTTCACTGGATCACTAAGTGCCCAATATCGTGCTAATTGAATATAAGCAATACGTCGTTTGCTAAGTTCTTTGATCAAATGTCCAAATGTTTCACTTGTATCTTTTTCGTTCATGCCCATATCATTGTATCCGCCACCTGGTGATAATTTAATACCAACACGATCATTACCGTAAACACTACTAAGTTCATCTATAATTCGTAATGGAAATCGACAACGATTTTGAACGGAACCACCCCATTGATCAGTTCGATGATTGGATGTGTTATCAAGAAATTGATGTGATAGATAACCGTTTGCACCATGCAGTTCGACACCATCAAAACCGGCTACTTTTGCATTTTGCGCTGCTCGTTTGTACAAAGCGATGTAATGTTCAGGATCTTTGATGGCTTCCGGAGTTACATAACCTGGTGATCCTTCAAGTTGTCGAAATTTGCCACCTTTTGCCGCAAGAGCCGATGGTCCAACATTAGGTCGACCATTTTGTAAAAGCGGATGAGCAACTCGTCCAACATGCCATAATTGCATATACATTAAACCATCGTTTGCATGAACATTATCGACAACTTTCTTCCAACCAGCAACTTGTTCGTCAGTATAGATACCAGCTAAAATTCATTTCAGATTAGAATTATAATGAGCAAATGCACATCGAAGAAACTTACGTGCTTGATTCCATTCAGTTCCTTGTTGTTCAATAAGTGTAGCTTCGGTAAGAATAAGACCAGCACTAGCTCGCTGTGTGTAATATTGTAAATGAAGTGGACCAGGAATTTGACCTCGACTTCGGGTCAACGATGCCATAATGACACGATTTTTTAATAATAATGATCCGAGTTTTAAAGGAGTTGCGTACGACGGCATGTTATATTTGTAAATGAAATAATGACGATGCGTTTTTTTCTTGTCCTGGATAGCGACATGTGCGTATAAAATTTGTTTATTTTTTCGTCATTCCTTTCGCAACTATTTCAAAATTGTCAATTCTCTTCACATAAAATCATATTTTGAATGTTCGCTCTCACTCTCAAGAAATTCGTCAAATCAAGTGATATATGCGTAAGCTTTATTTCAAATACAATGTCTATGACAACTAAAAAAAGATATTTATGCTTGTTGTTTTTGTTGTTCATATGTTGGATAGTCTGTATAACCAGCTGCACTACCTCCATATAATGTCATAAAGTTTAGCGCAGAATTTAATTCTTGTTTTTTGGCTAAACGTTCAGCAAGATCTGGATTCGAAATGTACGATCGACCAAATACAACTGCATCTGCTAAGCCAGATTCTAAGACTTTTGCACCTTCTTCAGCATTATAATTTGTATTCACAAAAAGCGCTGTATGTTTTCGATCGATTAAATTACTCCATTGAAATATATCAACAGGAGTACCACGTTTCACTGGATCACCTAAGTCCCAATAACGTGCTAATTGAATGTAAGCGATTTTTCGTTTGCTTAGTTCTTTGATCAAATATCCAAATGTTTCACTTGTATCTTTTTCGTTCATGCCCATATCATTGTATCCACCACCTGGTGATAATTTAATTCCAACACGATCATTACCGTAAACATTGCTAAGTTCATCAATAACTCGTAAAGTAAAGCGACAACGGTTTTCAGCAGAACCACCCCATTGATCAGTTCGATGATTGGATGTGTTATCAAGAAATTGATGTGATAGATAACCGTTTGCACCATGCAGTTCGACACCATCAAAACCGGCTACTTTTGCATTTTGCGCTGCTCGTTTGTACAAAGCGATGTAATGTTCAGGATCTTTGATGGCTTCCGGAGTTACATAACCTGGTGATCCTTCAAGTTGTCGAAATTTGCCACCTTTTGCCGCAAGAGCCGATGGTCCAACATTAGGTCGACCATTTTGTAAAAGCGGATGAGCAACTCGTCCAACATGCCATAATTGCATATACATTAAACCATCGTTTGCATGAACATTATCGACAACTTTCTTCCAACCAGCAACTTGTTCGTCAGTATAGATACCAGCTAAAATTCATTTCAGATTAGAATTATAATGAGCAAATGCACATCGAAGAAACTTACGTGCTTGACTCCATTCAGATCCTAGTTCTTCAATAAATGTACCTTCGGTAAGAATAAGACCGGCACCAGCTCGCTGTGTGTAATATTCAACTTGAAGTTCCGCTGGAACTAGATTTCTATTACGTGTCAACGATGCCATAATGACACGATTTTTTAATAATAATGATCCAAGTTTTAAAGGCGTTGAATACGATGTCATTTTATTTATCTCGTTGCGGTACAGCAATGCCAAACGTGTTTATATACCTTTGGCAGCACATATTATTTTTTGCTTCGTCACGATTTCTTTGCATTCGTCTATTATACGACGTCATGCTGTATGAGCATTTTACCTCTGTGTATGTGGTAAACATCGCAACAATCGACGTGTTTGTTATTTTAGATCGATTTTCAATGGTGTAGCGTATGTTGTTATGAGAAAAACTCTCTATTCATTTCGTGCACTTTCTAGGTACATAAATAGATTAAAATAGAAGTATGACACATTTTTGGAAAACAATTTTATTGAGAAACTTAATAACAAATGCTAAGATTAAAAGATATTGTTCGTAATACCACCGAAAATGATTAATAGAAGAGAAAACGAGAGAGGTTTTAGATCCTATTAGTGATTTCTGTATGAATCTATCTGGTTTGATTAGTTTGTAGAGATGATTGTGCTGAACGTTGTTTATATTGTTCAATATAGATGGGTCGATAGATCAAATAGAGAAATTGTCGAAGACCATTATGAAATTGAAGTGGTTGATCGATATAACAAGCATGTGACGCATTTTTAATCGTTAATATTTCACTTGATGGAATCTGTTTCAAAGTATCGATAGCTGATTGAAATTTCGTATCGTTTTCACCATGAACAATCAATGTTGGCACCTTGAAAACATGCTTTTAGCTTTGAAAACAATTGTCAATAACTTACATTCACTAGTTTGTAATCATTTGCATTGAATTTATTCGTATCAACTGGCGCAATTGGTACAAACCCGCGTATTAATTGAGATTTTGTTTTCATTTGAATGACATAGGGTAGAGAAAATCGACCACTCATCGAAGGACTAATCAAAACGAAATTTGACAAACGAAGTGTACGAATAAGTCGATTCATCCAAAGTACAGTTGCACTCTCTTGAACTACAGGCAGAGAACTATTTCCATAACCTAAAGAAATTTATCTACGACGAATTCAATCAAGACATTTTCATACCAGGCAAATCAATAGCATATGCACGATAACCCCAACTAGCTAAATACTGCAATGTACCTAAAAATCAACAAATTCATAGGATAGATAAAGAAGAGATTCGTATACCAATTTTTTGCCATGTTTCTGAAGAAAATGCTTGTCCATGAAGTAACAATATTGGAAAACTATTTTCGCCAGCTTCACGAACGAGAACATGTTGATCCTATTGGCATGCAAAACACTCAGATTTATTACGAAATCGTACTCGAAAGCACTCGAATGAAGCAGTAGAAAATATTACTCTTGTCTCATACCTGTTCATGACTTAGCGAAATCGTATAAGTTCGCACACGAACTTTCGATAGGTCAATCGTTTCGTCATTGGCATCGATTAATGTTGGTTTACTATTTGATTTTACATCGGCTTTGATTCGAATCAACGTATCACCATCACGATTCGTTACAACATAATCATGTTTATCATCGACAAATTCATAATTATCAAAATTTCGATTGAATGATGTAAAATTAAGTAAGACAACAATGACACCACATATGAGAATGCCCGAAACGATAAATTTCGAAAACGGCGATCGCATTAACATCTCTTTTTGCTCTAGAAAGAAAAACATGATAATAGAGCAAAGTTCTTATCTTTTTTTTTCTTTCGTTTTTCTTTTAATATTGACTTAATATATCTAAAAAAAATGGGGAGAAGACGCGTTCGTCTTCAGTAAAGAGAAAGCGAATCAAACTATGAGTAGTAAATGTGCCCTCTGCGAACGTGCGTTTGTTAAAGGTGACAAAAAATCGAAATACAACAATCTCGAATATCATCAAGATTGTTTCCGTTGTTCAACATGCCACGAACCGATCAAGAAAGGTTTCTACAATTTGGGTAATAATGAATATCGTTGTTCGGATTGTCAAAAGAAACTCGACGTTATGGTTAAATGTAGTCGATGTTCGAAACCGATTGAAGACGGTTCGTATATTGAATACAAAAGTCAACCTATTCATGCAAATTGTTTTATCTGTCGTTCGTGTTCAGAACCGTTGGGTAATATGCTTTATGTTGAGCATGATGATCAACCCTATTGCGTTCCATGTCATATGAATAAATTTGCACAATCATGTGCCGTTTGCGGACGACCATTTCCACCTGGCACATCAACACGAAAATGCGAGAATCAATTTTTTCATATCGAATGTTTTCGATGTTTTCGATGTGGTAAAGTGATATTGACAAGAAACTATTTGATTAATGAAGATCAACAACGTCTGTGCGAAATGTGCAGTTGAAAAAGCAAAGATAGTTGGTTATTCAATTAATAGAATTAATGATCATACATAGACCTGTCGATTTTATTATTATTTTTTTCTCTTTTTCTGCTCTGTGTGTGTGTGTGTTCTTTCAAATAAAATAAAAGACAAGAGAAAAAAAGAAAGAACGAAAGAAAAAAGAATTTGGTCGTTGCCATGTCATACAAAGAAAAAGAAGTTCTCTTTCTCTCATCTATTTCTTTCACTTTCATTTCTACATCGTCGTAGTAGAATTTCAGCTCGAACCAAAAGTGTCGCGTTTCGTTATGACTGAAAGTATTCACTCAGCACGAAGCATTGGTCAATCGTCGACATCTGTTTCGATTGAAGCACTTGAAGAAATTGTTCGTAATTGTCAGCGTAATGAAGATCGTTTGCACGAACTTGAACGTCATACGCGACATGAACGAAGAAAAGCGGAACAACTTTTACGTGAAACCTACCGAACAATGCAAGAGCCAAATAGCGAAACGACAAGTCTTATTGATAATCTAACTGCAACAGATAACAGTCAAGATGATAGATTAACAACGAATTATAAACAATCATCGAAAGAATTTTTCGTTCGACTCGATGATGAAGAGGAAAATGAAAATGAAAATGAAAATCTTCATCAACGGCAGAGTAACCATACTAATAATAATAAATCTCAAAGGCAAGATAAACATTTACTTGAGAGAGTTGAAAAATTACTCGCTGGCGATGGAACAACAACAACCGCATCGAGCGATGTTATGTCATCGCAGGAACGGCAAAAAAAAATCGAAGAAAAATCAACATCAACGGTTGATGATGATCTCGATGAGAAATCATTAGACATTCATCAGAAAACTCTGCCTGAACCTCGACAATTACCATCGGCATGTTCAATTGAAAATGAACTGGCAACTGTTGATCGTTTACTAATCGAACGCACGCCAGTCAACAAACAGCAACCTCGCAAAAGTAATTTACATGCTAATCAAGCAAATCCCACGAAAACCAAATTCGATTACAATGAAGAGAAAAAATATTTGTACGACGAACGCGATCGACAATTCTACGAACGTTTAAATAATTATGTTGAAACAGGACGATTTGTTTCGCCTGAACTCGATAAACAAATGGCAGACGACGAAATCTATCAAGCCAAACCTCGACAACCACCGAAAATGAGCTCGAAAGACGATGAATTAGCTGATCTAGCACGACGATGTGAAGATCTACTTTCACGTTTGCATACTCAACGAACTCGAGCTGAAATATTAGAAAATTCGACTCATCAATACGATTACTATCGACGAGCAACTCCACCGAGTTCGTCATCATTCGAATCTCAATCGAATTATCATCATCATCATCGTCATCGATCTCTGTCTCCATCACCATCTCCTCCTCCGCATCCACCGCCAATGTCTCTTCAAGAATCTCTCGAACTTCTTCGTCCTGAATTTATCTCTCGTTCACGACAACGTGCACGACGCGTACGTCTTCTACGTGAAGAACGCGAACATAACACCGAAATTGAACGTGAACGTGAACGAATGCTTCTCTTCTCTTGCTCAACCTGTTGTACGCATCCATCTAAACGTACAATTTCATCAGCACCTTCACGACCAACGACGACTCAGCGAAACATTTCATTTATTGTTCCATATGAACAATCGAAACCATCTCGAGTGCCTTTATCCTATCGACAAATGAAACAAGAAACAAAGAAAAAATACGAACAACTACCTGAAGTTAAAGATCGTCGATTACAAAATCAAATGGATGAAATTCGTCGACGAAACGTCCTACGTGCTAAAGTCTTTCGTACACGTCTTCGACAGCATGTTGCTCGACATGGTCGAACAAACATCAACGAATCCTTAACAATGATCGATACATAGAAAATGATAATTATGAAACTAGTTGAGAATATTTTTTAATGAAAAAAATTTATTTCTGTGTGTGTGGGATAGTTTTATTGTATTGTTTTCTTTTTTCTCTCTTTAAAATACGATTGAAGATAAACTAAGGTCACTATGTCACTTCGACATTCGAAATCAATTGCACTGGAATGATCTAACGAATAAGATTGATTGTGAATGATCGCGGTGTCATCTGTTAATAAAAAAATTCCTGACATCCACAAGCAAAAGAAAAGTAACTAACAGTCGCGAAGAATCTATCTGTCTTCAATAGGATATGGAGGCGACAGAAAGAAAAAGAGAAAATTCCCTAATCGTTGCTCGTTACTAACGAGGAGAGAAAAAAAGAAAACCTTCTATTTAAATGCAGGAAAACAAGCAAATCAGTGTGCTTAACTTTCTTTTCCCCTCCAGTCGACAAGCAAACAAGAAGAAACGCAATGGAATTGTTTCGACAACGGCTATTAGAAAGTTCGACAAAACAATCGGATTTAATTGAAATCTTTTCTGCTATTGATCGAGGTAAACAATTAACTTGTTCACAATCCTATTACACGTCGAAAATGAATCTAATTTAGATCATTCAGGTCGAATAACGTTCGAAGAATTTCGTGCAACAATCAAAGCACTCAAACTTGGCTTGAAAAGTGACGATGATATCAAACTTCTCTTTCGACAATTCGATACGACGCATAATGGTCAAATTGATTTGGACGAATTCTTAAAACAATTACGACCGCCGATGAATGCACGCCGAGAGAAAGCTGTTACGAACCTGTTTAATTCGATGGATGTAAATAAAGACGGTGAATTAACAATCAGTGATCTTAAAACAAAGTATGCAAATCAAATAAACGATAAAAAGAAAAATATCGATCAAGTAGAAGAAAACATGCGATTCGACGAGAATATTTTATGGTTCTTCTTTTTAGACTCTGACAAATTTTCTCAACAAATTCGATACTCGAGGACAAGAAGATGGAATTATTAATAAAGATGAATTCTTTGGTTTTTGTTCGATGTTAAGTGCAACAGTTAAAGATGATATCTATTTCGAACATGTCCTACGAACATTATTCGATATTCGTTTTTAAACCAAAAAGAAAAAGAGAAAAACAGGAAACAAATTTTTTTTTCTTATCATGTCCGTAGTTTTTATTCTTTCACAAAAGACAAATAGCAGTTTTGCATTTTGAATAGGAATCGTTCAACAAAAGAATATATCAGATCGAACAAAAAAATAATAATATCATCGCATGAATATAAATTGACACAAAACTTGTTCTAGTTTCAAAACAAACAAACAAACGAACAGGAAGAGAGACAAAAATAGATCCAAATGATCGGGATATACTCTAACAAAACTAATCTTCGTGTTGAATACGTGTTACTTTATTAGCACGGGTCTTTTTCAAGGCTTGTGTACGTAATTTGAATGCAGCTTTATTTGCCATTTGCTTTAAAAAAGAAAACAAAGAAATCAATTTACTTTTTAAAAAAAACCAATCGGAAATGTCAACAAACTCGTTCAAACCGATTGCCTTTTGCTTTGTGACCTTCTTCAACTTCAACATCTTCCAAATTAAATATCGAACGAAGTAAACCATTGTCTTTTAAATGCACGTTCATGCCAGTGCCTAACAAACTACTAAAACCATAATAGTAGAATCTTCCTGTCCACGATGTTATCTCTAAAACTTCACGACCGAATTTAATCGTGAGTTCCGGTGCTGTACCGTCCTGCAATAGATTCGATTTTTAATCTGCTTATTTTTCGTTTTGTTTTTTTTTTGTTACTTCGAATGAACTACAAATTTCTCGAAATGTAGAACGTTGAAGACGTTTCTCTTTCTTGCCTTTGTATTTCACGCTTTCATTGGCTTTTTTATCTAATAGAACCAGTAATGATTCAGGTGGCTCGGCAAAGATCTTCAAAATGCAAACGAATATCTCTTTTCCTATCCAATCGAATTCGTCGACTTACACTGTTAATTTCTCGAGCTACTTCATACAGAACAGCGATGGTTTCTCCGGCTTGATTTCGTAGGTCAGCATCGTTCGATTCGATTAGACTTGGGATCTTCTCAGGTGCATAACTGTACAAACACAATCAATTCAAAACAAAAAAGCAATCTCCTTTCAAATTTGTTTTTACAGTCGAATTAAATCATGAGCATAGTTATTTGGCATTGTTGAAAACAACAAAGTCCACGAAAATAAAGCAGCTGTATGCAATTCTTGTTGTTCGTGTGTCACGGCTGTTATTGAGCCATCAGTCGATGGATAGGATTGAGCAAAAACGGATTCCAACGCTTTCATTAAATCAACTGTAGCCTAAATATAACATTTTTAGTATTTAGAAGTTTGTTTTTTTCGACATACGGGTATTTCTTCACCGGCAATGAAACAAATGAAACCAAGCGCTTGAGCACACTGAAAACGAGAAGAAACTCGAAAGAATGCATTCGATTGAAGTTGAAATTGACATACGCTTGTTCGTAATACAGCCGGTTGAGAATCATCTCTAACAATTGGCAAAAATGCATCACGAAATTTGCCGTAGACTTCATCATCAGGTTCTCCGATTTGTATTAAAAATAGCACTGCAACGATTGTTGCGAGTTTACCTTCGGATTCGTTGCCTTTCTTCACACAACCGATTAAAAGTTCGGTTAAACTTTCACTTCTACGATGAAGAAAAAACAAGAATCGAAAGACTTTAGTTTAGTCGTATTTACCGATTGGCAACTGCATCTGGAAGATATTTTTGAGAAAATAAAACTTGAAGAGTTCGAAGAGCACCTTCACGCGTTTTCAAATCTTTATTTCGAAGTCCTTCAATGGCTGTATCGAATTTTTCTTCGAGATTATCCGTTGAAAAGATAATTTCGTTCGCTGCTGTCGCATTTGCAGCTAAATTTCAAAAAATTCGAATGAGAATTTCGTTTTTTTCTGCGTTGAATTTACCTTCGACTTCATCGTAGATACTCGTTTGATCGGACACATTCGAGCAAACACTCATTGCATCTTCATTCGCTGCTGCTTCTTCGGCAGCAAGAGCACTTGCTCTCGTTGTCGGTCTCGTCGGTGCATTCCGAGCCGAACGATCTAGAACATCTCATCGTTTCGAACATTTGACTTTTTCATTGATTTTATTTTTACTTTTCTTAGTAAATTTAGGCATAACTATATTTCAATTTTAGTTAAACATATCTAGAAGAACAAACCGAAAGAGAATTTAAACTTAGTTGTTGTTTTTTTCTGTTTTATAAAAAGAAAAAAAAAGGGCAAAAGAAAAAAGTGAATCTTGTTTAAACAGTCTATGTATTGTTTTTGTTTCTTGTTTAACGTTTTAAAATAAACGATCCCGTTTGTCCATTGCGAAGTGTGTATCAATTTGAAGTTCACCGAACTCTCGAGGATTATTTAAAATATCTTCGATGGTAATATCTTCATTTGTACCACGTAAAACATCGGCCATTAACCGTGAACTTGGTAAACATGGAAGTCGGCCGAGTTTATTGGCAATTTGCATTTCAGTTTTTAATTTCAATGGTGCTTGAATGCCTAAAACACTTCGCGCCATGTAATGATTGAATGTATCGGTTTTATCGACATGTGTTCGTTCGGATTTTTCGAGAATATGACCTGTTGTTAATGTTGATTTAACTGAGCCTAAACCTTGAAAAAGTTTGTTAGGTAAACCGGTGTAACTGGCTGAATCCATCTATATCAACACAAGAAATGATTTCACTTTCCAAACTTCATCGATGACTCACTTTTTATTTGTGATAATGATTCTTTGAGTTGTTATATGGCTGAATCTGAAAAACAAATGCTCGGCTTAAGAAAATGTATTCTATTCGATCAAACAGAGGATGTAACAACGATGAATGTTGTGTTGAAAACAAGAGCCAATCGGTCTTTATGAGAATTTATTCGCTAGTGACATCTGATTCGCTCGATAGAGGTTGACAGCGAGCAGCGCTTTGTTCTTGTTTCAGAAAAAGTCTTTGTCTGTTGTAATTTCGTTCGAGCTCCTCGAAGAGCTAATTTTATTGAATCATTTCATGTATTTAAATACATTATTTTCACAACACACTAAGACAATACACACACGAGCAAATAACGAGAAGGAAGAAAACAAATAAACAAAAATAGTATAACTACAATATAGATTTGATATATCTATCTTTCGATAAAGACAATCGATTCAACTAAATCTACGTTTAGATAAACAAAACGAGTTAGTAACTCAAGCTCAAGAAGAATTTACATATTTGTGTCTATACAAAATGTACAAACAAGTATCGAAGAATAGACGAATTTGATTATTGAACATAGACGAAAACGAAAAAAATGCAATTTTAGAATAAAAAATAACTTCAATTCGGTTGAATAATGTTTTTATTTCTTTCGGCGTCGTGTTGTCATAGCTGTTGTTGTTGTTGTTGGTGTGTTAACGGGTATAGTTTCGGTTGGTTCTGTATCTAGAAACGAGAGAAAACAAAATCAGTCCGTATAATTAATTCTTTAAGTTCGTACTTTGTTGAATAAGTAAAGCAATAAGATCGGCTTTCTTTGCATTTTTCGGAATATTGGCCTTATGTGTGTTTAATCGAGTTTTAAGTTGAGCAACAGTTAGGCTTTCGAGTTTTTGTCGTTCATCATTGTTGGTTTCAACTTTTGGAGCAACTGCAACAGGTTTTGCAATTTCTTCGACTTTCTTTTTCGTGCTTTCAGTTTTATCAACACTTTCCAATCGACGTTTGCTTGTTCGAATAACTGGCGTTGTTGTTGTTTTCAATTGTGAATTTCTCTTTTGATTATTTGTTGATCGACTTCGTGTTCGACTCGGTCGTTCAACCGATTGAGCAATTGGTTTTTCTTGTTTAATCGGTTGTGCCTTTGGTACCGGCGGTGGTAAATCAACTGATTTCGAATTTCGAACTCGTTTGACTGTTGTTTCAACAACAGGTTTTTCTTTAACTTGTTCGATCGTTCGTTTACGAGATGTTCGTTTGCTAGCTGGTGGTACAGGTGGTTTTTCCTTTGATTGACTTCGTTTCGTTGAGTTTTCTTTCGATGGAACTCGCTTAGTTGGTGCAGCCGGTTTTTCCTTTGATGCCGCTCGTTTAGTTGGTTGAGCAACTGCTGGTTTTTCTTTGGATTGGGTTCGTTTAGCTGGTTTTTCTTTAGATTGTGCTCGCTTAGTTGGTGCAGCTGCTGGTTTTTCTTTGGA
>ERZ778027.2355-NODE-2355-length-24066-cov-5.839574_pt1 | contig 24066 bp, 24 predicted proteins | sample MGYA00375757_ERZ778027 | MGnify/ENA primary metagenome ERZ778027 (study PRJEB29350, sample SAMN05389817) | bioreactor metagenome | isolation source: Ammonium sulfate bioreactor | place: South Africa: University of Cape Town | collected 2014-02-18 ...
CGGAACGGCTTGGACTACGGCATCCAATCATCTGCGCACCGATGGCATGGGCAGCCGGCGGTCGCCTTGCGGCGGCGGTGTCCGCGGCCGGCGGCCTCGGCCTGATCGGCGGCGGATACGGCGACGCGGACTGGATCGCGCAGGAATTTCGCGCAGCGGGCAATCAACCCGTCGGCTGCGGATTCATCACATGGTCGCTCGCCAAGCAGCCGGCGCTTCTCGATCTGGCGCTATCGAACAAGCCGAAAGCCATCATCCTGTCGTTCGGAAATCCCGAGCCCTTCGCCAAGCGCATCAAGGACGCGGGCGTGACACTGATCTGCCAGGTGCAAACCCGGCGCGACGCGGCGCACGCGATGGCATGCGGCGCCGACGTTATCGTGGCTCAGGGCGCCGAAGCCGGCGGACACGGACAAAGTCGCGGAACCCTATCGATCGTCCCCGAAGTCGCGGACCTGATTGCGAAAGACTATCCCGACACCATTCTTTGTGCAGCGGGCGGAATTGGCGACGGTCGCACAGTCGCCGCCGCATTGATGCTCGGCGCTGAAGGGGTGATGGTCGGATCGCGCCTTTGGGCGTCGAAGGAAGCCAACGTCAGCCAGCGCATGCACGACGCAGCGCTAAGCGCGACGGGCGACGAAACCATTCGTTCGCAGACGATGGATCTGGCGCGCAAGCTCGAATGGCCGAAGCAATACAGCGCCCGCGTTCTTATCAACGAATTCATTTGCCGCTGGCACGGACGCGAAGCCGAACTGATCGCGGTCGCCGATGAGGAAGCTGCAAAATACCGCGCCGGCTGGATCGAAGGCGATCCCGAAAAGAGCAACACCTTCGTCGGTGAGGTTGTCGGGCTGATCCGTTCGATCGAACCTGCGGCAGAGATCATCGAGCGGCTGATGCGCGAAGCGGAAGACCTGCTTCTATCGAAGCCCCGCGAAATCGTCTCGCAAGCCTAGATCGCGGTGCACGACTGCGCGCAGCAGCGATAATCTGAAACGCGAAGCTTCCACCGGCTGCGGCGAGCAGCCGGCTTCACGTTGTGTCAAATTCAGTACCGTCCGAGTCGCGCGCGCCTATGGGCCACGGCGAACCAATCGCAGAATGAACAGCAAGAGACACGCGCCGACGACGGCAGCTATGATGGATCCGACAATCGGGTTACCAAACGCAAAGCCGAGCCTTGGGAACAAGATACCGGCGATGAACGCTCCGACGATGCCGACGATGATGTCGCCGACGAGACCAAATCCGCCGCCTTTCATGATTTGCCCGGCGAGCCAACCGGCAATAGCGCCGATAAGCAGCCAGATGATCAGTGACTGGAGATCAATATCCATGTCTTCCTCTCGGTTTGAGCCTCCACGCACACGAATCGGTTCGGCATGATCATCTGCGGCAAAACGGCCGTTGACAAGCTGCAAACAAAATTCCTGCGAGGCAACAGAACGCGCGAGAGGTTGTGCGGCGCGGCTATCTCTGACTTTGCCGGCCATCGCCGAGCCATTGCGACAGGCTCTTGAAATCAGCGGCGCCGGAAAATGTCGTGACCGTGCCGTCGCGTGCGATGAGGCGCGTGTACGGTAGTTCGCCCATCCAATCGTGATCGACGGCGAAGCGCAGCTTCTCTTCAAACCCGTTCGCGAGGCTAAAGCTCTGGACGTTGCCAAGGCCGGTTTTCGCGAGCGCTTTTTCGATGCGCTTCGGATCGGCGCCGCGGCGGTCCCAATTCACGAATGCGATCGTCGTATCGGCATGCGCGGCTGCAAATTTCCCCCAATCCTCCAGCTCGACCATGCAGTTACCGCACGAAAAACCCCAGAAGTGCACGATCACCGGCTGGCCCTTGCGTCCATCGAGAAGCGTCTGCCAGCTCGCGCTGTCGAAGGTGCGCGGCGGCTCGGCCAGCGCTTGAACGCACGCGCACCAGACAAACATCAGAACGGACGCAATCCGCACAACAGCGTTCATGACTGCGGCTCCAGAGGGATCAGTCGATAGCCTTCTTTCATCGTCAGCCATGACAGATAAACGCCCGCCTGCTGCGCGATGAGCAACGGATGATCCGACGCATTTGCCGCCGACGCGACGGTCCGCGGCTTGCTCCACGTACGTCCGCCATCGTGCGACGTCATCAGATCGATACTGGTTTTCTCGCCGTCGAAGGATTTGTAGGCGAGGTAAACCGTGCCGCCTGCCGCCAAGACATACGGGCGCGAAATCTGCGCGCTCTGATCGCCAATCCGCAGCGGCTCCGAGAACGTTTTGCCGCCATCCTCGGAGTGCGCGTAGTAGACGCCCTTCAGCTTGCGCCCGAGTGCGAACCACGTCGCGTGATAAGCGCCGTCGCTGCTGATTGCGAGGCTCGGTCCCTGATGCGGGCACGCGTCGATCTTCGCATCATCCTCGCTCACGCGATACAGCTGCCCGGGCTTTCCAGTGTCCGAGAACGTGATCGTCGCGTGATCGCGAATGCCGCCGTCGAAAATGTTGCGGAACATCACAACCGGCTCGCCCGAGCTTTTGAACGCGACGGCGATGCGGCAGCATTCGCAGGAATTGTCGCGCGCGATCGATGCCGCTTCGAGCGCACCGCCCGGCTTGTCGTCCCACGCGTAAGCGAGCGCCGCGCCCGCATACTTTTTGCCTTGCTTCTTCGCGGCGGCGACGTTGCGTTTGTCGATCCAGGCGACGAACACCCGCCCATTTGGATCGAATGCCGCCGTTTCGAAGCGCTGACTTGGCGAGTCCGTGGTGATCGGCTGAGGCTCGGAGAACGTTTTGCCGCCGTCAGCCGATCGGGCGATGAAAGCGTGACCGTTATATTTTTCGTCGCGCGATGCGTACGTGACGGCGACGCGGTCGTTGGGTCCGAAGGCGAGTTTCGGACGCGCGTCCGGTCCGTCATCGAGTGGCAGCTTCGTCGCAGGCAGCGTCACCGGCATCGAAAATGTTTTCCCGAGATCCGGCGAGCTTGCGATCGAAATGCGTCCGCCCGCCGACCACGTCAGCCAGAGCTTGCCGTCCGGAGCAAACGCGCCGGTGGCGACGCTCGCGCAAGCAAGCTCCGAGGACGCGCACGCCGCAGCCGTCTCATGATGATGCGAAGCTCCGTCGTGCGCTTGCGCGTGCTTGGCAACGCCTACGGGCGCGGCGAGCAAAAGCAACGCGGCCAATTTGAGATGTGTACGCATCACTCAGAACCTCACTTTCATGCCGCCGTAAAACGTGCGCGGCGCGCCGGCGTAGATGGAGCCCGTCGTTTTCGCCAAATCGTCAGCAGTAAATCCGCCTCTGTCTGGGATATTGTTGGCGGACGCGATATAGACTTCGTCAAGCACATTGCGGACTTCGAAATAAGCGAGGAACGATTTGATCGGTCCCCAATTCAGCGTCCGCTCGTAATGCACGTTGACGTCGACCGTCTGGTATCCGGGAGCCCAAAGCAGGTTGGCGTTTTCCATGTAGAAACCGTCATGCCACTGGTATTCGACGTAGGCGCCGACGCCCTTGTAAATCCCGGACGGCGTGTCGTAGCTCACTCGCGCCGTCAGCTCATTGGATGAGATACCCGGGATTTTGTTCCCGGCCCGGCTGACCGCATTCGGCGCGCCGGACACGACTTCATCGTAGTCCGTATAGATCTGATTGTTGTAGAGATACGCCGCCGTCAGTCGCACGCTGTCAGTCAACGCGACGTTGGCCATCAGCTCGACGCCGCGATGCTCGGAGGCAGGCGCGTTGTAGCTGAAGTTCGATCTGCCCGGCACCAGCGACGCTTGCGAAACGATCTCGTTGGTAAAGAACTCGTAGAAGCCGGTGACGCTCAGCGTCACGCCTTTGACGGGCGTCCAGTCCGCGCCGAGATCGTAGCCGATGTTCGATTGCGTTTTGAGATCCGTGTTGTTACCCGCGTTTCCGTCCGGCTGGATGAACAGATTGGAAAACTGCGGCGTCCCGTAACCCGTGCCGATACGTGCGCGAAGCTGCCATTGATCGTTCGGCGTGTAGAGCAGGCCAATTTCCGGCGCGACGTTTGTCATCTCGCGTCCGACGCTGACGGTCTGGGTAATCGCGCCGCCCGCATCGTAACTTCGCTGCGTGCCGTCCAACGAGGTGCGTTCAACCGTTGCGCCCGCGATGACGGCCACGTCATCCGTAAGCTTGACCTCATGACGCGCCCGCGCGCCAAAATTCTCCGTTGAGCCGACTTGATCCGACTGCAGGCGATCATTCAGCACGCTATCGCGCGGCGCAAGAAGGATGGTCTGAGCGTCGACCGGCAGGTAATTCCAAAACGCGCCGAGGTAGGAACGCATCGGCAAACCGGCGAACGTCGCGGTGTTCGTGACACCGGCGGTGACGTTGTAGGAAAGATAATCGCCGAGCCCGCGCGTCGTCCCGGTCGGCTGGCTGATGTCGCGATCGTCGATGACGACCTGCACCTGCCCCGTCGTCGAAGCGCTGAATTCGTGATCCCAGCGCACGCCTCCGATCGTCCGCCGGTCGTCGCGGTTTGCGCCAGCCTGCTCCGCCGTCTGACGCGTGCCCATGAAGCTGAGCGTCTCGCAGCCAGCCGCCGCCGTTGCGTACGTCTTGCAGCCCTTCTGATACGGATTGATGTTGAAGTTGTTCAACGACATGCGGAACGGCAGTTCCGTGTAGACATTATTGTTGATGAACTTGAACGTGAACGTGTCCGTCGACGAGGGCTGATAGGTGATCAGCGCATTGACGGTCTGGGTGTTGAAATCGCTGTAGCCGTAATATCCGTCGCCGCGAACGTCGCTCGAAAAGATCGACGCTTCCCAGTTCTCGCCCTTCTTGCCGCCGACGACATAATTGTTCAGGTAGTTGAAGCTTCCGACGTCGACGCCATACTCGATGCCGTCGATGACGCCGCCCGGCCACGTGCGGAAGTTGATCGCGCCGCCCGTCGCGTAATTCCCGAACAGAGCCGACGACGGCCCGCGCCAGACGTCAACGCCCGAATAGGCGTGCGGATCGATCAGGTCGCTGCGCGATAGACCATCCGGCTGCGTGACGGAAAACCCGTCGTCGAGAATGACGATGTTGCGAATGCCGAAGCCGTTGCGCGCATTCGATCCGCGGATCGAGATGCCCATGTCGCGGGGGCCGTTACCCTGCTTCAAAGAAACGCCCGGAACGTCATGCAGGATGTCGGTAACGGAAAAGACCGGCGTGTTTGCATACCGCGCCATGTCGAGGCCGGTTGCCGTTTGCGCTCCGGCGCCCGAGGCGCCCGGAACGGAAGCGACCGAACTCGACGGGGCTCCCGGATTTCCGGTCACAGGCGAAAGCGAGAGATTGGCCCCGGGCAACGGCGACGGCGCGCCCGCAACGTCGGTCGGCGCGGGCGCTGGCTTCGGAACGCCGGAAGGGGGCGCCGATCGCTTCGCCACGACTTTCTTTTTAGCGGTCGACGACGGCTTCTGGGCGGCCGCCTGAGCCGCCGCTTTCTGCGCCTCCTGCTGCACGGTGACGTCCGGCAGACTGATGGACTCCTGCGCTTGCGCGTCCTGAGCTTGCGCCGCGTCGCCTGTCGCGATCATCGACAGGACAGCAAGCAGAGCAAAAGTGCTGCTGTGAGAGGTGATGTGGAGCTTGCGCGTGGTACGCGGCCCCGCCTTGAGGCGATCCGCCTGAATGAGCATTTCCCGATGACCCGACTGAACTGAAGCTGCGACGATGCGAGGCCGGGGACTTGGTAGTCTCTACGGCGATCGCGCTTGGACGCGAATTACTCAGATCAGAACGGCAGGTGGACCGCGCGCCGATTGCGCGCCTGCGGTGGGCGTAGCGCTGAAACGTTCGCGCGTGATCCGGAACGTCAGCTCCGCATAGCTGACGGTTCGAGCGAGCAGATGCGGGCTGTCATGGTCGACATCGACAGCACCGACCGGGGCATAAGGACAGATGTCCTTTCCGGACAACGGGGACTTTTGCGGCAACGGCGCGCCGGTATCGTCGACCGTCAGTGGACCGTGACCGGTACAGATCACGATGCCGATATCGCCCGCGTTCGCGCTCGTGGCCGCGAGCATGAAGCCGACGGGCAACAAGCTGCGCACGACGAACGCGAGGCCGATCAGAAAACTGACGTAACGGCGCATGTGATCTCTTCGCCGAAGCGGAATCGGACGCGGCCACATTAGCTTCGCCCGCCAGGGGTCGCAACCGGGGGTGACTACGTGGTCATCTGGGCTGCCGCAAATACCGGCATTCGCAGATTGGAACGCTTACAGCTTGAGCAGAAAAATCAGCTCTTGCGGCGCGCCGCTCACTTAATCGAGCGACATCAGCGTTCTAACAGCCTGCCTCGATCTGGCACGCTCCTTGTTTAACGCCTATGACGGGTTCTGATGGAAAGCACGACAACCGTGGGCCACGACCATTCGTATGGCTACTCCGTCGCCTATGAGCGCGAGGAGCTGCAGTTCCCAGTCTACGTCGTGGCCGTCGTCGCGGCCGGACTAGCGACGGCGGGAGTTGTGCTCGATAACCTCCCCCTGATCGCGCTGTCGCTCATCGCTTTCGGCTACGCCTATCATAACTATCCCCTGCTCGAGACCGGCAGACCGCGCATCGGCGCGAGTCAGTACGGTATCTTCGCCGACGGTCTCGGCGTCATCTCCTGGCGATCGATCAAGCAGATGGAGATGGTATGGACCGAAATCCGTGGCTCCGGCAGCCATGAACTTCTCATCACATTACAGGAACCGATCGGGCGCGCGCTACTCGCCGACTGGCGCAAACGCCCGCTTCATCGCTTTCTGATGCGCCTGCCCTGGACGATGGCCGCGAAAGACGTCGTCCGCATCCCGCTCGGCGTTTTCGATCGACCCGCCGACGACATTCACCGCACCTTCATGCGCATGATGAGTTTCTACCGCCGCTGACCCCGGCACCGACGATACGCGCAGCCCGCTGGCGACCATTCTAGGCGACGGTGCGGCGACAAAAGGCCCCGCAGCCAGGACATTAAACGGCTTCCGCTTCGGTTTGTTGTGTTAAAGTCGGCGCGGGTGGCACGGGGGACTGTTGATCTATGCTTCAGGAAGAGATCGTTCTCGTCGATCGCGACGATAACGAAATCGGCATCGCGGAAAAACTCGAAACGCATCGGCGGGGCGACCTGCACCGGGCGTTTTCCGTGCTGATCTGGGATAGCGCCGGACGCCTTCTGCTGCAGCGACGCCAGATCGGCAAATATCATTCGGGCGGGCTCTGGACGAACTCCTGCTGCGGCCATCCTCGTCCCGGAGAGCGAAGCGGTGACGCGGCGCTGCGGCGTCTCGGCGAAGAGATGGGCTTTGCGTGCGCGCTGGCTCCGATCGGAACTTTTCTCTATCGCGCCGAACTCGATGACGGGCTGGTCGAGCACGAGCTGGTGCATCTTTTTCGCGGCACCTACGATGGCCCCATCGCGCCCAATCCGGAGGAGTGCGACGGCTTCAACTGGCTCGCCCCGGACGCGATCCGCCGGGAGATCGCAGCCGCGCCAGAAACTTTTACCGTCTGGTTCCGGAAGTACGTCGAGGCTGGCTGGCCGCTGTCGCCGCCGCTCGAAGTCGCCTGACGCGCGACAATCGGATCAAACCCCGCGCGCCGCAGATTTTTCAACCGACGCGTTGACCGCAAAAAAAAAATTATTGTCGTCCCCGGCGCAGCCAAAGCGCGGTCTCAGGCGTTTCTAATCGTTTGGAAAACGCAAACTGAGCGGGAACCCCGATGGCCAAAGAAGAAGCTTCACCCCAAGCCGACTTGCCTGGGCACGGGGCTGATGTCCTCCCGAGCGTAACGGTCGACAGCTACAACATCGAGATCGAAGACCAGGACGGTTTCATCGGCGACAAGGCGAGCCGAAGCGCCTTCATGGAGTACGTCGACAAATGGCGAAAGCCGCTTCGGGAACTCGGCGAAGACCCTTTCGGCGACAAGCCGACGGAAGAGCTGAGCAAGAAGAAGCTTGCGGATCTCCTCGCAACAGGTGAACCGGAGGCGGCGGGCCTCGTGCTCAGCGCCATCGAAGAGTTCGCGCAACAGCTCGCCTTCGTCATTCGCCGATATCTGCGCACGAAGGACTGGCGCGACACCGAATGCGTGTCCATCGGAGGCGGATTTCGCGGCAGCCGGCTAGGCGAACTCGCCGTCGCTCGCGCCGCGCTTCTCCTGCGCGCCGAGGACATCGACATCGACCTCGAACTCATTCGCCACGATCCGGACGAAGCCGGCCTCATCGGCGCGGCGCATCTACTGCCGCCCTGGATGCTCAAAGGGCACGACGGAATTCTCGCCGTCGACATCGGCGGAACAAATTTTCGAACCGGCGTCGTCGAGTTGAATCTCGGCAAATCGGCCGACCTCGCGAAAGCGAAGGTGGCGAAGTCCGAACTCTGGCGTCACGGCGACGAAGAGGTCGACCGCGAAGGCGCCACCGACCGTCTAACGGAAATGTTGCAGGACCTGCTCTCCTGGTCGCGCAAGAACAAGATTGAACTCGCGCCCGTGATCGGCATCGGCTGCCCAGGCATCATCGAGGACGACGGCTCGATCGATCGCGGCGGTCAGAACCTGCCGGGAAACTGGGAAAGCAGCCGGTTCAATCTCCCGCAGATCATCCGCGAGAACATCGATCAGATCGGCGACAGCGAGACGATGATCGTGATCCACAACGACGCGGTCGTCCAAGGCTTGAGCGAGCTGCCCTACATGAAAGACCGGTCGCATTGGGGAATTCTGACGATCGGCACCGGCCTCGGAAACGCTCGCTTCACGAACCGCAAGGCTCCCAAAAAAAGCAAAGCGAAGTCCAGCGCGGACTGACCGTCATCGCAGTCGGTGGAGAAGTCGCACCCGTCAGGCTTTGAAGCTGCGTTTCTCAGGCGTCAAAACGCGGTCGAATGCCGGCTGGTAATCGAGGCGGATGAGATCAGCGGGACCGAAGTTGCGTTCCCACTTGGCGGATGCCACCGAGACGAGCCGACGAAGCTCAGTCGCGGAATATCCCGGCTGTGTGGGATCGATCTCGCGCGACGTCTCGATGACTAGCACGGTGCGGCCCGTGAGCTGCCCGCCTTTGACTTCACCCTCGATGTACATCAGCCCGATGTCTTGCATCATGCGGCTGTTCCCCCCGTCGCAGCGACCTCCCCCACTCTCCGGCTTCGATTGCGGCAAGTGAAGATGTCGCACGAGTTATGCACTGTTTGATTTTCATAAGGCGAAATTCAGAGCGAACGGCTACGAATTTTTTTCGCCAAGCATCCGCACCGGATTTGCAGATGGCCGCGACATCAGGATCGAGATGAGCAAAGACTTCTATTGCAATGTTATGCCGAGCCTTATGCGTCAGCGGTTCGCTCGCCTGATGCACGTCGCTCTGGCGGCAGCGGCCTTGGCGCTCGCATCTCCGGCATTTGCCGATCAGGGTTGCGAGGACATGCGCCAGCTCTGCAAGGACGCGACGGCCAACGCCGACAAGTGCACCAAGGCAGGAAAAAGCGAAGCGCCGCCCAATTGCAAACCGCTGATCGATGTGCGGGAGGCATCCTGTACGCAGGCCGAGATCATCTGCAAACCGGCAACAAACGAGCAGCAGCGCTGACGGCCCCGCAGGTTGAGATGGAGTCCAAACAAAAAGAGAGCGGCGCTTTCGGCCGCTCTCTTTTGAGCTTATCGCCCCGACAGAACCGCTATTGGGGACGGCGTGTGTTCTGCCTCAGCCGATATTGACTTCGGGGGAGAAGTCATCCCGTAAATCCGGGAGCAACAACTACGCGGCACGACTGCTGCCGTCGGCATACGTAAACAATCTGATTTGGGGATAAATGGGCAAGTCCACTTGTGGTGCGGCGGACTGATTTCAGCGCGGTTGTGACGCGTCCGCATCAAGTTGCAGGACGAACCCATTCAGGAACGGCGATTTTAGGAGAAATCCCGGACTACATATCGGCCCGCAGATGCCGCTGGATGAGCTGCGCGGTCGTTTCGTGGAATTCGATCGGCGGAACTGGAGCGCGGACCCGCTTGATCCACCCTGCGACCCGCGGCTTGACCGTTCTCGCCGCAAGCTTCGGTGCGGTCGCCGGGAGAGCTTTCTTAGGCAGGACAGCGGCCTCGGCCGTGTCCATCGCCATGGCCAAAGCTACGGCGGAGGCGTTGGTCGCCGGATAAGCGTGGAGTTCGATGACGTGGCTGACTGGCTGGAAGTCAGAGACCCGGGCCTGCACCTCGAGGCCCTTTTCGACCCGCGAAACCGGCTGATCCGGCCGTTCTGCCAATAGAAGTAGGCCAGCCGTCTGCCGCGCCATAGCGGTGCCGACTTCGGCGATGGCCGCAGTTAAGCCAGTCACCAGAGTAGCATAGAGAACCAACACTACAATCGAACGGGAGTTCACGGTAATTGCCTACGCCACCGCCACCGAACAACAAACGAGCGAACCCCCGGCCCGTTCCCCGCCTCCTAAATGAAATGCGCCGGAATGGCTCGGGAAAGATCCCGGCAGAGTAAACGCTTCAGCAATCACGTTTCCGTTCTTGCACCAATGCCTCGTCGCACATTTCCCAGCCATCCAGTGTCTTTTCGACATCCGCCAGGAAATCGGCGCCGACGAAGGGTGCCCGGCACCGGATGCTTTGAGAGCGTCGATCCGGCGTCTTAAGGCCCTGCCGCGCCCGGAGGCACAGGCTTCGCCGGTCTTCCGAGGTCATCTGCGCCATGAGCCATCTGCGCCATCTATCGCGAACCGCGACACGATCGTGCGAGTTCCGCTAATGTGGCCGGAGCGCGCGCCAGGAGCCGATGATGACGAAACCTGTTTTGGTTACCATTCCACATAGCCTCGGCAGGGAGGAAGCAATCCGCCGGCTGAAGTCGGGCCTCGGATCGGCGTCCGCGAACCTGCCGGTCCTCAAGATCGACGAGGAGACGTGGACCGACAACCGGCTCGCTTTTCGTTTCACCGCCCTCGGCCAGACCGCGGAAGGAACAGCTGACGTCGAAGACGACAGCGTGCGCATCGAAGTCTTGCTTCCTTGGTTCCTGCAGAAGGTCGCCGAGGTCGTTCAGTCGACAATCAAATCGCGCGCTCAGATCCTGCTCGAAAAGAAATAGGCGGAGGACCGGCTCGGCACGTCAGTCGGCGCAAGCAGTCATTTGATCAGATCTTCAAGGCACGGATACGCCGAGATCAGGGCGTTGGTCGCAACTCTTACGAACGGCGACGACAGACTGTCCGGCTCGGCCTTGAGCTTGCGAACGATCACCACGCGCAAATCTTCGAGTTTGATGATTTCCGGCGCGCACCACTGCACATGATATCCGTTTTCACGCTCGAGATTGTTGATGTCGAGCAAAGCCTGCAGATACCCGATGCAGGCCATGTCGGACTTCTGACAATGCGGCAGCCAGAATTTCGCCGTGTGGACGTCCGGCTCGGCGCTGACAGGCGTTGCTTGAAGCATCAACATGCACAACGCGACAATAGAGAAAATCTTGGCCAGCGAACTATCCTTCGGGTACGTGCGGCCCAAGCCGCTATCATTCGGATCGAGAGTTTGAAACGTCAAGTCCACGGATCGAACAAACGCGATCGTTCTGCGTTTCTATCTAATTTTATGTACGGTGATTTGAGCCAGCGAAACCCTGTGTCGCTGCGCCATTCTCAGTGCCCTCTTTCGAAACGGTTTTCAAGGTGCACGCGTCAGTCTATTTTTGAGGCGAAGGTTGCACGCCCGCGCGGCTCAGAATTGGAGCAAGGCTGTTGAGCGACGATCCATACAAGGTGCTTGGCGTCGCACGTGACGCTTCACAGAACGACATCCAGAAAGCCTATCGCAAACTTGCGAAAAAACTGCATCCCGATCTCAACCCCGGCAACAAGGCCGCCGAGGACGAGTTCAAGAAAGTTTCGGCGGCTTACGAACTCGTCGGCGATGCCGACAAGCGCGCGCGTTTCGACAAGGGCGAGATCGATGCGTCGGGCGCTGAAACGCCGAAGCGGGAATATTATCGCAACTACGCCGGGGGCGACGCCGATTCCTACGCGAACGCAGGCGGATATTCCGACTTCGCGAGCGACGACGATCTCTTTTCCTCGATGTTCCGCCGTGCCTCGGCGTCCCGTAGCAACGTCCGCATGCGCGGCCAGGATGAGCACTACAAGCTCGCGTTGGATTTCCTCGATGCCGTCAACGGCGCAAGCCGCCAGGTGACGCTGCCCGATGGTTCCGTGCTGGATGTATCCATCCCGGCTGGAACGCGCGACGGGCAAACACTACGTCTGCGCGGCAAGGGTTCGCCCGGCTTCAACGGCGGCGAGCCGGGCGACGCGCTCGTCGAGGTCGAGATCCGGCCGCATCCCGTATTCACGCGCAAGGGCGACGATATTCACGTCGAGCTACAGTTGCCGCTCGCCGATGCCGTGCTCGGCGGCAAGATCAAGGTGCCGACGATCGACGGCACCGTGACGATGACCGTGCCGAAATGGTCGAACAGCGGCCGCACGCTTCGTCTCAAAGGCAAGGGCATCAAGCGGGCCGACACGCCACCCGGTGACGAGTACGTCACCCTGAAGATCATGCTGCCGGACAAGCCCGACCCCGAACTCGAAAAACTCGTCTCGGAATGGCAGCAAGGCACGGGCGCCGCCCGGCACGACACGGAGGCATGAGATGCAGTATCGAGAGTTTCTGGTTCGCGCCCGCCTCGAAGACAACGTCGTCAAGGAATGGGTGACGGCCGGCTGGCTCATCCCTGCCGGTGACGAAGGCCAGGCGGAGTTCACCGAGGTCGACATAGCCCGCGCCCACCTCATAACCGACCTCAAGGGCGGCATCGGCGTCAACGACGAGGGCGTGTCCGTGGTCTTGCACCTGCTCGACCAGCTGCACGGTCTTCGGCGAACGCTCGGCGATATCCTCGCCGCCGTCCACGCCGGGCCGGACGACCTGCGCGAGCAGCTGCTGTCGCACCTTAGTAATTTTCCGACACAATCTGATCGGAACCCGGACAAATAAGCCTACGTTTGTAGCTCGCAGCCGCAGCCATCGACCCTTCCGAGGCGATATTTCGGTGTTTAACGATGCTTTTCACCTGTCGTTAAGCACAGGATAAGACAGACTTTTCTCGTTAACGTCATGGATGGCGGTGCTCGCGTAGGGTCGTCCTCGGCCAAGTGCTGGCCGCGAAATTCGGACAGAGAAAGTTTTGCGTAATGTCGCTCGAGTTGATGGCGCGGCCCAGAGCCGAACCCACCGTCGAACACACTGTCGAACCCAATCTTTGGGTTGATACCCCGGAAGACATCGCCGAGATGATGGCTGAGGCCGCCCGCATCGATGCCATGTTCCAGAGCGGCGCGATTTCGACACTCTTTCCCTACGCGTTTTCCGACTTTGTCTCGGTGACCGAAACCGAGATCGAACCGGATTGTGAACAGGCGAGCGCCTGAGCCGCTCGCACGTCATGCCTTGGCGCGACGCAGCACGATGACTGCGCGCGCCAAGATGCACATCACAACCTCTGGCGCGATGCGCGCCCACTCGAAACCGCGCTTTCTCCAAATCTCCAATCGAAAATCACCTGCTGCCTCGCAGCCGGCAGTGTGACATTTGTCATACGCTCCCGTGCAATCGCGAACGGCGCACGTATGCCGGCCGCTCTAAGCCGTTCGGTTGTCTGAATATTCATTTCGCGGGCTTGCTGACGCCACGTTTTCGAATAGTGTCACCAAACTGAAACAATTCTCTTCGGTGACCTGGGCGGAGGCAAATTTGAACCAGATCGCATCGGGCGCGAATGTCCGTTCTGCTCTCAAAAGTGGCCTCGCCAGCATTCTCATTTCAGGACTTTCCCTTTTTATTCCGAGTGATGCAGGTGCCGAAGTCTCGGTCGGCGAGCCGCAGTCGTCCTCGACGATCGCGCCACCTGAATACGTTGACGAACGCGACCTCCCCTTCGAACTGCGCCCGCTGGTTGCAAAACGGCTCGAAATGCCATGGGCAGTCGCGTTTCTGCCCGATGGGCGCGCGCTGGTGACGGAACGCCCCGGACGGCTCCGCCTCATCGAAGGCGATCACATGCTGGATGAGCCGATCGCAGGCGTACCCGAGGTTGCCTTCGGCGGCCACTCCGGCCTGCTTGACGTCCTCGTCGACCGCGATTTTCCGACCACCCGGCGCATCTTTCTCTCGCTGATGCATAACGGACCGGACGGTTCGACCATTCGCATCGTCAGCGCACGCCTGGAAGACAAGGCGCTCGAAGACACGAAGGTCATTTTCGAAAGCCGTCCCGCAATCAAGGCCACCGACCAGATCGGCGGCCGTCTCGCCTTCGGGCCGGACGGGATGCTCTATCTGACGATCGGCGATCGCTTTCAGATGCAGCGCGCCCAAAATCTGCTCGACGACGGCGGCAAGATCATCCGCATCAACACCGACGGCAGCATTCCCCAGGATAACCCCTTCGTCGGCCGTGACGACGCGCTTCCCGAAATCTACAGCTACGGCCACCGCAATCCGCAGGGTATCATCGCCAATGCCGGCGACGGCCAGCTCTGGTCCATCGAGCAAGGCCCGAAGGGCGGCGATGAACTCAACATCATCACCTCGGGAAGCAACTACGGCTGGCCGATCGTGACCTACGGCGTCAACTACGACGACAGCATCATTTCAAACCTCACGACGGCTCCCGGCATGGTTGATCCGGTGCACCATTGGGTGCCGTCCGTCGCGACCGCGAGCCTCGTCGCCTATAGCGGCAATGTCATGCCGGACGACTGGCAGGGCAACTTCCTCGTCGGCACGCTGGTCGGACAATGTCTGATCCGTCTGGAAGTGACGAACGGCGTCGTGACCCGTGAACGCCGTTATTTCCACGACAAGATCGGCCGCATTCGCGACGTCGCGGTCTCTCCGGACGGCTTCATCTATCTTCTGACCGACGGCACCGAAGCTTCGCTGTATCGGCTCGAACCGACCCAAGACCTGGTGGCCAAAGCTAGGCCGTTCTAGCCGCATCGGATGACGATTTGAACGCACGGACTGCGCACCATGCAGTCCGTGCTCTCACTGCCTTTGCGAACGCTTACGCCGCTTCAGCTCGGCGCGCGGTCCGAGAAATTCGCGACGCCCGCAATGAACGCATCCATCGAAGCGCTGAAGGCCAGATCCGGATCGAGCCCCTTGAGCGCTGGAATGAGGGCCCGCGTCGACTTGTAGGCATCGGCGTCCAGCGCATCGAGTTCCGCTTCGTCGGCGTCGTTGATCGGGCGTAGCAAACCTTCGGCTTCGGCCAGCGCGAAACCGAGCACGAACGCGTAGAACGCAAGCCCGAGACCCGCCGCACGATCATCGGGAAGACCCGCGCGCCGCATCGCGCAGTAGACGATCTCGCTTGCGACGTGATCCGCGGGACCGGTCGCATGGTAGCGAAAATGTAAATGGAAGATGCGCGGGTAGCGATGCGCCAGCGAGCGAAACGTATTGGCGACGGCCTTGAGATCGTTCTGCCAGCTTTCCGTCGCTCGGGGTATCTCGACGCCGCGCACGGCATGATCGGCGATCGCCCGTAAGAGTTCGTCTTTCGACCGGAAGTGATGCAGCACCGTCATCGGGTCGACCCCGACGGACGCCGCGAGCTTGCGAATGGAAAAGCCGGATTCCCCCTCCTCGGCGAACAGCTCGAACGCCGCCTCGAGGATCGCCTGCTTATCGAGCCGGCGTCGCGTCTTAGGTCTCAGGTCAGTCATGCCGATACGGGCCCTTGACACTTCTACGGTGTAGAGTATTCCTTCTTATTACTGAGCATGTAAAGACTGCATTTGCTGTCTGCTCGGCGGCCGACTTGCCCGCCGAAGGTCGACTATTCTTGGAACTCTCGTTGATGGTATCGGCGCTTATCCGGTTGCCGTTGGAGATTTCGCACCGCGCTTGGCCGGGTGCGAGGCAGGCATGGGTTGCGCCCAAGCCTCACGCGAAACGCGAGCTGCTGAAGCTTTGCGCCCGCATCGGTTACACACCACACTGATTAAACGATCCAGCCCTTCGTTATCGCCCCCGCTCTCTCAAATCGCTGGAGAAAAACCCGTGTCAAACCGGCTTCAGACCGCGCAGATCCAAGAGCTCGATTCTCAGCACCATCTTCATCCGTTCACGACGCATCAAACGCTGCGCGCCGGGCCCGGCCCGCGCGTCATCGTGAAAGGCGAAGGCGCCTATGTCATCGACAGCGAGGGCAACCGCATCCTCGACGGCATGGCGGGCCTTTGGACGACGAACATCGGCTACGGCAACAAGGAACTCGCACAAGCCGCCTACGACCAGATCCTCGAGCTGCCGTTCTACAATACGTTCTTCAAGACCACCCATCCGCCCGTCGTCGAGCTGTCGCGCAAGCTCGCCGAACTCGCGCCCGCGCATCTCAATCAGGTGTTCTTCGGCTCGTCCGGATCGGAATCGAACGACACCGCGATCCGCCTCATCCGCCACTACTGGGTGCTGAAGGGCCAGCCGAAGCGGCGCATCATCATCAGCCGCAAGAATGCCTATCACGGCTCGACGATCGCCGCGGGCTCGATGGGCGGCATGACCCACGTCCATCAGCACAGCTATCCGGTTTACGAAGGCTTCCGCCACGTGATGGACCCGTACTGGTATGGCGACTCCTTCGCTGGCGAGAGCCCGGAAGACTTCGGCCTCCGCGCCGCGCGCGCCATCGAAGAGGAAATCCTGCGCTGCGGTCCTGATAACGTCGCTGCCTTCGCAGGTGAACCCGTGCAGGGCGCGGGCGGTGTCAAGATCGCACCCGACAGCTATTGGCCGGAAGTTCAGCGCATCGTCGACAAGTACGGCATTCTGCTGCTGGCGGACGAAGTCATCACCGGCTTCGGGCGGCTCGGCACGTGGTTCGGCTCGGAATACTACGGCATCCGCCCCGACCTGATCACGTTCGCCAAGGCCGCGACGTCCGGATACGTGCCGCTCTCCGGCGTACTCGTCGGAGACAACATCGTCGATGCGCTTATGGCCGAGAACGACGACTTCAACCACGGCTACACGTTCTCCGGACACCCCGTCGCCTGCGCGGTGGCGCTCAAGAACCTCGAAATCATGGAGCGCGACCGCCTCGTCCCGCGCGTCAAGGAAACGACCGGCCCGGCCCTCGCGCGCATGCTCGCGCGCTTCAAGGATCATCCCCTTGTCGGCGAAGTTCGCTCCGTCGGCATGATGGGCGCCATCGAACTCGTGGCCGACAAGAAAACACGACGCCGCTTTACCGATCCCGGCCGCGTCGGCCTCATCTGCCGCGACCACTTCTTCCGCGACGGTTTCATCATGCGCGCGGTCTTCGACACGATGGTCTGCGCGCCACCGCTGATCTGGACGGACGCAGAGTTCGAAAAAGCCGGTGCCGTCATCGAGAGCGCGCTCAACAAAACCCTTCAGGATGTCAAAGGAGAATTGACGGCATGACCCGTCCGATCGTTGTCATACCGGGCTGCAGCAAGTCGATCGGCGGCTTGACGTTCGACGCCGTCGGGCGAAAGTACTCCGCCGCCGTCGCGGAAGTCGCCGAATGCCAGCCGCTTCTCGTTCCTCTCGGCCAAAGCATGGCGGACATCGGCGCGGTGCTCGATATTGCTGACGGCATTCTGCTGCCCGGAAGCCTGTCGAACGTCGAGCCGAAACACTATGGCGACGAAGACCCGCTCGATCCCGCGACCGTCGATCGCGACCGCGATGCCGTCACGCTGCCGCTGATCCGTTCCGCCCTCGAACGCAAGTTGCCGCTGTTCGCGATCTGCCGCGGCTTTCAGGAATTCAACGTCGCGCTCGGCGGAACGCTGCATCAGGCCGTGCACGTCGTCGACGGCCACCATGATCATCGCGAGCCGACGGACGAGGACTTCGACATCAAATTCGGGCCGAAGCACAAGGTGCGTCTCGCGGGCGAACTGCAAAGCTGGCTCGGCCAGGACCTGCTGACGGTGAACTCGCTGCATTGGCAAGGCATCAACCGGCTCGCCAAGCCGCTGGTCGCCGAAGCCTTCGCCGAGGACGGTCTCGTCGAAGCCATTCGCGCACCCGCGGGAAATCCATTCTCTCTCGGCGTGCAATGGCACCCGGAATGGCGGCCGCTCAACAATCCTGCGTCGATCGCCCTATTCCGCCGCTTCGGCGACGCCGCCCGGAACCGCACCGCGAAGGGCCAGGCCGCATGAGCGATACCTACATCACAATCGATGAAACGGAAGCATTCCTCGCCGCCAACCCGAGCGTCACTTGGATCGATCTGATCCTGTTCGACCTCAACGGCATTCCGCGCGGCAAGCGCTTCCGGCGCGACGACATCGTCGCTGTCGCAAAAAACGGCCTGATGATCCCCTCGACGGTGTTCGTGATGGACCCGCGCGGCAATTGCATCGAGGAAACAGGGCGCCTTTGGGAAACGGGCGATCCCGACGAACCATTCCGCATCATCGCGGGCTCGTTGCGCGCTGTTCCGGTCGGCGACGGACGCCACGCGCAGGCCGTCATTGCGGTGACTGAGCCTGATGATCTCTGTCCGCGCGGCGTTCTCGCAAAGCAGGTCGCGGCATTCGCGGACCAGGGTTTAACGCCGGTCGTCGCGGCCGAACTAGAATTCTACGTCACGAAGCCGCAAACGAACGGCGCGTTCAAGCTCGAGACGCCCGACGGCATTTCGGATGATCCCGAACGTCCGATGACGTTCCAGTTCGACGAGATCGACACGCTCGGCCCGCTCGTCGACACGATCTACAAAATCGCCGACGTCCAAGGCCTGCCGATCGACGCGGTGATGCAGGAGTCGGGTCCCGGGCAGTTCGAAATCAATCTGAAGCACAAAGCGGACGCCGTCTCCGCCGCGACCGATGCCTTGCTTCTGAAACGCGCCATCAAGGCCGCAGCGAAAGCGCATGGTCTCGAAGCGACATTCATGTCCAAGCCGCATCACGACTGGCCGGGCTCGGGCATGCACCTGCACGCGAGCCTGATCGACGGAAACGGCAATAATGTTTTCGCGGGCGATCCGATCTCACCCCTATTCCGCAACGCCATCGGCGGACTGCAATCGACGATGTGCGATTTCATGGCCATCTGGGCGCAGTCGGCGAATGCTTATCGCCGCTACGTGCCGAAAAACTACGTGTCGCTCGCCGCGCATTGGGGACTGAACAATCGCAACGTCGCCCTCCGCATTCCGCGCGCCACTGGAGCCGGAACACGCGTCGAGCATCGCGTTGCAGGCGCCGATGCCAATCCCTATCTCGTGTTGGCGGCAATCCTCGCCGGCATGCGGCATGGCATTGCCAACAAGATCGAGCCGGGACCAATGGCTGACGGCGAAGCCAATGACACCGCCGCGCCCGAGTTGCCGACGATCTGGTTCAACGCGCTTGAACGTTTTCGCGCGTCCGATGTTGTCCGCAATGCGTTCGGCGCGGAGTTCCAGAAAGTTTATTACTTATTGAAGCAGACCGAACGCACGGAATTTGAACGCGTGGTGACCTCGCTCGACCACGCCTGGTACGCTCAGATAGCATAAGGGTTCGCGTCATGACCTCGCTCGCACACTTCGAAGCGGTTGCCGGTTCGCTCAAGCTTCCGGGCGAAGCGGTCATCGACGGCAAGCTCCGGGCGAGCGCGTCGGGCAAAACCTTCCCCAACGTCACGCCCCGCAACGGCCGCGTGCTGAACCACATCGCTCAGTGCGATGTTGCCGACGTCGACGCCGCGGTCAAAAGCGCCCGGCGCGCCTTCGAAGAGGGACAGTGGCGGAAGTCGCATTATCGCGACAAGAAGCGCGTGCTGTTCAAGCTCGCGGATCTGATGCGTCGCGATGCCGAGCAATTGGCCGTGCTCGAAAGCCTCGACGTCGGCAAGCCGATCACCGATGCGCTCAAGGTCGATATACCGGGCTCGATCCGCACGATCGCGTATTACGCCGAAGCGCTCGACAAGATTTACGGCGAAGTCGGCCCGGAAGCTCCCGACCGTTTCTCGTTCGCCGTGCATGAGCCGCTCGGCGTCGTCGCGGCGATCGTGCCGTGGAACTTCCCGTTGCTGATGGCGATGTGGAAGATCGCGCCCGCGCTTGCGATGGGTAATTCGGTCATCCTGAAACCGGCGGAACAATCGCCGCTGACCGCTCTGAAAATCGGCGAGCTGGCGCTCGAAGCCGGATTGCCCCCGGGCGTGCTCAACGTCGTACCGGGCTTCGGCGCGGAAGCCGGCAAAGCACTCGCGCTCCACAACGATGTCGACATGATCGCGTTCACCGGCTCCGGCGCCGTCGGTAAGCTGCTGATGCAGTACTCCGGTCAGAGCAATCTGAAACGCGTCAGCCTAGAGCTTGGCGGCAAGTCTCCGCACATCATCTTCGCTGACTGCCCCGATCTCGACAAAGCGGCGACGCAAGCTGCGTGGGGCATCTTCTATAACTCCGGACAGGTCTGCACCGCCGGATCGCGCCTGCTCGTGCAGCAGGACGTTGCCGATCAATTCGTCGACCGGCTGCTCGGCGTCGCGCGCAAAATCGTCGCCGGTGATCCGCTCGAGCCCGCGACGACGACCGGTTCGATGGCAAGCGAAGAGCAGATGAAAACGGCGCTGCGCTACATCGAAACGGCGAAGCGCGAGGGCGACGCGTTGGCCCTCGGCGGCAAACGCACACGCACCGACAGCGGCGGCTTTTACGTCGAGCCCACCGTCTTCGATCAGGTGAGGCCCGAGAACACGCTGGCACGCGAAGAAGTCTTCGGCCCCGTCCTCGCAGTCACGCGCTTCAAGGACCCCGACGACGCGATTCGCATCGCCAACGACACCAACTATGGCCTCGCCGCCGGATTGTGGACGAAAGACATTTCGCTTGCCCATCGCGCCGCGCGCGAAATCCGCGCCGGGCTCGTCTGGATCAACGGCTGGGACAGCTGCGATCTGACGATGCCGTTCGGCGGCTTCAAGCAATCGGGCTTCGGTCGCGACCGCTCGCTGCACGCGCTTCACAAATACGCCGATCTCAAATCGGTTTCGATCACGCTCTGAGTTTCCGGAGTAACTCGCATGAACGCTAAAACGACAACCGCATTTCCAACCGCGGCGCTCATCGACGGCGAATGGGTGACGTCCAAGAAGACGTTTCCCGTTCTCGATCCGGCGACCGGCGACAAGCTCGCCGACGTTCCGGATTTGACGGCCGAAGATGCCCAGCGCGCCATCGACGCCGCTTACAAAGCGTTTCCGGCCTGGTCCGCCAAACCTGCGAAAGAACGCGGCGCAATTCTCGAGCGCTGGTGCGATCTGGTCCTCGCGGAAACCGAAGCACTCGCTCAGCTGATGACCGCCGAGCAGGGCAAACCCCTGACGGAAGCGCGCGGCGAAGTTGCCTACGGCGCCTCGTTCATCGATTGGTTTGCCGAAGAAGGAAAACGCGCCTACGGCCACACGATCCCGACCACCGCAGCGTCCCGGCGCTACGTCACGATCAAGCAGCCGATCGGCGTTTGCGCCGCGATCACACCATGGAATTTCCCGATCGCCATGATCACGCGCAAAGTTGCATCCGCGCTCGCGGCCGGATGCACGATCATCGTCAAGCCGTCGGAAGAAACGCCGCTCTGCGCACTGGCCGTCGCCAAGCTCGCGCTCGACGCGGGCGTTCCGCCGGGCGTGCTTAACGTCATCACGACGCAGGATGCGGCAGGCGTCGGCAAGGCGTTGACGGCCGATGCACGCGTCCGCAAGCTCACCTTCACCGGCTCGACCGAAGTCGGCAAAATTCTCTATCGCCAGTCCGCCGACACGATCAAGAAACTGACGCTCGAACTCGGCGGCAACGCACCCCTGCTCGTCTTCGACGATGCCGATCTCGATCGCGCGGTCGCGGGCGCGATGGCGTCCAAGTTCCGCAACGCCGGACAGACCTGCGTCTGCGCCAATCGTATTCTCGTGCAAGCTGGCATCTACGATCGTTTCGTTGCGGCGCTCAAAGCCGAGATCGCGAAACTCCACGTCGCGCCGGGTCGCGATCCGAAATCGACGGTCGGCCCGCTGATCAACGCCGACGCCATCGCCAAGGTGAAATCTTTGCTCGCCGACGCGACCAAACGCGGCGCAAAAATCGAGCTTGGCGGAGAACCCGACACGCACGGCCGGCTGTTCTTCTCGCCGACCGTCATCACCGGTGTCGAGCCGACGATGGCGATCGCCAACGAGGAAATCTTCGGTCCCGTCGCGTCGATCATCCGTTTCGAAACGGAAGCCGACGCGATCCGCATTGCCAACGACACGCCGTTCGGGCTTGCGGCTTACCTGTTCAGCCAGGACATCGGACGGGCGTGGCGCGTCGCCGAAGCGCTCGAAACCGGAATGGTCGGCGTCAACGAAGGTCTCTTTTCAAACGAGGTCGCGCCCTTCGGCGGCGTCAAGCAATCCGGCCTCGGCCGCGAGGGCGCGCAGGAAGGGCTTGAGGAATATCTCGAAACGAAATTCCTCTGCCTCGGCGGCATCACCGGCTGACGCTCGAACTTCCGCACACACTTCGAGGGGACGACAATGGCTACTTCCGCCGAACTCCAGGCCCGCCGCGTTGCCGCCGTTCCGCGCGGCGTCGGCAACGTCACGCAGATTTTCGCCAAGACCGCGAAGAACGCCGAGATCTGGAGCGAGGACGGCAAACGCTACATCGACTTCGGCGCGGGCATCGCCGTGGTCAACACCGGGCATCAGCATCCGCGCCTGATCGCAGCCATCGAAGAACAGCTCAAAGCCTTCAGTCACGTCTGCTTTCAGGTGACGCCCTACGAGAACTACGTCAGCTTGGCCGAGCGATTGAACGCGATCGCACCGGTACCCGGACCCGCGAAAACGATGCTCGCCTCGACCGGCGCCGAAGCTGTCGAAAACGCCGTCAAGGTTGCGCGCGCGTTCACGGGGCGAACCGGCATCATCTCGTTTGCCGGAGGCTTCCACGGCCGCACCCTCATGGGCATGGCGCTGACCGGCAAGGTCGTGCCCTACAAGAAGGGCTACGGCCCCTTTCCGCCTGACGTCTACAACGTCGAGTTCCCGAACCTCTATCACGGCGGCAGCACCGAGCAGAGCCTCCACAGTCTGAAGTCGCTCTTCAAGCACACGGCCGACCCGTCGAGCATCGCCGCGATCATCATCGAGCCGGTGCAGGGTGAAGGCGGCTTCAACATCGTGCCCAAAGATTTCATGATCGCGCTGAGAAAGCTTTGCGACGACCACGGCATCCTTCTGATCGCGGATGAAATCCAGACCGGCTTCGCGCGCACCGGCAAGCTCTTCGCGATGGAGCACTACGGCATCAAAGCCGACGTCGTCACCATGGCGAAGGGGTTGGCGGGCGGTCTTCCGCTCTCGGCCATCGTCGGCCGTGCCGACGTGATGGACGCCTCGAATCCCGGCGGATTGGGCGGCACCTACGCCGGCAACCCGATTGCGTGCGCCGCCGCTCACGCCGTGCTCGATGTGATCGAAGACGAAAAACTCTGCGCGCGCGCCAACGCCATCGGCAAGATCATTATCGATCGCTGCACGTCGCTTCAGAACAATTCGAACCTCAATTGCATCGGCGACGTGCGCGGCCTCGGCGCCATGTGCGCGGTGGAACTCGTCAAGGACAAGGCCAGCGGCGAACCGGCACCCGAGCTGACGAGCGCTCTCCTCAAAGCCGCCAACGAGCGCGGACTGATCCTGCTGTCATGCGGCACGTACGGAAATGTCATACGCTTTCTCGTGCCGTTGACGGCAAGCGATGAACTTGTCCGCGAAGGCATGGACGTTTTCGAAGCGGCGCTGACCGACGCGATCGCAAAAGTTGCCTGATTGAACGACTTCTGCACCGGGCGGCCGGCTCTCCGAAGGAGCGTCGCCAAGTGCAAACATAAGGGACACGCTCTTTCATGAATATACAGACGAAGCCCAACGACCTCGCTGCGTTCTGGATGCCGTTCTCGTCCAACCGGCAATTCAAAAAGGCGCCGCGCCTGT
>ERZ778027.2357-NODE-2357-length-24059-cov-11.311740_pt1 | contig 24059 bp, 25 predicted proteins | sample MGYA00375757_ERZ778027 | MGnify/ENA primary metagenome ERZ778027 (study PRJEB29350, sample SAMN05389817) | bioreactor metagenome | isolation source: Ammonium sulfate bioreactor | place: South Africa: University of Cape Town | collected 2014-02-18 ...
ACCGTCCTCGATGCGGATGATGCGCTCGGCCGCGGCGGCGACCCTGGCGTCGTGAGTAATGAGGATGATCGTGTGCCCGGCTCCCGCAAGCTCCTTGAGGATCGCCAGCACCTCCGCCCCGCTCTTCGAGTCCAACGCGCCGGTCGGCTCGTCGGCGAGGATAACGCCGCCGCCGTTCATCAGCGCGCGCGCGATCGAGACGCGCTGCTGCTGGCCGCCCGACAATTGCGAGGGACGATTGGTGATGCGGTTGGCGAGGCCGAGCCGCGCCAGCAGCGCAGCCGCACGGGCGTGGCGATAACCTCGCGGCGCGCCGGCATGGACCGCCGGCATCTCGACATTGCCGAGCGCGCTCACCGTCGGGAGCAGATGGTAGTGCTGGAAGATAAAGCCGAAGCAGCCCCGGCGCAGCGCGGCAAGCTCGTCGCGGTTCAATCCCGCGACGTCCCGGCCGCCGAACCAGTAGGCGCCGCGGCTCGGCCGGTCGATCAGGCCGAGAATATTCATCAGCGTCGACTTGCCGGAGCCGGAGGCGCCAATGATGGCCACGAACTCGCCGGCATCGATCGACAGGTCGACGCCGCGCAACGCGTGGGTGACGACATCGCCGCTGCGATAGGAACGGCAGACACCTGCGAGTTCGATGAGCGGGGTGCGCGGCACGCTCATGATTCCACCCTCAGCTTCGCCGGCGGCCCGGCGGCCTTGATGCCGGTGATGACCCGCTCGCCGTCCGCCACCCCGCTCGTGATCCCAACCAGAAAGCGGGTGCGAACGTCGGTCTGAACCTTGCGGACGGCGACGGTCCCGTCGTTCCGGAGCACCCGGATCTCGCTTTTGTCGTTGAGCGAGGCGACCGGGACCACGAGGGCGTTCCGCGCCGCGGCGGTGACGAAAAACACCTGCGCGGTCATTCCCGCCCTCAGGCTGCCGTCCTCGTTGGGGACGTCGAACAGCGCCGTGTAGAGCACGACATTGCCCGATTGCGCCCCGGCCTTGGTGGCCTCGGCCTTCTTGTCGGGACGGCGCGGCGCCGGCTGGATCTGCCGCAGCGTCGCATTCCACTTGCGATCCGGCTGGCCGAGCGTGGTGAACCACAACGGCATGCCCTCGCGCAGCTTGACGACATCGGCCTCCGACACGTCGGTCCACACCGTCATGGTGTCGAGGTCGGCGATCTGCAGGATCAGCGGCGTGTCGTAGTTCGCATTGAGGGTCTGGCCTTCCTTGGCATCGACCGCGACCACGGTGCCGGCCATCGGCGCGGTGATGCGGGCGTAGCGCAGCGCCGCTGTCTGCGCCCGAAGATCCGCCTGCATCTGGCGGATGCGGGCCTTGGAGGCGTCGATGCGGGCAATCAGGATGTCGCGGTCGCGCGACGCCTCGTCGAGGGCGGCTTTCGAGACCGCGCTGGTCTGTGCGAGCGTCAGGTGCCGCTCGACATTGCGTTTGGCAAATGCGAGCCCGGCTTCCTGCTCGGCCATCTCGGCCGTCAGCCGCGCCAGGTCGGCCTCGATGCCCTCGACCTTGGCCCCCTGCACCTCGGCGTCGATCTCCGCCACCACCCGCCCCGCCGTCACCTTGTCGCCGACAGCGACGTGCAGACGCTTCAACTGGCCGGAGACCTGAGCCCCGACATCGACATAGGCGTGCGGCTGGATCTTGCCGGTCGCGGTGACCGTGCTCTCGATGTCCTGCCGCTTGACGACGACGGTCTCATAGAGGCTGTCCGGCGACGGCGCGCGCAATCCCATCAGGACAAGCGTGCCGAGCGCAACCAGACCGGCCAAGCACACGCCAAGGATGATTTTCCCGGACCTGCGCGCGGCGCGGGCCGGCGGCGTCCATGGCGGCGGCACGATGACGCTGTCCGCATCATCCGGAGGCATGGGGGCGTTCATGATCGCCGGCCCCTCACCGGATATCTTTGTAGTCGACGTCGAACGACTGCCCGGGACCGGCATCGAACAGGATGTAGAACTCGCCCTCCGGCCGTTTGAAGCTCACGGTCGAATCCGCGCTGAACTTCGTCTCCAGCACAACGCTCTCGTCGTAGCGGATCACATCCAGCTTGACCCCCGGGACGCCGGTGCCATCGGCGAAGCCGCCCTCGCAACGCACCGTCGTCGCATCGATCATCTTGCAGATGCAGAACGGCGGATGCGCCCATGCCGTGCTGATAGATAGAGCCATGGCGCTGACGGCCGCGACGATCCATCCGCTTGCCCGGAGCGCGCGCATCATCGCTTCGCCTTCTCGAGCCAGGCGGCCATCAGGGGCGACGCGGTGCGGATCGGGATCGTCGCCTGATGCAGCGTCCCGTCCCAGCCCTCCAGGGTGAGCCACAACTCATCGTCAGCGGTGGTTCGATCCGGAATCCGCATCTCCGCCGTCTGCCGATAAGGGGTGCCGGAGAACAGCGCACCCATGGTGCGGATGTTGCGCGGCTTGCCGACGCGCAGGTAGGCGGCCTTGACCTGATCGACACAGGCCGGACATAGCGCCAGCGCAAACTCCTTGGCGTAACCGGCGCGGCCTTCCGCATCCGGCTCTTTCAGTTTGAACTCCGCCAGCCGCACGCTCCACGGCCCGACCGCGATCGCGCCGACCTCGCGCTCGCCGAGACCCTTCTTGCCGTCGAAAAACGCATTCTCATGGAAGAACGCCGGCGTGAAAACGATCGGCACGATCACCACGAGCGCGCTCAGGTGAAAGCGCCAGCGCTGCCACAGCGACGCGCCGCGCGAGGGGGATGCGAGCGCCACCATCACTCGGCAGCCTCCAGCCCGAGCCGCGCCGGCTTGCGCTCACGCACCAGCTTCACCGTCTCGATCGCGGTGCGCCTGGTCCACACCATCATCCCGGAGAACACCAGCGTGGTCAGAATCAGGCCGAACACCAGATAGACCAGCTTGAGCCAGACACCGGCGAAGTCGCCGGTGTGCAAGGGCCGCATCGAGCCGGTGACGAGTTCGAGCGCGGAGCGGTCGGAGACGCGCCGCGTCCGTTCGACCTTGCCGTTGTAAGGATTGACGTCGACCGTCTCGAACAGCAGCGGATAGGCGCCCCGCCCGCCGACGCTGATGTGATCATAGGCGCTGCTCGGAAATTGCACGAAAGTCGGCTCGAGATCGGGCAGTTGCGCCCGCACCGCTTCCGCCGCCTGCCCCAGCGTGATCCGCGGCGCCGGCGCACCCTTGGCCACGACGGGGACATCGCCCCTCGCCACCACCGGGGGCACGCCAGCCGTCGAGATGGAAATATGGTTGTCGTCAAGGATCGCCCGGACCAGGAACCAGCCCGCCGTCACCGCCATGATGGCGATGAACGGAATCGACCATGCGCCCGCCAGCCGGTGCAGGTCGCCCCAGAACACCCGCCTGCCCTTGCTCACACGCAGGCGCGGCCGCAGGTAGATCCGCCAGAACCGCTTGTAGACCACGATCCCGGTGATCAGCGAGCCGAGCAGCGGGATCGACAGCGCCGATACGAGATACCAGCCAATCCGGGAATTGTCGCCGGATAGCAGCAGCCAGCCGTGCAGCGCACGCACGAATTGCTGGAAGTCGAACGCGCCCTGTTCTCCCTGAATGACCGCGGTATAGGGATTGACGAACAGTGCGCCTGAAGTGCCGTCCGGCCGGGTCACCCGCACATTCAGCGCAAAGATTGATTTCACCGGCCGTGAGATAAAGCGCACCCGCGCTCCGGGCTGTTGTTGCTCTACCGCCGCCAGCACCTCGTCGTAGCCGCGCAGGGTCGCGTCCGGCCCGGGCGCGTTGGCCCGGACCGCCGGGCTGGCCAGCCAGACGATCTCCTGGCTCACCGTTGCGATCGACCCGGTCAGGCAAACAAAGAACAGAAACGCCCAGATCGGTAGCGCCAGCCAGCCGTGAACAACAAACCACAGCCGGGCACCTGAAGATCTGCGCGATACAGTGGTTCCACTCACGTCCTGTCGTTCCTCGCCTCCCGCACTGACTCTCGCCTAAGGGGTAGCCGCTGGAGTCGAATTGCGGTGCCCCTATTTATTGAAGGCGACTGAGCGCTCGCTTTTTGAACCCCGCGTCGCAAAGAAAATCGACGATTCGCCCGGCACGCCCGCCCGCGGCAGCGGGCACTCCGGTCGAGATTGGCTACCAGCGATAGCTCGCCGTGCCGATGACTGTGCGCCCACGTCCGACGTTGCATTGAGTGAGAGAGAAACACCCTGCGATATACTGCTTGTCGAACAGGTTGGTAGCGTTGACTGAGAAGCGCCAGTTGTCGATTTCGTAGCGAATCATGGCGTCCACCAGCGTGTAGGCCGGCGCATCGAACGTGTTGAGAGTGTCGCCGGCACTGGCAGCGACGTAACGCACGCCGGCACCGAAACCGAGGCCGTTCAGCGCACCCTCGCGAATGGTGTAGTCGCCCCACAGCGCCACGAGATGCGGAGGTCTTGTGACAGGCCGCTTGCCCAGGTTAGCCGTGTTGCTTTTCGTCACCTTGGTGTCGTTATAAGTGTAGGCAGCGGTGAGATTGAAGTTGCTGGTCAGGCTGGCGACCGCCTCGAACTCGAAGCCACGCGATGCGATCTCACCAGTCTGGATGGACCTTCCGGGATGGTCCGGATCGGCAGTCAGAACGTTCTGCTGCCGCAGATCGTAGATCGCGGCCGTCATCCGCAAATTCATGTCCTTCGGCTGGTACTTGATGCCCGCCTCATATTGCGTTCCGGTCGTCGGCTTGAACGGCGACCCGTCAAACGCCGTTCCAGACGTGGGCACGAACGATTCCGAATAGCTGATATAGGGAACCACTCCATTGTCGAATTCATAGCCGAGCCCGGCCCGCTTGGTGAAGGCGCGATCGTCTTGAGTTGTAACCCTGCCGCTGAGGTCGAAAATGTCTGTCGTCTTGGGGTCCGACCAATCGTAACGGCCACCGAGAGTTAGAATCCAGCGGTCGAGCTTGATCTGGTCTTGAAGGTAGATACCGGTGAAATTTTGAGTCTGCCGGGGTCCGTAATTGTCAGCCGGGATAAAAACGGGCGAACCATAGACCGGCGCAAAAACATCGAGTGGACCAACAACGCCGTCGTATGTACCTGTCTCGGCGCTTTTTCGCCATCGATAGTCTACGCCGAATAGCACTGTGTGTTGTAGCGCACCCGTCGTGGCTTTGAGTTCGGCCTGATTGTCGATCGCAAACGTGTCCCAAGTAAAGCGGCTGCGATACGCTTCACGGTCGAGCGTGCGAAGGTCTGCTCGAAGGCCCGATGGCGCGATATCGTCTGTTGTGTAACCATCATGAACATACTGCAAGTTCTGCCTGAAGGTTAGGTTGTCAGTGGCGCGATGTTCGAGATTGTATCCGACAGCGGCCAACTCTCTACTTCGATGACTGAAGTTGGGTTCGCCGAGGAAGCGCGTGTACGGGATTCGCCCGTTGGGATTCGGCAAAACCGTCCCCTGTGCCGGAAGTCCGTAGTTGGCTACAAAATTATCTTTTTGATAGATGCTGAAAGCCGTGATTTCTGTCGCGGCCGTCGGACGCCACGTCAGTGCGCCGGACAGGAACGCGCGCCTCTCCTTTGAGAAGTCGATGCTGGTGTAGCCGTCACGCAACAGACCAGTGAAGCGATAAAGCAGAGTCTTGTCTTCCGTCACCGGGCCGCCGAAGTCGAAGGCGCCGCCCTTCCGATCGAAGTTGCCGCCCTGGAGTTGCACTTCGTGGACAGGCTTCTCGGTGGGACGCTTGGTGACAAGACCGATCACGCCGCCGGGGGCGTTCTGTCCGTAGAGAACCGAGGCCGGTCCGCGCATCGCCTCGACGCGCTCCAGACCATATGGATCAACGTCGTTGTTGCTGATGGAGCGCAGCCCGTTCAAATAGATCCCGTCAGCCTGAAATCCGCGCATCGAGAATCCTATTGAACTCATATGAGGGCCGAACTGCTCAGCGTGAACACCCGGCGTATATGCCAGCGTTTGAGTCAGGGTCTGGGTTCTCCGCGTTTCCATCTGATCGCGCGTTACTACCGAGATCGACTGCGGGACCTCAACGACTGGCGTGTCAGTTTTGGTGGCGGTGGAACTGCGGCTCGCGACAAAACCCTGCACCGGCCCCCACGCGGTTTCGCCTTGCACGTCAATAGTTTCGAGCGGGATAGCGCCCGCCGGCAATCCGCCGCCAGAAGCGGCCGTGCCGAGACGTTCAATCGCGACAGTGCTTGCATTGGTGAAGCGATAGGTCAGTCCAGTACCGGCCAACAGCCGGTTCAGCGCGACTGCGGGCGTCAGCGCCCCGCTAGCGCCCGGCGAATTGATCCCGCTAACGACGCCGGCAACCTGCCGGCCCTTGCCCGCGCCGGTGCCGTCGCCGAGGAACCAGCCCCGGCGGAATCGGACAGCGTTCTTTGCGTCCTCGCGCGCCGCGGTGACGACATCGAAGGTCTCGTCGACGCTCCATGCTCCATCAAGAAACTCCGAGTGCGCCTCGCCGGCAAAGATGACGGATTCAAGCTGGGCGTCCGACAGCAAGCCGCCCGACACGACGCTCGCCGGCAGATGCGGGCGATAGCTCGGCAGCGGAGGCGCGACCGACGCCATCGCCGCCGACTGCACCAGCTTGGTCGGATGCGGTCGCGCATCGGGAATGCGGATCGACTGCAATCCGTATTCCTCATAAAGCGCATCCGTGAGTTTACGATCTTCCGCCGCCTGCCGGACAACCGGCTCATAAGCGAGTTCGATTGCCTCGGGTGCGGTCGTCGCTGCGGCTCGCGCGGACGCATGACGCGCGAGGTAGGCCCGGACGGTCCGGGGTGCTGCCGACCGGGTCAGTGCTGGTGCCGCAACAACGCCGTCGATCGGCAACCGTGACGGCACGCGCGCGGCGATCCAATCCATCAAGGTAGCGACGTCAGACGCCATGCCGGGACAATCGGGGAATGCCGTCGGATCATCCGCAGGCTTTCGATCGATGACGGTCAGCCGCGTGTCGATCGTGGTGCCGTGCTTGGCGTAGACTGCGCCGTCGACCGCGGCGGAAAACACGACGCGGCCGCGTTCCTGCAAATGCACGAACGCATCGCGCCAGGCCGCACTGTCCGGCGCGAAGCTCGAGCCGGTGATGGCAACGAGCCGTCCGCCATCGGGCAGCCGCGCCAGCGCCGACGCGACATGCCGCAGGGTCGCATCCGTCATACGGCGATCGACATGCGCAATCGCGGAGAACGGCGGGTTCATCAGAACGACGCTCGGCACGATGCGAGTGTCGAGATGGTCGTCGATGTTTGCCGCATCGAACCGCGTCGCTGGGCTGTATTCAAACAGCCGGTCGAGGATGCCGGCGCGGGTGTCGGACAGTTCATTGAGCACGAGCGTCGCGCCCGCAAGTTCGGCAAGGATCGCCAGCAGGCCGGTGCCGGCGGACGGCTCCAGCACCACGTCGGCCGGCGTGATCGCGGCCGCGAGGCTTGCCGCGTATCCGAGCGGGATCGGCGTCGAGAATTGCTGAAGCGCCTCGCTTTCCTCGGAGCGGCGGGTATGAGTCGGCAGCAGCGTCGCGACCTTCGCGAGCATCGGCAGCATCACGGCCGATGACGCCGCCTTCGCGCGCATCGCAGGACCGTATTTGCGCAGAAACAGGATCGTCGCCGCCTCGCAGGCGTCGTAAGCGGTCTTCCAGTTCCACCCGCCGTCGGCGTCGGACGCACCGAACGCCGTTTCCATCGCGGCGCGCAGCATCGCGGCGTCGATGCGCTGGCCGCGTTCGAGGTGGGGAAGAAGAAGCCGCGCGGCCGCGACAATGGCGGGAGCCGGTTCAACAGCAGCAGGGAAAGCCGCGGCGGCCGCCGCGGACGTCAATGGAAGGGACATGAAGGAAGCCTCGGGAGAGCGGGGACGGATCGGCCGCCCGGACGCTCTCTCGACCCGCGCGGCTCACCTCCGTCCCGGCCCGCCTCTCCCTCTCAGGCCCACATGCAAAAAGGGCCGGCGCGTCAGCGCCAGCCCTTTGCAATGCATGTCATCGCTTTGCGATCACGACTGCGCGGGATCGATCAATTGATATGCCCGGCGCTTGACGCTTGTGATGCGGTAGAGTCCCCCGTCTTCGGCGAGCGATACAGTACGGTGCGATGGCTGCGCGGATTGGCGATCACCTCGAAACGATCGAGCGTGCGTCCATTACCGAACAACAGGGGTTGTTCGAGAATGATGGTTTGTCCTGGGCGCGGCGACGGCTTCCGCGCGATCGCGCGCCGCGCCGCCGCGTCCTCCCGGCACCGTGCGCGCCATTCGATGGCGTATGGCTTATCCGTCGGCGTCAGAAGATCGAGGGTCGATTCGGGGCATTCGGATTCGCATGGCCCCATAGATTCCTCCATGTCCTTGTAGCTGAAGATGTAACCCTCGGAGTCTCGCGGGTTGTAGCGAACGAGGCAGACGATCCCGACGACGGAGTGCTCGCCGGTTGTCGCACGCGCATATTCGAGGGCGGCATAATAGGTGCGCATTCGCACCAGCGCGGAGCGTAACACTTTCATCGTCGCATCGCCACGCTGACAGGTGAACTGCGCATCGAGGTACTGGCGCGGCCCCGAATGTCCGTCGAGCGATTGCATATAGAGCCATCCCATGATGGGTCTCCTTTCGATCAATGCGTTGAATGCGAAATGCCCGGCGCGAGGCCGGGCATTTGTTGAAGCGTGATGGGCAAACGACGGACGCGACTGCTCAGCCGTCATCGCGCGCAACGAGCGAGATCCCCTCGGCGGCGGCGTATTGTTTGGCGAGCTCAATCGCCCAGCGGCGAGCCTCCCAAAGCTCGTCGTTAGGATTCCCACTTGTCACCCACGCAAGCACATCCGTCCGCGATCAGGCGCGGTAACTCGGGATGGTCGGCGATGTCTTCACGCGCCTGTTCGAGGGTGTCCTCGACCGTGAGCATGAGCAGCGGATGCCATCCGGCCGGATACCGGCAGTCGAGCATGACGCGCTGGGCGTCGTCTGCCGAAAGGCGATCCATCCCGTAGCACCAAGCACGCCGCCACCGCGCGACGCGCCGTACGGTGCGAAAACGGCGGTGCTGCATCCACGATGCCAGCGAGCGAAGCGGGAGATGAACAAGGTCACGCATCGCACCGCTCCCGGATACGGGCCGCCAGGTCCTCGGGCCGGTTGAGGAGATCGAGGGACGCAAAATTGTTCGGTCCGCCAATATAGTCTTTCCGGCCCTTACAGACGCGGAAGAGGATGCCGGTATCGTGGCCCATGACCGGTTGCGACGCCTGCACATAGAGCCGATCGCTGTGCAGAATGACTTCGCCGGACACGGCGATGCCGCCCCAATTGGAGCGCAGGTCGTACGATCCGACTGCGAGGCGGAGCGCCGCGGCGAGCTGGCGGAGCTGCGACCGCGCACGGCCATGGAAGCGCCGTTTGGCGGCATCGTCGTAGGCCACAGGCTTGCGAAAATCGAAAGAACGGGAGGTTCTGGGCATCGGGAAGGACTCCGAGAGCGGGCGAAACCATCCCGGCGGCTCGCTCTCCGCACGCGCCGGGCTTGCTCTTTCCCCGCCGCCCTCTCCCTTTCCGGACGGGCCTTGAACGCTCGGCCGGATCGGCATATCTTACGTTCGTCTTACATTGAGGGAGTCCGAGCGATGGCCCGTGCCGCAAAACTCACGACGACTGTCTCCACCAAGGGACAGGTCATTTTGCCCAGCGCCGTCCGTCAGCGGCGGGACTGGCGCGCGGGGACACGCCTCGTGGTTGAGGAAACGGCGGAAGGCGTCCTGTTAAGGCCGGCTCCGGCCTTCGCCGAGACGCGGCCGAAGGACGTGTTCGCCTCACTTCCCCATCGAGGTCGGCCGAAGACGCTGGAGGAGATGGAGGCGGGCGTGCTCGCGGAAGCAAGGCGACGCCATGCTCGGGATTGATACCAACCTGATCGTCCGCTACCTCACCGGCGATCATCCCCAGCAATCGCAGCGTGCGCGCAAGCTGATCGACGGCCATCCGGTCTTTGCGGCCGTCACCGTCATTCTCGAAGTCGAGTGGGTGTTGCGCAGCGCCTACGGATACGGGGCCGCAGACGTTGCCCGGGCACTGCGCGCGTTTGCCGGCCTGCCAACCGTCACGATCGAAGATGCACCGGCCGTGGCGACCGCCCTCGACCTTGCCGAGAAGGGTGTGGACTTCGCCGACGCCCTCCATCTGGCCAAGTCGGCCCATTGCGACGGCTTTGCCTCATTCGATCGCCGGCTGGTGAAGGCCGCGAGGGCCGCCGGCTATGAGAACGCGCGGGACGCCTGACCCGTCCATGCCGCGACGCCGACATGACATACAGGACGTTTGAGCATTTCGTCGCCACCCCTCGAACGTGGATCAGGGGGCAACCTGCTCGATGATCCTCCAGGATTTCATTGGTGGATTTACCCATGATCTGATCAGCCGAGATCAGAACAACGGCTCCTCCGAAACCGTCCGGGCGCATCCGTGAACAGGTGAAGGACGACACAGCCGTGACATAAGACAGTGTCGACGATCGCATCACGATATCCTGCATGATGAACTCCCAGGACGTCGTGCTGAGATCGAGGTCGATATATGTCGGCAACGGCCCGTCTGCTTTCATGTCGGATAGATACTCCGCGACGAAGCTGTTGGCGCTGCTGTCCCCGGCGTAGCTGGATGCGTCGAGCGCCGCCTCCAGCTCTGCACGCCCCACATAGAGGATATCGCTCGGTCCCCGCTCGGAGAAGAAATACCAGCTATCGTTGTCGCGCTCGGACTCGAAGATGTGCGACAGAAGCAAACGTTCCAGTGGTGTCATATCGGCATCAAGGATCGTCTGCTGGATAACCGTCGGGGTGAAATAATCAGCCATTTGAGCCTCCTGAAAATGCAAAGCGCCCGGCGCTCCTTGCGGGAGGGCCGGGCTGCGAGAGGTGGACGGATTGAGGGCGGATCAGAGCCGCCCAGTGCGCGACCATTTCCTGCGCCTGACGGTGATAGGCGAGCATCTCGCGATAGAATTGCTTCCGCGCTGCCCGGCGCTTCGGATCGCGCAATGCGCGTCGATTCAACTTACGCGACACTGCGCGCACGACCGCGCGCCAATCGTCATGCACGGTAACGTCGAGCCGCAGATAGGTGCCATACATCATGCAACCTCCGTCGGTTTCACCGCGAGCGGGCCTTCGAGTTCGCGTTCAATCCGCCGCGTGCGGCCCATCCAGGGTTCGGGCCGAATTGCTTTCACCCAATCCGCGAATGACGGAATGAAGCCCAGATCCTCGATGACGTGCTGCTCGCCGATCCATCGGGTCGGGATCACGCGGCCAGACGACAGCGTGATGGTTGGACCGAAAAATGGTCTCGGCCATAAAGATGCCCTCGGCGTGATGCCGCACCGCAGGTGTCGAAGGCGTGGAATCAGTCATGATCGTGCTCCAAAAATGATGAAGCCCGGCAGAGGGGCCGGGCTATGGGTTGAAGGTGTGAGAAGAAGATGTGAGAAGAGGATGCGGGACGGCGGGAGCCGCCCCGCGGGATCAGGTCATTCGGCCGCGACCGTGTGCGGCTGTTCGTCGTCGCTGGTGTCGCCGGCTTCGTCCTCGTCATCGGCGAGGAAGTCCGGGAGCGGCTCAGCCGGGTTTTCGCCGTCGGCCGATTCAACCGTCGGCTCGGCGAGGCGCAGCGGTTCGGGCAGCCAGCCCGTGCCGTCAAGGAGACGCTCGGCCTCTTTCGTCATATCGGTCTTTTTCATGTGATCGATGAGCTGCGCCGACGATTCCCCTTTGGCTTCGCGGACCGCCTCAAGGATGCGAGCCTTGGTCACACGGCCGAGATAATTGTCGACCGTCGGCCGCCAGCCCGCTTCCACCATGTCGAGATTGACCGCACGCGCCAACCGATCGGCCTGCGCGAGCCGCTGGCGCAGACCGTGGGCGGACACTCCGGTGCCGCCATAGCGATCGACCTTCTCGTGCAGCGCATTCACGCCATAGGAGACGCAATGGGCCAACAACGATGATCGGTTGGCGCCATCGAGACCGGCGAGCCAGTCCCAAAGGCCGCTTTCGTCCTTCGGCACGTCGGCGGCCCATGACGCTTCACGTTCCTCGATCGCTTTTGCCGAGGCCGACTCCTTCAGCCCGCCCTCCTGTGCAGAGAAGTGGACTTCCCGAACCGACACTTGCAGGCAAGGAGTTGGCGTCAGACGAACGTGTCGAGGCAGAGCTTGTGCAGGAGTGCCGTCATGGCGACACGCGGATTGTTGGCGACCGCATCACGCAAGGCGAGCGTGCGATGGGCGGTCAGCTCCATCACCAGACGGTCGGGCAGCGGTTTGATGCCGTCGTCCTCCTCTTCGTCGGCCTCAGGCTCGCCCGCGCCCGCGACCGTGATCGTGGTCCGGGGCGTGGCGGACGTATCCGGATTGCCCTCGTCACTGCCGTTGGACTGTTCGACCGGGACCTCGTCCTCGGGGCGGACGTAGCCACGATCGACCAGCAGCGCACCGTCGCTGTCGATGCTGACGAAAGCGCCGGCGCGGGCGATATCGGCAGGATCGTAGATGTACGGCCGGTCCTCAAGAGCAGCCAAGGCCTCCTCGATCTGACCGAGGCGGGCGTCGACCTCATCCGGCAACTCGTCGGCATCCTGATATTCCGCCTCAAGCTTGTCCTGCTCGGCCTGAAGGGCCTCAATCGCCGCCTGTTCTTTGGCGGTGATCTCCGCGGGGATGCCATCGAGCTCCCGCAGCCCGTTGTCATGGCCGTAGGGGAAGCTGACAGCGACCTCGATCCACTTCCAGCCTTCAGCGGCAATGGTCTCGGCCTCCGCCTTCAGCTTCTCGGTGACAAGGCGATCGAGCAACGGCACGTCCTGCAACCAGCCGCCATCGTCACGCTCGAACAGGTCGCGCAGCAACGTGCCGCCAGCGGCCTCGTAGGCGTCGACGCCAACGTACTGCGCCCGTTTGTCGGAGGCGCGGACCGTGCTTTCCGTAAGCATCCGCCGGATCTGACACGGCTGGTCGTAGCCGGAGTGGCTGACGTTCTCCCAGACCTGCTCTTGCCGAACGTGATCGTTGCTGACGGTGAATGCCATCAACTGCTCCAGCGTCATGCCGTCGTCGGCATAAACGTCGAGCAGGCTGGGGGCGACCGACGCGAGCCGCAGACGCTGTTTGACGATCGCCGGCGACACGAAGTGCCGCGCGGCGATGTCTTCCTCGCTCATGCCGAGGTTGAGCAGGGTCTGGAAGGCGCGGAATTGATCGAGCGGATGCAGACCGACGCGCTCATTATTCTCGGCAATCGAGTCGTCTTCGGCGATGCCGCCCTCGCGCACGACGCATGGAACGGCTTGCGTCTTCGCCATGCGCTTCTGCTTCACCAGCAGTTCAAGCGCGCGGTAGCGTCGGCTGCCGGCCGGCACCTCGAACATGCCGGTCTCGTTGCCGTCGCCATCGTGGACGGCGCGGACATTGAGGCTTTGCAGCAAGGTGCGCTGGGCGATGCTCTCGGCCAGTTGCTCGATCGAGATGCCGGCCTTGACGCGCCGGACGTTCGACTGGCTGAGCACCAGCTTGTTGAAGGGAATGTCGCGCGAGCGTGACAGCGTGATCTTCTGAACGGCCTTAGCCATGTGAGTTTTCCACGACGGGCGGCCGGGAGCCTCTCTCTCGGCCTCCAACCCGCCGCGAAGCCCTGCGCAGCCCTCTCACTCTTTTTTCTCAGCGATGAACATAGAGCCTGGGGACCGCCCAGGCTGGAGCCGCGTATCGCGCCAATCGAGCGTTTGAACCGGCTGGTGCTGACTTAAAGGGAGTCTAAGCTATCCGTCATGACCCACTACGTTTTGAACGGGCAGGTTCCAACCGAAGCCGACACCTACTGACCGTGGAGATTTGAAGCCGTCCTATGCGGTCTGGATAGGAACGGCAACCCGGTCACGCCGATGCCGGGATGCCGGCCGGAACACGACACCGAGGCAGGAAGGCCGACCTTGGATTCACATTGCAGCGCGACGCCCTAACCCTCTGCCACCTCTCGCTCAGGAGGCTCTCGCAGCTGAGACGGTAACTGACGATCACGGGATGATCCAATGGCGCGATTCAGGTGTCGGAGCAGGACCACGCGGATATCGAGACCGAGATTACGAACGGTGACAAGGAACCGCTCGCCTCTCAAATTCGGCCAGTAGATGTTTATTCTGGTCTTCGTGGGAATATTGCCGCTTTTGACGCGAGCCTTATGGAATCCTGTGCGTGAACTATCGTCGGCAATAGCATTATACGTCCTTCAGCGTTCGTCGAAGTCGAGACCGCCACGCCGTAGAGCGCGCGGATGAGCGATGGCGTGATAATCTGTGCCGGCGGGCCATCGGCCACGATCGAGCCGTCGCGCAGCACGGCAATGCGCGTCGCGGCCTGCACCGCGTGTTCCGGATTGTGGGTGCTCATCAGGATTGTGCGGCCGCTGCCAGCCAGATCGACCAGATGCTGCAGCAGCCGGACCTGATAGCCGTAATCGAGTCCCGTCATCGGCTCGTCCATGACGAGGATGCCGGCGCCTTGCGCGAGCGCGCGGGCGATCAGGGTCAGTTGCCGCTCGCCGCCTGAAATTTCGGTATAGGGGCGCGCGGCAAGATGCGTGATCGCCAGCCGCTCCAGCACTTCCCCCACCACCCGGCGATCGGCGGCCTGCGGGGCGCGGAAGATGCCCGTCTCGGCAAGGCGGCCGAGCAACACCACGTCGTGCACTTTGTAGGGAAACGGCGCGACGTGCGCTTGCGGCACATAGGCGATGCGCTGTGCCAGCGTCCGGCGAGAGAACTCCGAAAGCGGCCTGTCGTTGAGCCGGACTTCCCCGCGCTCGGGTTTGAGAAAGCCCAGCATGATACGAAACAACGTGCTCTTGCCGGCGCCGTTTGCTCCGAGCAACGCAACGATCTCGCCCGAACGGAGGCGGATGGTGATGTCGTTCAGAATAATGCGCGAGCCGCGCGGAAAATGCACACCCCGCGCCTCGAGACATTCGCTGGCGACGACAGCCGTCATCATGTCCAGCCTTGCCGGGCCCGATGCAGGACGATGATGAAGGCCGGGATGCCGATCAGTTCAGTGAGAATCCCGATGGGAATTTCGGATCGCATGATGCTGCGCGAAACGCAATCGGCGGCGACCAGAAAGATCGCACCTGCGAATGCGCTGGCGGGAAGCAGCCGTGCATTGCCCGGCCCGAGCGCGAGGCGCACCACATGCGGAACCACGAGGCCGACCCATCCGATCATGCCGGCGAGCGACACCGATAGGGCGGAGACCAGCGTCGCGGCGCCGATCACGCCGTAACGCACCTGCTGCGCCGGCACGCCGAGCGCGCGCGCCTCGTCGTCACCCATCGACAGCGCATCGAGCGCGCGGCCGAACAGTGCCAGCACCACGAGCCCACCGGCGATCGGAATCGCAGCCCAGCGGATCTGGGTCATGTCCAGGCCGCCCAGACTACCCATCAGCCAGTACACGATGGCCGGCAACTGCTCATAGGGGTCGGCGGTGTATTTGACAATCGATAGCGCCGAGGTGAACAGCGCGGCCGAAATCATGCCGCCGAGCACCAGCATGATCATCGAGCCCTGGCCGAACATGTTGGCGATCAAAAGTCCGACGCCGACCGCGACCAGCCCCATGGTGAAGGCCGAGAGCTGGATCAACGCCCAGGTGCCGAACAGCAGGATCCCCAAAGCCGCGCCAAAACTCGCGCCCCCGAGAACGCCGAGAATCCCAGGCGAGACCAGCGGATTGCGAAACACTGCTTGAAATGCAGCACCGGATGACGCGAGAGCGGCCCCAACCAGCGCGGCGCCGAGAATCCGCGGCAGGCGGATTTCCACGATGATATTGTGAAGCAGCTGATAGCGATCCGGCGCCATCAGCCTCATGCCGGCCATGGCTTGAAAGAACGCAGCGATGTCGCCAATCCCAAGCGGGTAGCGACCGATTGTGAGGGCAAACAGGATCGCGCCGACCAACAACAGAGACAAAAAGATCAGACGCGCCATACGTACATACTTTTCCGTCGATCCGCCGGGCTGAACAGGCCGGCAGGGTTGCCTTCGATACTGAATCGACCGTTATCACAACATAAACATAACGTCGACCGCGACGGCATTGTCGAAATCGAAGGCGATCTGAAACTCGCGCTGGAAAGAGGGCGGTGATCGTGGCGCGATGGAAACTCTGCCGTCTGCAACAATGGGCGCATTTGTCGCACCGCACGCAAGCGCGCGCAGCACTGTAAAAACAGACGGCATTTCTCAACCGGAGGTTTTATCCGCAATGCTTGGAGCACGCCGCCGCGCGGGAAGGTTGGGCCGCAACGTGCCCTATCGATCCTTCGTCGTGCACTGTGAAACGACAGCGACCGAAACTCAAAATAGCTGCATTTTATAGGCACCGACGCAGCCTCGATCGTTCATCAATGGTGTCTTGATGCTAATCGGAAGTGCGAGATGTTCTCGCCGGCATTTCTCGTTTGAGCGAATAAATTGTCGCAACCTACAAGCGACTAAAGTCCTCGTCAGTTGAGCACGCATTTCGCAGCGATGCTTGACACAGCGGAAATCCCTCCATATGAGGCCGTGATATCAGAATATATATTACGACTCAAGTTGGTCGCGTCGCCAGAGTGAGGCGTTTCGGCGGCGTGTCCTGGAGGTCCAATCGTGAAGAGCACTCTGCTTGTTGGTGTCCTGCTCGGCAGCACTTCGTATGGTACGTTGGCGCTGGCGCAGGATGCAGGACAGCTTCCCACGATCACCATTACCGCAGAAAAGCCGAAAGCCAATCAGCAGCGAAACACGACACAGAATGCACGCGGACCGCGGCGCGCGACGCGGACTGCGCGTCAGGCTGCGCCGCCGCAGAACTTGCCTCCGCAGCCCCTGGCGTCGCCTTACGGCGACGATTCCGGCCCCAGCGGATTTACTCCTAAGAGCGCCGAGGTTGGCCCGCTGAAGCGGCGCGCGCTACTCGATACGCCCCTGGCTATCACTGTTCTGGACAAGACCTTCATCGAGAACCGGGGCGCCACCAGTCTGCCGGATCTTCTGAAATACATACCGTCAGCACAGATGGAAGCGCGGGGCGGCCCGGACGTCGGCCGACCGCAAACCCGCGGCATGCAAGGCAACGTCGTCTCCAACAGTCATCTCGACGGGATGAATATCGTGGCCACGACTGCTCAACCGATCGAAATGATTGAGCGTCTTGAGGTCATCAGCGGACTGACCGGCGCCTTCTATGGCCCCGCCAGCCCCGCGGGCATGTTCAACTTTATTCAGAAGCGGCCGACCGACAGCTTCTTCAATCGCATCACTGGCGGGTATTCCACGGATTCAATTGGGCTTGTTCACGGGGACTTCGGCGGCCGCGTCGGCGCCGACAAGGCATTCGGCTATCGCATCAATCTGCTCAAGGAGAGGGGCGACGGCTACGTCAAGGACAGCAACCTCGATCGCGAACTGGTTTCCGGCGCATTCGATCTGCACCTCACCGACAAGACCGTGATTGAACTTAATGCCAGCCGCTATAACTTCAAGACGTTCGGTTATCCGGCGGGATTCGGTTATGGCAATACGATTCGCCTGCCGGACGCGCCGGATCCGACTCGCGTCGGTTACGGTCAGTCGTTTGGCGGGTCGGAACTGGAGACCACGACCTACGGCGGGCGGATAAAGCACGAGTTCAACGAGAACTGGAGCTTCACCGGCGGCATGCTCCATCAGACCGCGGACCGCTTGTTTACGTCGGTCTCCAATACCATGCTCGACAACGCCGGAAACTACAGGACGTCCATGTCGCCTTCGACTGCGGCGGGCCGGTTCGAGGTGCTCAGCAACACGGCGAACCTGAACGGGACCGTGTTCACCGGCGGCATCAAACATGAACTGGTGATCGGAACCACCGGCTATACCTGGGATATCTATTCGGCACTGAACTCGTCGCCGACCATCAATTTCGGTACCGCCAATATCGCCAACCCCGTGCAATGGCCGGCTCCGGTTGGACTCATCCAGGACGGTCTGCGCTACCTGGGGTCGAGCAATAGCCAGCAGGTCGCGATCGTTGGCGACACCATCACCTTCAATTCCTATTGGTCGGCGATGCTGGTCGGCAGCTACAACTGGATCGATACGAAGAACTACAACAGGCTCGGTGCGGTCACCGGCACTTACGACGCAGAGGGCTTCAGCCCGACAATCGCGATCATGTTCAAGCCGGTGTCGAACGTCACGACCTACGTCGCCTATGCGAACAGCCTCGAACAGGGCGGCTCCGCGCCAATCGGTACTGTCAATGAGGGCGAGACTCTCGCGCCTTATCGCAGCAAGCAGTTTGAGGCCGGCATCAAGGCGAATTTCGGCAAGGTCAACGCCACCTTCGCGGCATTCCAGATCGAGCGCCCGTTTGCGTTCGCTGGCACCGACAACGTCTACAAAATCCAGGGTATGCAGGAGAACAAGGGGCTGGAGTTCGGCATTCACGGCGAGGTGTTTCGTAACTTCAACGTCTATGGCGGCTTGACGCTGCTCGACCCGCGGCTGAAGGATACGGGGGTTCCGGCGACCAGCAACACCAAGGTGGTCGGCGTCCCCGATACGCAGGCGAACCTTTTGATGGAGTATTTCATCGAACGGTTTCCCGGCCTCGTTTTCAGCGCCAACGTGCACTACACTGGCGAGCGCGCGGGTAACAACATCAACTCGTTCATGGTCAAGGGCTTCACTACCCTCGATCTTGGTGCGCGCTACAGCATGGTTTTGCCGGATCAGAACACCGCGACGTTCCGCATATTTGCTAACAACATCACCAATGAGCACTACTGGCTCTCGATCTTTCCGGGCAGCATCAATGGCGTGGTGGGGTCGAACACCGCGTTTCTCGGCGCGCCACGCGAAGTGAAAGTTTCGGCTTCGGTGACGTTCTGAGCGGGCCGCTATGGCGAATGGCCTGATCGACTGGGATCTGCTCGACGCGCTCTCGACATCGCCTGCGATGTCGCAGCCGGCGATGTGGGACGCGTTCGCCGCACGATACAACGGTTACGCCGCGTTTCAGGAGGACTACACCCGCCTGCAGGTCGATGCGATGAAGATCGGTCCCGGCGATAGCGTCGCCGACGTCGGCGCCGGACCGGGGCGGATCACGTTGCAGGCTGCGCAAAGGGCGGGTGCAGTGACGGCAATCGACGTCTCGCGCGAGATGCTCAGTCATCTCGAGGCCAATGTCGTGGCGCGCGGCCTCCGCAACGTGCATACGGTTCATCTGTCGTGGGATGACGTCGTGCCGGGAGATAATATCCCCTTGCACGATACCGTAGTTGCATCACGTTCGCCGGCGATGCGCGACTTGAGGAAGCTCGATGCGCTCGCCCGTAAATATGTGTTCGTGATGACATTCTGCGGGCCGAGCCTCAAAAGCTTTCACGATGCACTGGTTGCCGGTATCGAGCCAAAGCCGCCGCGCGGCAACGGCTATCGTCCGGCGATGGCAGGTCACGCGCTTGTCTTCAATCGTCTGATCGACATGGGTATCGAAGCCAATGTCGGCTATCTGCCGGACGGCTTCTCGGCAAGCTGGCGTGACTGGGACGCACTGCTTGCTCACTTCGCCTGGCTCGACATTCCGCCGAATCGCGTCGATCGCTTCCGCAAGAACATCAACCCGTATCTGACGCAGGATGCGAGCGGGCTTCACCTGCGGATGGAGACGCGCACGGTTGTCGTCTGGTGGAAAAAAGACCCCCGCCTGCCGGACGCCGGCCCATCCGCGCGATGAGCACTCTTTCGTAGCGGAGAACGATCCATGCGTATCCGGACATTGCTGGCCGCCCTGTTTGGCTTCTGTGTGGTTGTCGCCCCCGCGACGGCGGACCAGAACGCGCCCCGGCGCGACGTCGTTTACTATGGAGACCGCCACCTCAGCCTGCCGCAGACGGTGACGCGGGTTGCGACGACCTGGGAGGCGCAGAATGCGGTGATTGCCATGCTGGGATATGGCGACCGGATCGTTGCCACCACGCGCATCGCGAGGTCGATGCCGGTGTTCCGCAAGTTCGTGCCGAGCATCGTCAATGCCTCGCTGGCGAGAACGGGAGGCTCTGCGGGCGTCAACGTCGAGGAAATGCTGGCGCTGCGGCCGGATGTCCTGTTCGTGACGGACATGCTTCCTCCGGCGAAAAGGGAGCAGCTGTCGCAGGCGGGAATCGCAGTTGCTGCCTTCCGCGCCAATTCGATCGACGCCATCATCGAGCGCACGCTGATCACCGGCGAGATTTTGGGTGGCAAGGCGCCTGATATTGCCAAGCGTTATGCCGCCTATTTCGAGAACAACCGTCGCCGTGTACGTGAGCGATTGGAGAAAATCCCTCAAGCAGCGCGGCTGAAAGTATATCTCGCCTCCGGCGCGCCGCTGTCCACCTCCGGCCGTCCATCCCTCAATCAGGACTGGATGGATCTTGGCGGCGCGATAAATGTCGCCGAGAACTGGTTTCATGATCGGCCGAATGCGTCCGGCACGGCGCTCCTGGAAAATGTCGTGGCGAGCGATCCGGATGTCATCATCACTTTGCGCGCGAGCGATGTCGAGGCGATTCGCAACAGCGCCCAATGGAGCATGATCAAGGCCGTGCGCAACGGGCGCGTCTATGCCAATCCGCGCGGCATGTTCTGGTGGTGCCGCGAGACGTCGGAGGAAGCGTTGCAGTTCCTTTGGGTTGCAAAGTTGCTTTATCCCGACGTTTTCGCCGATATCGACATGGTCGTAGAAACGCGCGCCTTCTACAAGGATTTTTATCGCATCGATTTGTCTGACGACGAGGTCAAGGAGTTCTTGTCGCCGTCCGAATGAGCGGAGCACAGACGATACATGTCAAAGCAACCGTCCGTCTCTCCGACGCGCCGCCCTGATCGTTTCGGAGCTTATCGGCCACCCAGAGCAGCACGCCGTAAATCATGGCACGGTCGTCGCCGGTCAGATCCACGATCATTCCGGCCTTGACGACGAGGCCGCCGAGTTCGATCAGATGCCGCGTGCGCTTGCGGCGCTCGCCTTGCCTAGTGCGCAATGTCATGCCGAACGCGAGCCGCCCGGTTCCGGTTGTGCGCCGCCTGGTCGCGCTGGAGCGCGAGCGCGTCGCCGAGATCGTGCGCAAGGTCGTGCCGGAGAAGGTGCGCAGCATGTTCGACGGGCTGCGCCTGCCCGCGGCGCTGCGCCCGGTTCAGACGCCGTGCGGCGACCGGAAAGGGGAAGCGCGGGTGTGGCGGCGCGGCGCAATTCCTCAGCGCCCGACCGAGAGATCGCCGGAGACCCGGAACCAGCCTGTCCCGGTCCACCATCTACCGCAAGATCGCCGAGGGCACGTTTCCGGCCCGGATCAAGATCAGCACCAATGGCGCAGGCTGGCGCGAGTCCAACATCAACCGATGGGTTGCCGATCCTGCCGGATGGCGCGCCGCCAATGACAACGATGAACCCGGCGGAAAGGCGGTCAACCATGCTGCCGGCTGCCCCTCCCGATCGCGAGGGGTATCCGGCCGCAGCCAACGATAACGCCCACGCGGACGGCCCCGATCCCGAGGCGCTGCGCAAGGTCGATGAGGTCGCCCTTCGGCTTGCCCGCATCATCGGTCGCCGCATGGCGCGTGAGGATTTTGCCGCGCGTATGGCTCAAACCGCCAACGACAATGCGCCGAAACAGCCGGGTAAATGATCGTCGTCTTGATTTTTTCGTAGGTACGGCTATTATCCGTACATGAGCAAGGAGACGACGATGGCCCAGATGCAATCCAATCGTGACGATCGCATCGAGTTGCGCACCACACGCGACGAGAAGCGGCTTCTCACCGCTGCCGCCGCCCATGAACGGCTCGACGTGACCAGCTTCATCATGCGCGCCGTTCTGCCGGCAGCGCGCGATGTGGTCGAGCGGGCGGAGCGACTCTCGCTGTCGAAGCGGGATTCGCTGCGGGTGCTCGACCTTCTGGAAAATCCGACACCCCCGACGCCGGCCTTGCTTGCCGCAGCGCGCCGCCGTGTCGCCAGAGGCCGCAAGAGTGCTTGATTGGCGGGAAGAGCCTATCGGACGCGACCATGACCGCAAGGCGTTCGATTGCGGCTCCCCGGAACTGAACGACTATCTGCGCCGACATGCCCGTCAGAATCATGAGGGCGGAGGTTCGAAGACGTTCGTGGCGGTGGCCGCAGCTGCGCCCAAAAGCATCCTCGGCTATTACTCCATCAGTCCCGCCTCGATTGCTTTCACGAAAGTCCCCGCCGCCCTGACCAAGGGACTGGGGCGCTACGAGGTCGCCGTATTCCGGCTCGCCCGTCTGGCCGTGGCGCTTCCGATGCAGGGCCAAGGGCTAGGAGGCGACCTTCTGCTGGCAGCGGGCGCAAGGGCGCTCGCTGTGGCGGCTCAGGTCGGCGGCGTGGCGCTGGCGATCGACGCCAAGGATAAGAAGGCAGCGCACTGGTACGAACGCTTCGGTGCAATGCCATTGCTCGACAGCAACCCGCTCAGCCTGATCCTGCCGTTCAAGGCCATCGTTGACGCCCTGGAAATAGCGCAGGGCAGAAGCCCGGCGCGCTCCGCAACGCGCAAGAAGAAGCAACAGCAAGAATGACCCGTGTTGCACTTTATGCGCGCTATTCGTCTGACAACCAGCGTGATGCTTCGATCGAGGATCAGTTGCGCCAGTGCCGCGGAAGGGCCGCTCGCGAAGGCTGGACTGGTCGTGGAGAGCTATTCCGACAGGGCTATCTCGGGCGCATCCCTTATCCGTTCCGGCATCCAGTCGCTGCTGGCCAATGCTCAAGCGGGCCGCTTCGACATGGTGCTATCCGAGGCGCTGGACCGCATCAGCTGCGATCAGGAGGACGTGGCGGGCGTGTTCAAGCGTCTGCGCTTTGCCGGCGTTACGATCGTCACCCTGTCCGAAGGCGAGATCAGCGAGCTTCATGTCGGCCTCAAGGGCACCATGAACGCCCTGTTCCTGAAAGACCTCGCCATCAAGACCCATCGCGGCATAGATCAATCCGGATACCTTAGTTTCGACCGTATTCGTCGGTCTCGATATGGGATGCGATCCCGATACGCCGCTTCTTTTTGAAACCGAGGTTATGGAAGCCGGCACATCGTCGGTTGATGCGCGGCGAGTGCGTTACTCGACCTGGGCGGAAGCTGACCGCGGTCACGCAGAGATCGTGCGCCAATATCGTAATATATCACTAGGAAATTAGTTGCGCCACGTGAGACTATGGCCCGTGATGGCCGCACATCGTGAAATTGGCTGCTATCTGCGATGCCAAGAGTTCGTCGCGGGCGTATGTCCGCGACGAAGCTGCATTGCTACCTCTGCCGTGCAAGGGTCGCAGCCGCGGCCCGCAGCGAGCGGTCGTCGACGACGATCCGTCCGGCTACGCGCGCCGCCTCGATGTAGACCGACAGCGGATATTCGCCGTCGAACAGGATGTCGCGCTCGATGCCCATCCCGAACGGCAATTCGACCTCCTGCATTTCAGCGAGGCTGAACGATCCGGCCTCGGGATCGCCGAGGTCAGCAAGACCGAACATCGTGTCATTATCCTCGTCCATCTCGGTCGCGAGCCAGGTGTCGATGCCGAGCGGATTGAAGAACTTCACCACCGGCACATGATCGAGCCCACGACAACGGCCATTGGCGAGCAGGCGCTCGCGCAAGTTAGGTGTCAGGAGGATCATGCCGCCCTCCCTTCAACGACCTGTGCAGGCATCGCCGAGGAAATGTTCTCATCCGGGAGGAAACTGAGGATGAAATCCGCGGCCTTGCTGGCTTTTGATGCCGCGCGCACGATGGCACGATTGTCCTCGCGCAGAACCTCCAACCACGAAGCGATATAATCGGCGTGACGCACGGTCGGGACAATGCCGAGCGAGGTACAGCAAAATGCGGCGTTGATCTCGGCGATATATCCTGACAGTCTAGCCCTTTTTTGAAATTTTACCCCGTTGAGGATGG
>ERZ778027.2359-NODE-2359-length-24048-cov-11.162547_pt1 | contig 24048 bp, 26 predicted proteins | sample MGYA00375757_ERZ778027 | MGnify/ENA primary metagenome ERZ778027 (study PRJEB29350, sample SAMN05389817) | bioreactor metagenome | isolation source: Ammonium sulfate bioreactor | place: South Africa: University of Cape Town | collected 2014-02-18 ...
TAGAGCGCTCGCTTAGCATGCGAGAGGTATTGGGATCGATGCCCAACTTCTCCAGTGATTTCTCTTTTTTTTAAAATTCAAATTTATTCAACCGAATTGTCTTAAATAATGGGATTTTTGTATGTCACGGGGATGTAGCTCATTCGGTAGAGCGCTCGCTTTGCATGCGAGAGGTATTGGGATCGATGCCCAACTTCTCCAATGATTTCTCTCTTTTTTTTTTTCTTTTCTAAAACTAAAAGGTTAACACTGTCGAGGTAAAAGTATCAGGACCATTTGTGCGATCACGAGCGTGACACTATTCATAAAGTTGTTGACGTTGAGAAAGACGTGAGGCCGTCTAATGAGGCTGTACAGGAAAAGACTTTTGAAATGAACTATTTAGATTTTATTAGTTGTTGATTCAAAAATCTAATATAAATTCTTTTTGCATTTTGCATGACGGCGGCAAAACAAAACCGGATTCGATCTGTTTCCTGAGGGATTTATCTATACGCTACCGTTTTCAATCAAATCATCAGATGGAGACATTTGACACAGACAATGTCATTTGTTTCTACAAAGCAAAAAAAAATGTTTGACTTTCGTAATTTCAGACATGGGGATGTAGCTCATATGGTAGAGCGCTCGCTTAGCATGCGAGAGGTATTGGGATCGATGCCCAACTTCTCCAATGGTTTCTCTCTTTTTTTTTCTTTTCTTGTTCTAGATATCGCTTAATTAATAGACAACACATCAAGAAAAGAATTTAGTCACTGGTAAAAATCTGACTACGCTCAGGTAATTTTTCGCACATTTTTCTTTTAATTCTCCTATGAATAGCATCGTTCATTCCAAAAATGCATAACGAATTCATAAGCAGTTTTTTGACCTCATCGATTAATTTTATACTAAAAATATATTTCGAAATGAAATTAAACAACGAAATAATAATGATATTTATCAATTAGTTGTTGACTGTGTCCGAAAAAAGAAATGACATTTTATATTTGACAGAAAAAAAGTAGATCGGAATCTTCCCGTGAGAGATAGATTTTATCGAGTGCGCAATAAATCAATTATTAGTTTAGAAAATTGAATAAGAACATTTTTTTCTCGTAGAAATTTTAATGGAAAATAAATTCACAATCAGCAACGTTTTTATGAATAAAATATAAACAATTAATTGTTAATGTCAACTAAATCAAAAGAAATCTTTTTTTTATGACTTTATATTTAGTCGAAAAAATAAAAAAAAATGATGAATAAAAAAAAAGAAGTATATAATTATGATTCAGCCGGTTGCACGTTGTTGCTACTTTCTTTTTGATAAGTAATGAATAATCAGTAGTGAACACTCGTGGGAATATCCTTCCTATTTATTTGTGAAATGTATGTTTATTAGACGGTATTTTCTATTTTGAATATTATTATCATAACTTAGTCGATAAAAAAAAAAGTTTATTGAAATGTATTTTTCTGTCATATTTCAGTCGATTAATTTGATCTAAATAGGTTCTTTTTGGAAACGATCCCTTGAGAATGCAGATGACAATAATTGATAAATTCTATTCGTTGTTCGACAGTTGAGTCTCATGTTCTTCTTCGCCTTAGATCATATTTCATAGTCATCATCACTATCAGTTGAGAATAGAACCTCAAAGAAAATCAATGAAACTCTTCGTGTTCGCGTTTTTCTTCTTAATAAATTAGTTAAATCGAACAAAAAATGAATGACTAATTAAGAGTAAAAAGTATTTGTTTTGAAATACGATTAGATCGTCGATGAAAATATATTATTTTGTTCCGCATTTCTTTTCTCTTCGAGTTAACCAAAGAGAAGCGAAGAGAAAAAAAGAAAGATGTTCTTCGTTTGTCGTTGTCGCTTCTCAGATAGTTTTATAGTGGCAATGTTATTGTTTCCGTGTAAGTTTCCTTTTTCTTCTTCTTCTTGTCGTTGTTGCATCGTTTATGTTGGTGACGATCCGATTATTTCTAGTTAAATAACTAATTCGATGCTTCATATTGATATGACAATAAGTAAGATATTTACATTTGACTTTCTCTCGCTTTTTTTTCGAAACGAAATTCAAATCGATTGGCTTTGTTTTTCTGTTTGAAAATAGACGAAGAAATGTCGAAATCAAAGCGTGAATTGAGTTGATTCGACAAAATGTTAACATCGAATACAACAAGAAAAACGGTTCTTCTCCGAAGTAATTTTCTCCCTGGTCCGTCGAGTGAATCTTTCGATTGGATCGAGAGAAATCTTGACAAGAACGAGACAAATTCTTCTTCGTATAGTTACTCATTGCCAACGACTAATCTCGATCTCTCGAATGATTTATTTATGTTTGGACTAAATCAAACTGTGTTCGAGTCGTTTTCACTCGAAGATGCGCCGGTGAATTCATCGACATTTGTCTATTCGATTGTTCTCGGAATTATTCTGTTTACAATCACGATTTGGACGATTCTTGGCAATATTCTCGTTATACTTGCATTCGTAACGAATAAACAGATTCGTCAAGGTGGAATGTCGAATTATTTGATAATCAATTTAGCTATCAGTGATCTTTTATTGGGAATTGCTGTTCTGCCATTCTCGGCGTCTTATTCAACATTTGGTCTTTGGTATTTTGGAAAATTTCTTTGTGAATTTTGGTTAGCTATCGATGTTCTCTGTTCCACAGCTTCGATTTGGGTAAGACGAAGAAGAAAAGAAAAAAAGCTGAATAATTTCTTTGATCAAAACTAAAAACAGGGCTTATTAGTAATCGCATTCGATCGATATATCGCAACGAACTATCCGATTCGATATCGTCATCATCGACATTCAATTCGTTTAGCCTTGATTTACATTTGTGTCGCTTGGTTCGTGTCGATCGCTATTTGTTTGTTGCCAACGTTGTTTTTCGAAAAAAAAGTTCCACATTTTTCTCAAGAATTCAATCGAACGATTTACATGTCGCCAATAAAATACACGGCAACCAATCGACAATGTGAACTCTACAAAGATTTGAATTTCGTTGTCACAAGTTCTCTACTATCGTTTTATATTCCGTTGATTATCATGATTTTTCTCTATGCCAAAGTTTTGTACGCAATTCGACAACAATCATTGAAAATCAATAAGAAACCTTCGAATCAACTTCACAAGAAAACGACAGGTTTGACATTGAAGAGACAAAAACAAAAGAAAGAAAATCTTTGTTGACTTTTGCTTCGATTAGATCAGCAAACGGAGAACTTTGTTCATCAGTCAATGGAAAGTCCGTCCAAAAGTAAATCGTTGTTTCCATGTTGTTTCAATTCGGAATACAGCGAGAAGACAAATTCATCGCATCGAAAACATTTCCTCAAACAACATCAATTAGATTGTCTGTCGAATCATTCGTTAACAAACGAGGAAATTCAACATTCTGATCAACAACAATTAGGACGAAAAGAAATCACAGCTGAAGCTCGAGTTACACGTTCGTTGGCCGTTGTTATCGGTTGTTTTATTTGTTGTTGGCTACCTTTCTTTACTTTGTATATCATCAGAGCTGTTTGTTTATGTTTAAGTTTTAATGCGATTGAATTCTTTGTTTGGTTGGGTTATTCGAATTCATCGATTAATCCGGTTCTTTACGCCATTTTAAACAAAAACTTTCGTTTAGCATTTAAAAATATTTTTATTTCGGCAAAAAAATTTATTTTCTAAATAGAAAATCAACGACTATTTTCTTCTTAATCATCAATAAAAACAACGAAACAAATCCAACAAATATCTTCTTATGTTCACTCAAATCAGTGAAGCCTTTTCTTTCTCTTGTTCTTTTGATAATTCGATCACGAGATAAGAAAACATCATCGACATTCTTCATGATTAATTGACTATGCGTGTGTATATGCTCTCGTTTTTTTTATTTATTTTTATCTGTTTGTTTTTCTCATTATCATTAACAATGCCAAGAAGAAAAAACGCAGAAACTCAATGATACTTTCCATGTGTTTTATGTATAACTATTCACGATTTCATACAAATCAAGAAAAAAGACACAAGAAGTTGTTTTCCTTTTTTCAATTGACTTGAACAAGCTTGTTTTCCTATGTCTATTCTCGATGTACATTAATCGAATTTAGTGTGCGAGACGAGACAATATGCGACGCTTTGGCACTTATCTATACAAACGAATATAAGGGGCCTATTTGCTGTAACATTATTTTCCATTTTAGATGATTAACACAAATCAATGAAAAATACTTCTGCTAAACGAGAATGACCTTATGAGAATTTATTCACGAGAACGAATGCATTTGTCTATTGACAATTCAACTACTCGTTCTTTTTCTTTGTATTACGACCTTGAACAATAAACTGACGAGATAGATTTCATCGAGGAAAACAATGACAACGGAATTATTTTTATTATCGAATATTAATCAAAACTAAATAACATTTTCTCGACATCTATCTGCACATTCAACATGATTTAATATAGAGATTTTGTGTTTTATCCTTGTCAAATAGTTACAAAGTTTCATTAACACTTTTCTTTCTCAAGGAAATCTCAAAACCAAAGAAAATAAAAGCATTACTTCGTGTCTTTATTGTATCTTACCCAATAAATCTTTTGTCTTGTTTCAATAATCTTCGAAGTAGTATTCTTCTTTTTCTTTCCAAGACATTTTGCAAAAAATGATACAAAATAAAACGAGACTAACTATTTACTCCAACGAAATAATAACACAGAAATAACAAAAAATGTTTCTATCGAGGTCACTTATTGTTATTATTATTTATTTCTACAAGATAAACTCATTAAAAAAACACGATTTAGACATGAAAAAGGCTTTTTTCGCTAATTTCAACTGTTTTCAAGTACGAATAAAAGTCATTCTATCTTAGCCTAGTTTTTCTTTAACAGAGAAAGACGAATTCGAAAATATTTTCACAAGAAATAAATAAAGAAAAACGAGTCAATTTTATGTTCTCTCTATAATAAAAGTTCAAGTGCAAGTACTGCCGCATACAAGTTTTCCATTCATATTTGATAGATTGCAACCATTACCAAAGCCTGGTGAAAGAGTATATGATGTGTTGATGTATGATCCGGATGCATTACGACACATACAATTTAAAAAACATCCTAATGATAGTGTTATACAATTGTTACACGAAGCATTGTACGATTGGATAGGACACAAATGACATCCAGGCGCTAAAATATCGTATTACGAAAAAAAAATCAACTTTTCATCGAAATCAATACTTGTTGTTGTCGTTGATGTTGCTATACAAAATGAAATTTATTTCGACTTATAGAAAACAGAAAGTGATTTAACTAACTCGAACTTGTTGTACTACTCGTTGTACTTGTTGTTGTGCTAGTTGTTGTGCTTGTTGTTGTACTCGTAGTTGTACTTGTTGTTGTGCTACTTGTTGTTGTACTGGTCGTTGTACTTGTTGTTGTACTAGTCGTTGTACTTGTTGCTAATGAATACCATTGAATTAAAGATAATTTTTGTTGAAATCAACAAGAAAACGACCGATACTTACTTGTACTGGTGCTTGTCGTCGAAGTTGTAGTTTCAGTTGCTACAAATATTTGAAAATAAAATCGATAAATCTCAAGTAAGATACTGATTTTACTTGTTGTAGTCGTTGTTAATGTAGTGAGTATTGTAGTTTTTGTCAATGCTTTCGCTTGTTGAGTTGCAACAATGGCTAGTGCAGCTACAGCAGCGCACACCCCAGCACATAAGAACAGACCGAGCAGTATTCGATATTGTTTTTTCAATCGACATGAGCGGTCTAACTTTTTAGAACGGATCTCATGAAGCTTGCGAATATTTTCATGTTTTCTTTGAGGTATGTCCTTTTGTCGTCCGACAAGAGTTTGAATATTTTCATGTTTTTTTGGAGGCATGTCCGTTTTTCGTGTGACAGAAGTTTAAATGTTCTCATGCTTTTTTTGAGATATGCCCTGTTTTTGTTTGATAAGAGTTTGAATGTTTTCATTTTTGATTTTGCCTCCAATTAGTGAAATAAGCCATAGCTTTATATTTCTAAGAATTCATTTAATGGATCAACTCGTTAAAATGATTGCCATGAGTCATTCGATTCGAAAATATTTCAAGAATATTTATTCAAAAGATACAAATGAGAGTGAGTTTCTAGTAAATTTTGGAATAGTATTCACAAAGTGATTGTTCATCGAAATGTTTAGTCGAAGATATTTCTTCTGTTTTGATCGCGAGATAAATGTCAATTAATGTTTTTGGAAAATAATTCAAAAATATTTGATTATGTCGAAGATTTTCTACTGATTCTTCCAAAGTCTTTGGTAATTCGTTGAGATTTTGTTGATAAACCAATGAATCATTGTTTTGAGTCGACAATTGTAATTTATTTTGAATTCCGTATCTTCCAGCAAAAAGTAAACTCGCTAAAGATAAATGAGGAGAACAAGTTGAATCCATTGGTCGATATTCGATATTAAATTGTTCATCAACAGTTTTCGAACCGAATTCAACAAATGGACAAATTCGAAGTGCTGTTTCTCGATTTCGATAGCCTAGACACGCATAAGTTGAACTCCAACTATTCGGTTTCAAACGTAAATAAGAAACAGGCGTTGGTGCTGTTATTGCACAAAGAGATCCTAAATGATGAATAATTCCAGCTGACCAATATTCTCCAATCAATGATAAATTATATGGACGATCTTTATCGTAGAATAACTGTTTTCCATGAATATCTTTCATGCTGACATGTAAATGAAGTCCATTGGAAAGTAAATCCGCTGATGGATGTGGAGAAAATGTGACATTTAAATTCAATTGTCGAGCTATTTCTCTGGTTATTTGTCGAATATTTATTGCTCGATCGGCAGCTGTCAATGGATCTGATGGTGAACAAGTGATTTCATATTGATTTGGACCGAATTCGGAGAGAAACATTTCGGGTTGATTATTTGTATCTCGAAGAGACGAAATCAACCAACTAGCAAATTGACTTTGTTCTCGTTGAGCACTTAGGGAAAATGATGGATGAATTTGATTCGATTTTTCATGATCGATCAATGTAAATTCATGTTCAAATGCAACATTCAATTCAATGCCGAGATTTGTTCGATAAAATTCGATTTCATTTTTGAGTAAAGTTCTTGGACAACAATTCCATTGACTTCCATCTGTTTGAATCATATCACAATGAATATAATCCAATGGACTACAGTTTCGATTTGGACCCGTAGTTAATCGAATTCGACTTGTTTTTGAGGGTAAAAGACGTAAATCTCCATGAGAACCCCAAGGATTCGTTTCAACGAGATGGTTTTCAACTGTCAGCGCACAATTAGCTGGAACCCAACCACAACCTGTTTGAAGATATTTATCTAAATCAGTTGTTGGAATCGATCGACCACGTGTTATTCCAATTAGATCAGTTGTGATAAGAGTTGTTAATGATATTGGTTTCATCACATTTTCATTTGATTCTATAAGAAAATAGTTTGTTGTTGATTTCAATTTAAAATTTACTGAATAGATATCGAACTTTGAATGAATTCAATGAATTGTTGAGTATTAAGAATTGTACAATAACCTTTGAATGCATTCAACGCATTTTCATGTCTTTGCAGAGAATGTGTTGTGCACGCATCACTAATACAAATCACATTATAACCTTTATCGGCTCCATCTCGTACAGCCATATCAACACATTGATCAGTTAACATTCCCATCACAATCAGATGAGTTATTGACAAATTTCGAAGAATATAATCGATATTTGTTGAATTGAAAACACCTGAACTTGTTTTTTTAAGCCAAATATCATCATGATGTGGTGCAACATCATCGATTACTTTTCCCAAATGAGAATTTTTTGGAATAAAAATATTCGATAATTTATGATCCAAACTTCGATCTCGACCGTCTGAAGTCAGACTTTCAATCGTTGTATAGATGATTTCAAGTCCCAATGAACGTCCAATTTCAATAATTCGTTTCATATTCGGAAGACAAACTTCTTTTATTTGTTGATAATACCAACAATGTTTCTTTTGATGTTCATCATCGATTTCACTATTTTGAACATCAACTAATAGAATAGCTGTTTGACAAGCTGGAATCGATTTTATTCGATTCATTTTTAAAGATTCTCAATACTTTGTGTGCGTATAATTTAGATCCTTTTACTTTCTTTAGCGAAATGATTGGTTCTTATCTTTCAATGAAACAAATTTCTTAGTAAAAGGTGTCGTCTTTCTCCTGTCAACATCTTTACTTTACAGCATGCATGTGACGATCGATATTGTTTATATTGGAAAAAAGTTCACAAGAAGGAAAAAGGAAAAAAACAAAACGCGACATTACTACGTTTGTTATAGTTCGTTGTTGTTTAAAATTTTACTTCTATTTGATGACTGTTTTTCGTAGATTGGATTAATTCAAACATCATTCTGCATCAAAAGAAAATTCCAACATAAAATATGAATCTTAAATTAGTTTTTGTAGGGCATGACTATTTTTTGTTTGTCTTTTCACAGCGTATGACGTAATTACTTCTTGTACTTATAAAAAGAATTGTTTCAATTGTTGCAAAGATAGACATTCTACAATATCAAAATGGTAGGTGGTCGAACATTGGAGGCTCGTACTCATCGTATAACTGCAGTAGTACCATCATCGTTGCTTGCTCAACATGAACTCTTTGAGTCAGGTTATAACTCTGCAAATTCTCCTAGCGATGATTCATCAAAACAGCAACAGGTTCGAACGGCAAGATCAAGAAAGCATCGTCAAAAAACACCTGCATCAACAATTAGCATTCAACGTTCTAAAAGTGCGTTTAATAGTACACGTCAACGTAATCGAATCGAAGATCTTGGTAGAAAACACCAACAAATCCAGAAATTAAATCGTGATCAGTTGAAATCAGCTCGTATTTCAATTGATGTATCGCCTGTTCATCAAGTAATAGAACTATCGTTTCATTTTCATCAGATATTTTATATTTAATTTATTAAGGCGTATCAGATCCAATATAATAAACGATTTTATTCGAAACCGAATGATGAAGTTCATACTCCAATTAAAAAAGAAGAATACACTGCTGATTATTCCGACGACTGGGACTCAGATAACTCGGACAAGAGCTCAAATGAAGAATTGGAAAGAGTACCTGTACATGAACTAACTCCTACAGAACATAAAATATCAGACAATGTTAGGAGTCTTTTACCGTCTGACCCTCAAGCCTTTGAAGCATCGATTTGTCGTCAACGTCAAGCTGCTATCGATAATATGTCATATCGACAAACAATCAATAGCTGGACAGCCAAAGGCCTTCGTGATGTTGTTCAACTTATAATGAATTTATCTTCTGGAAAGAGTTTAATTGATCGAGCATGGATCATTTTCTATTGGATTACACAGAATATTGAATACGATGCTCAAGCTTATTTCAGTAATAACATTCGATATCAAACTCCTGAAGATATTTTTGCAAATCGAAAAGGTGTTTGTGACGCATTTGGAACTATTTTTGAAACTCTTTGTACAGCTACTCAAATTGAATGCAAGAAAATTACTGGATATGCTAAAGGATATGGTTTTACACTTAAACAAAAATCATTTACTGAAGCAGATCATGCTTGGAATGCTGTTCGCCTGGAAGGACATTGGTACCTTGTTGACTCGACATGGGGCGAAGGACATTTCGATAATAATAATCGTGCTAAAAAAGAATTAAATACATTTTACTTCATGGTTCGCCCAGAACAGATGATCTACAGACATTTACCAGAAAATCCAAATTGGCAACTGTTAATGTCTCCTATTTCAATGGATGATTTTATTCGTTTTCCATCTGTTTATCCAACGTTTTTTGAACATAATCTCGAAATCATATATCCACGTCATACAAGCATGGCATCATTTAATTCGAGTCTGGGACACGCTGAAGTACTTTTACAAGCTTCATCTGACGTTCATCTGATTGGTGGCATTGAACAAACAGGATCTCGTAAAATTCCGAACGGTAGTCTCATTCAATATGATGCCGATCGGCAGTTGTGGCAATGCCTTTTTGCACCACAGCATAGTACTTTCCATACATTGACATTATATGCTCGTCGAGACAAACAAACAAATGAAAATAAAACTGTCAAAAGTAACTATTCTTGTGTTACTCAATTTAGTTTAGATGTATCAAGTGAAGTCATAAAAAGAAAAACTTTTCCACTAACATACAGCTTATTTACTGAATGTCAATGTCAAATTATCGAGCCTCTTGACGGTGTACTCAAATCTGGTTCAAAAGTGACTATTAATTGTCGTATTCCGGGTGCTTATTGTGGTCGACTTTTACTTGATGGAAATTGGCTTTCAGAAAATCTTATCAAAGATGGTATCTTTAAAAGACAAATTACAGTGCCTCGAAAAGAAATAATTCTCTACGTCAAACTTGTCAACAAACAGAATAGTTCAAATTATGACGGACTTTTACGTTATTCAGTTAAATAACAAAAAGAACAATCGTACTTTTGTCAAATTTTAATCATGAAAATTGTATAAACATGTGTGTTGATGTTTAAAAAAAATGTTGAATATAGTTCGACTAATTCGAAGATTTATTGTTTTCGTTGATTATCTCTTGGATAGGGTCGACGAAGATTATTTTTCTTAAGTGTAACACCAAAACCAGGTTTAGTTGGATCTAAATTAACCCAACCATTTTTCGGTAGAGGTTCATCATCGAAAAGTTCTCCAAAATAAGGTGAAATCGAAGCTCCATCAGGTGCAAGTAAAATAAATTCACTCATTGGTAAATTAGGAAAAGCATATTGTAAATGATACGAATAAATCGATGAACCATGTGGAACAATTGGAACATCATAAGCTGATCCAAGTGCAACGATTCTTCGTGCTTCTGTGATACCTCCACACCATGTTACATCTGGTTGAAGAAGATCAGCACAATCTTTATCTAATAATAATTTAAAACCCCAACGTGTATATTCGTGTTCACCACATGTTAAAAGACTTGTTGTTGGATTTCTTCGTTTAACTTCGGCATAACCATCATATTGATCAGGTGGTAAATGTTCTTCAACCCATTTAATATTGTATGGTTTAATTAATTCGAGTAATTTCAATGTATAACCAACAGTTAATGACATGTAACAATCGATCATCAATGGAAAATCCGGTCCAACCGATTCACGTATTTGTTTAACACGTTCGAGATTTTTCTTCATTCCTTCGTCTCCATCAGCGGGTCCATATGGTAAAGGAAATTTAGCTCCTTTGAAACCTAAATTTTTTGCAGCAGCTGGATCATAACAAGTTGCATAACAAGGTAAACTGCCTTTGGTTTTTCCACCGAGTAATTTGTAAACCGGTTCATTTCTTAATTTGCCCGCACAATCCCAAAGAGCGAGATCAACAGCTGATATCGCTTGAACAGTTAAACCTTTTCGTCCATAATTCACTGATGAACGCCACATAACATCCCAAAGATATTCAATGTTAAGTGGATCTTGTCCTTCGAGAAAACGACTAAAATGATTTTCAATAATAAAACACGCCGGTTCACCGCCAATTGAAACACCAACACCCGTCATTCCATTTGTTAATTCAATTTCAACAATCACCGATCCAAGTGCATCAATACCCCAACTTGTACGACGAGCTTTATACTTTTCATAGACAGACATTGGATTGGCTATTGGCCATTCATTTGTTCCGAGAATCCAATGTCCTTCGCCCTGAGAATGACAATCGGCAAAACCACCACCGTCAGCTTCGGCTTTCTTCGAGCCAACGACATACGCACGAACATTGGCAATTGTTACGGCACCTTCGTCGGCTTTGACTTCAGGAAGAACAGCGAAATTCAACGACATGATTCTATTCGAATGTATATTCCGATGAAAATTTGAAATCGAATAAATAACAATACGAAATTTGTCTTATCAATTCAACTTTTTGTTCTTTTTTTTTAATGTACCTCGACTCGACTCTTATCAAATTAGAAAGTTCACGTTCTTTTTATTTCAACGAATCAACAACAAAACTAGAAAAGTTCGATAAAAAGAAGTGTGTGACATCTACACAAATTACTAATTGATTTTAACATTCTTTTTCGTGAAAAATAAAACAAATTATCGTTGAGTCTATTGAGGAAATAAATGCATCCAGAGAAGTGTCAATGGAGTTACAAATAAACAAGTTTTGAAATAAATCTGTCGGCCTTGTTTTGTCAATAATAATGACATTGTTACTAACATAAGGAAAGCAAACGAAGGAAACGTTTGTGTTAATGGTAATTCCAATTCAGTCGGATTATCAGTTTCATCACAACGAAATTCACTTTTATCACCTGCAAATTCAACAAAATTCTTTATTAATCTTTCAAAAGAAAATAGAAAAGAATTTCAATAAGAGAGAATTGAATCAAATTCTAATTACTTGTCTTTCAAATAAAATCGTTGATATAACCAATTTGATATTTGCTCGGGAGTTTCTTTGGGAATTTGGCTGAGATCAATTCGTCGAATATCAATATGTAATTGATCTAATTCACCATTTAAATACTCTAAAGAAGAAAAAAAAACATACATACAAAGAAAAGATGTTTTTAATATCTACGAATGAGATTTGGTGGTGAATTCGATGACGAAAAAGATTTTTTGTGATAGCAAATGGTAATATCATAAACAGCATCTAAATGATGTTGAAGTGTTTGAATAGCAGCAATGGTTGCTCGTGATCGAGGATAAAGAAGATATTCTAATGGAATTAAATTTTTCTCTTTAGTAAATTGCTGAGATTTAATTAAAGTTTGTCGATGAATGAATCGATTGAATCTTGTTCCTTCGGGGAAAATAACTAACCAAATAGGTAAACCATTTGATAACACTCGTTGCATTCCTTTTTCTAATCGATTCAAATCATTTTTATCATTTCGTCGAACATAAACACAACCGTGCTAAATCATTTTCTTTGATCTTCTTCGAGAAAGAATTTTCATTTTTACTTGTTGAAAATAAAAACCATAGAATGGAATCCATTTCAAATCTTCTTTGAGAATATATCGAACATGTCCAACACTTTGCTGATGAATTGACAACATATTGACTATGATCCAATCGACTAGTCGCAAAATCAAATTCAATAACTCTCGTCTCGAAACGACAAACACCAACCTGAACTTTGATGATTTGATAAATACAAAACATTCTCTTTTCTATTGAAAATCTGTTGATAATCTCCGTGAAGAAAGACTTTAACTGAAAGACAATTTTGAAAGAAGAAAAGAACAAATCGTTGATAGATCGAATAAAGATAATCATCGGATATTCGATAAATATTTGGCGAAGGAAACAATGATGTCACTGTTTTCAATAAAGACCAAAGAAGAAAATAAGTCGGTGCTGATCCATATAAACTGACAATTGGAATTGATAATTTCAAAGAATTTATTGTCAAAAGAAAAAGACTTAACATGATTTCTATCAAATCTAAAATAACAACGAACATTTTCTTAGACAACATTGAGAAATTGTTTTATAGAGAAATGTTTTCGCAATTGATTTAAATGTTCTTTCAAATGTTTTGACATTCGAATTTGTCTTGTTCGTCTTCGTTTCTTTTTTTCAATTGATTCTTGTTGTTGTTTCAAAACAATTTTCTTGTTCTTCTTTTTCACAGACAAAGGATTGACACCGGATTTTTTCTTCTTCTTCTTTTTGACTTCATCCGATTGATCATTCAAATTCAACTCATTTTTCATTTGTTTCAAAATCGAACTTTCATGTTCATTCACTCGAACATCGCTTTCAATTTTCTTCTCAACCGTCGATCGACTTTTCATCGACGGTCGTTCTAAATTAATCGAATTATGTGTGATTAACATTGTTGGCAGATCAACTCGATGTTCTCGAACAAATTCTCGCAAAGACAAAGACTAAACACATTCGAAAATAGAAAAAAATCCAATCAACCAAAAATCAACTAACTTGTGAAGCAATAAAATATTTATTCGTCGAATGTTTAACAACTAGATTTTGAAAACATTTGTCTGCTGAAATACAAGGATAGTGATCACATTTAACGATTTGATATTGTTTGAGAATTAACATTGCACCGTGACCGATTTTGCCTAATAATTCGGTTTCTTTAATTGCACAGAGAGTTGTTGAACAAACGATTTGATTTGTTTCTAAATAAGATTTTAATTGTTCGTCGATCTGAATTTGCCATTGAAGAGATTCGAATGCGAATGTTCCGTCGATAAGAATTACAAACGGAGGATTGATGCCGAAATTATGTCGATAATAATTCAATAGACGACGAACGAATTTATGACGAGTTAATTTCATTTTATCTGAAATTTTACATGTGTGTTTTTTTTCTATTTGGAATGAAGGTTTCAAGCAAAAGAAAAGAAATATTTTATGACAAATCATGGCGTTTTTTATATAAAATAACGAGAATTGGATAATGGAGATCACTGTTGTAATTTTTATTAATTTCTAATGACTAAATTTAGACAAATCAGTTGGATTTTAGTTTTCGATTTGATTTGTTTACTTGTAAATGTTTATTAAAAACATCTTCATCGTAGTTTTCGTAGATTTGACATTGAAATGAATATTGTTCAGCTTTGGCAATGAATTTATTCAATGTTTTCGAACGATACGGAGCGAAATTAATTGCAATGCCCTTTGAAAATTCAAAGAAGTTCATTTGTTAAAAATCCAATTGAATCAAAAGTTTTTTTACTGAATCTTTTAAAATATAATTCATCGTTTCACAAAGATCATCATGAACTTCTTCAAAAAATAAACTAAAAAGAAAGAAATTTTGTTGATAAGAAAAAAAGCTCAGTTTCGAATAAATACCAATCGGCTGAGATTAGAAAATCAAAACGTTGTTTCATTTCAGGTTCATTTAAATATCGATTCCAAATTAATAATTTCGATTCAATTGGACAGAGCCAATTGTTTTTATTTGTTTTCGAATTTAAAATACAATTTAAATCTTAAGAATATTAAAAACAAAAGTAAAATCTCAACAAATTCGATATCGAATAAATACTGGCAATGCTTTTTTCATTTCCATCGGTTGCAAACAGTTCTTTCAAGCAAATTGTTCGTGCCAACTGTTCCAAAGAAGAAAAAAAACATGCGAGTTAACATATCAATTCATGCTAAGAGAAGAAAAAAACGTCATTCCATTGATCGAATACTTACAGCGAGTCCAGCTAAACATGTCATACCACCTCCGAGTTCACAAACACTTTTATCTCGGAAAATTTCCTTTTGTTTTAAACAATAATAGGCTAAAACTTCTTCGGATGGCCAAATACAAGTATTTCCTGTATTATTAAAACCAATTAAATCGGAATAATCGATTTTAGTGGAACAAAAACTAAGAAAATGAAAATATTTTGATGAGGAGAAAATGAAAGAATTGCTAACCGAATATCTAAATAAATGAGATGAGATTGTTGATCTTCAAATGATGGAAATTCAATTCGACACCAAGTTCCATCATCTTCATCGTCATTCGAATGTTTTAAATAACTTCGAAGATATAATCCATATGTTTTAAATCGCATCACAGATATATCCGAATGACTAGACGATGAATCGAGATTCTTACTCAATAAAATCTATTCCAAATCATTTCGTTAACAAAAAACACTTCAAAATCATGAACAAATTATTACTTCTCCTAACATTTTCCATCTTTCCCGAGCTAATTGACTCATTGTTTGTCTGTTCGATTTGACAAACTTCAATTCTTTTCCAGATTTCTACTGTTTTTCTGTTGCTTCACATAGACCTTCATTTATATTGATCATTTTTCTCCTCCAATGTTCGTTCGATTACTAGTTATTCTAACAACAAACAATCATAGAGGTCGCACAACAACTTCATAGAAAATACAAAAAACTCGATGAAATTGAACAACTGTCATGTGAAAACCATTTGCATTTGTGTTTATTCTTTAATTAAATAAAAAATGAAAAAAAAACAAAGTCCAACTAGGTTTTCCGCACTTTGGTAACATTTATCCGATAAAAGTATTTCTTGCAATACCAAAAAAAGAAAAAAGATTATTTTTTGTTATCTTTTTTTTTCATGAATATAAAAATAAGGTCATTTGTTTAAAAAAGAAGAGTATTCGAAGGTTTGTCTTTGAGAATGAAACAAATAAGTCTATTATTCGTATTATTTATCAATCTTTCGATTGTGAATTGTTTTACGACAGATCGAAATGAAGCTGGACAATTCTTAGTAAGTTAAAAATACACGGAGATTTGAATTAAAATTGTATGATGATTGAAGGTAGGTGCTGGTATTTATGATGTAACAGGTCAAGTAGCTGAAATAGGTTTCATGGGCTATGCAGTTCCAAAACAACGAGGTCGTGGTTTATTACAACGAATGCGTTCTCGAGCATTTATTATTGGCGATGTGACACGAAAAGAGAATCGTGTTGTTTATGTGTCAGTTGACAATGGAATGGGCTTTCAAATTGTTAAAACCGAAGTTGCTGAACGATTAAATAAAACATTTGCTGGTCTCTATAATGATAAGAATGTTCTGATGAGTGGTACACATACTCATTCAACACCCGGTGGAACAGGTGGAACAGCACTTGTTGATATAACAACATTTGGTTTTGTCAAAGAAAATTGGGAAGCGTGTGTCAATGGAATTGTTCAATCAGTCATTCGGGCACATGAAAATCTTCAATTAGGATTGATTAAATTCAATACTGGAGATGTTGACGATGCAAATATCAATCGATCGCCTGCGTCTTATTTAAACAATCCTGATAAAGACAAATATCCGTTCAATACCGATCATTTTATGAATCTTCTTCGATTCGAATCGTTAGATGGCAAAACATTATTTGGAATGATGAATTTCTATCCAGTTCATGCTGTTAGTTTAAACAACACCAATCTGTTAGTTGCAGGAGATAATAAAGGTTATGCATCGTATCTTTTCGAAAAAGATTATAATCCAAAAGGAACTTTACCTGGTCAAGGCAAATTTGTTGCTGCTTTTGGTCAAAGTAATGAAGGAGATGTTAGTCCAAACACGATGGGTCCCAAATGTATTGACACAGGTTTACCTTGTGATTTTGCACATTCAACTTGTGATGGAAGAACTGAGAAATGTATTGCTTTTGGACCAGGAAATAATATGTACGAATCAAATACCATCATTGGACACAAACAATATCAAGCTGCCAAAAATCTCTTTGAAAATGCAACCTTATATTTTGAAAAAAATAGTATTGTCGATTTTCGACATATTTACATTGATATGCAGGTTAGACAAACGACTTTCTTCTTGTTTTCACTTTCAAATTCATTCATTCATTCGTTCGTTCGTTTGTTTGTTTTAGTCAGTTAAAGTCGACAGTCGATTTACTTCAACAGGACGTAATGAATCGACATGTTTACCTGCACTTGGTTATTCATTTGCAGCTGGAACAACTGATGGTCCAGGCGATTTCGATTTTACTCAATCATCAAATTCGACGAATGTTTTTTGGCAATTTGTTTCGTCTTTTCTTTCGAAACCAACTCCCGAACAAATCAAATGTCAAGCACCGAAACCAATTCTTCTCGATGTTGGAACCATCAAACCTATTGAATGGGTTCCTTTTGTTTTGCCTCATCAAATCTTTCGAATTGGTTCACTTTATATTCTTGGAGTTCCCGGAGAATTTACAACGATGAGTGGACGACGATTGAAAATAACTATGCAACAAGCTTTACAAAATGCTGTAATTTTTAGTTTTCATTCATTCTCTTATCTTGTTTTTTTTTTATTTGAAAAGGGCGTTTGGACAAATGACAGTGTTGTTGTTATTGCTGGTCTATCGAATAGTTATACACATTATATCACAACATATGAAGAATATCAAGAACAACGATACGAAGGAGCATCGACTCTCTATGGTCCACATACTCTTGCGGCTTATCAACAAAATTTCTATGATATCATAACTAAATTAGTCACTAATCAAACAGTTCCATCGGGACCTCAACCTTATGATATGAGAGGAAAAACTTTCTCTTTTGTTGTTCCACCAGTTTGGGATGGTAACAATTATATTTATTGTTGTTTTGCATAGATCATAGTTGTTTTCTTGTTCTTAATTGAATAGGTGTTCCAGCTGGAAAGAAATTCGGTGATATTATTACGGATGTTCAATCTTCGTATAAACCTGGTGAAACAGTTGAATGTTCATGGTGGGGAGCTAATCCAAGAAATGATCTTCTTACTGAACGATCTTATTTGTATGTCGATCAATTTATTAATCAATCGTGGATTCCAATTCTAACTGATGGTGATATTGATACAAAATTTATTTGGACTCGATCTGGTCTTGATCATAGTAATATCACTGTTCAATGGAATATTCCAACCGATCAACCTGTTGGACAAGATCTATACAGAATTCGTCATTATGGTGTTAAACATGATCTTCAAGGAAAACATAATTATACAGGAACATCAGCCAGTTTTAAAATCAACAACTAGGTGATGACATTGTTTGTCCGCAAATGTCATTCATTTATTTTTTATTTTCCTAAATAAACGAAAACTAATTGCCTTATTGAATTTTCTATTCCTTGGTATTATATTCTGTTGGATGAATCAATTCAAGAAAAAGAATAAAATAATTGTTCTGTCTAGAACACACTCGTTCTAGAAATATAGATTCATATATATCATATCACTACATCTCTCGCTACTTCGAATGGATTTGCTTATGGTTATTTTTGAAATATCTTTTTCATCAACATAAACAAAAGATAAAAATTCATTTGTTGTTACTCATCGCACACTTTGGTCTTTGCCGTTAATACGATAAGACTTTTATTTGAATAAATATTTTCATAAAAATAAGAAAATGTGCTGTAAACTTGTTCTTCTTGGTATTGTCTCTTTTATTACAATTGGTCTATGTATAACACAAGTTGGTTTATCTATACATTATATTCATAATCCAGTACATTGTGATCGTGCAGAACTTTTAACTATTTTATCTTTAATTGCTGGTTTTAGTGGAATTATCTCAACCGTACTTTTGATTGTTTGTTGTCATGGTTGTGGATGTGGGTCTAGTTCTAGTTCTGACTAAAAGAATATATACTTTTTGTGTTGTTTTAAACAAGATTGCCTTATAAAATAAAGTTTAAAGTCTAAAGATGGCGTTTGATGACTGGATCTTATCTTTCATTTTTTTGATTGCTTTATTCTTCTTTTATCATTGTAAGAAATTTCAAAAATAGAAAAGATGACTCGATATGAATATTTAAAAAGTGTAAAAAACGATTTGAATTTCGATTTTAAATCTCGTCGATCGGTAGTATTTGGAACACACGGTTTAGTTTCATCATCTCAACCGTTAGCATGTGAAGCCGGTCTACAAATTCTACGTAAAGGTGGAAACGCAGCTGATGCAGCAGTTGCAACAGCATTGGCATTGAATGTCACTGAACCATGTTCGTGTGGCATTGGTGGCGATTGTTTTGTTTTATTTTATTCAAATGAAAAGAAAGAAGTTTTCTCGTTGAATGGAAGTGGACGAGCACCGAAGAATTTAACTTTAGATAAACTTCGTCAAATGGGTATTCAAGGACAACAAATTCCGTTTCATAATTTAAATTCAGTGACTGTACCCGGTGCTGTCGATGCTTTTCTTCAAACAATTCAATTATTTGGATCGGGAAAAGTTTCTCGAGAAGAGATTTTTCATTCAGCGATTGAATTAGCTGAAAATGGATATCCCGTGTCGGAAATTACGGCAAATAGTTGGCAAAAATCCGAGAAAATACTTCGAGAAACATCACCCAATGGAAATGATATGTTAAGAAATGGTCAAGCACCGAAAGCAGGTGAAATTATGAAAATGCCTTTACTGGCAAAAACATTTCAAGAAATTGTTAACAAAGGTCGAGATGGTTTTTATAAAGGTTATGTTGCACAAGCGATCGTCGATTTAATTGAAAGTCAAGGTGGTCTTATGACACTTGAAGATCTCGAAGAACATCAATCAACATTAGTTCAACCAATTTCTATTTCATATGATTTGAAAAATGTTCGCATTTGGGAATGTCCACCCAATGGGCAAGGTTTAGTTGCACTTTTAGCTTTAGGAATTCTTCAACAATTACAAAAACAAAATCGAATTCCATCATTAGACACATTCGAACATAATTCATCGAAATATCTTCATTTACTTATCGAATCACTTCGTTTAGCATTTGCCGATGGTCAACAGTTTATCACCGATCCTCAATTTCAACAAATTCCAATTGAACAATTATTATCCGATGAATATCTATCGAAAAGATCACAATTAATCAATTTAGAATCAGCTAATCAACATGTTGAACATGGGTCACCATTGAATTCATCGGATACAGTTTATTTTACTGTTACAGATCAACAAGGAAATGCTTGTTCATTTATCTTTTCGAATTATACTGGTTTTGGTACAGGTGCTCTTCCGAAAAATTGTGGTTTTACATTACAAAATCGTGGTGCGAATTTTATTCTCGAAGAAGGTCATCCGAATTGTATTGAACCAAGAAAACGACCGTATCATACGATTATTCCTTCGATGATTACTCATTCCGATGGAGATCTTTGTGCTTCATTCGGAGTTATGGGTGGATTCATGCAACCACAAGGACATCTTCAAGTCTTTTTGAATCTTCTACATTTTAATATGAATGTTCAACAAGCACTTGATGCGCCTAGATTTTGTATTCAACCTTCGGTTTCCAATGGAACTGATCAAAAGAATGAAAGTATTGTTTTTATTGAAGATGGTATTTCAGAACAAGTTATACAGGAACTCAAAGATTTAGGACATCACGTTCAATTAATTCAAGGACCTGACAGAGCAACTTTCGGACGAGGACAAATTATTTTAAAAGTTCAAAATGACGATCAAAAATTAGTTTGGGCAGCTGGATCAGATCCAAGAGGTGATGGTCATGCTCATGGATGGTAGTTTTTACTTTCATTTTTTTCTATCGAAATGTAGGTGTCACTCGCGTTATATGAAGTCAATACGTAATAAAAATAAGAGAACGATTAAATCATATATCGTCATTTGTAAATTCTTCTTTTTTTGAATCAGACGATGAAATCTTTGGTAATTGTTCTTGTTCTTCTTCTTTCGACAATCGAAAGTAAACCTGTTGTACATAAAGTAAACGAAGATTTTTTTTTCGAAAGATTTAAAAAAAAAGAAAGAAATTTCTTCGAAGAATATTCGTTCGGCATCAATTGTTCATAGTCATTCATTGGAAAATCGTCTTCTGGGCCAAATCAGTGGTTTAGCGACTTCGAATCGAAATCCCGATGAATTAATTATTTTTCATCGTGGAAAACGAGAATGGAACCAAGAGTAAATTTAAATTAACAAAATAAAAACGTTTTCTTAAACAATAAAATTTAGTTCATTTCCTGATGATTATCATTTTAACACCAAAAAATTTAATTCAATCGAAGAAAATACAATTGCATCATTGAATATCCCTTCGAATCAAATAACAAATCAATGGGCCAATAAAACGTTCGTTTCATTTTCTTATTATTTCAATTCAATTTGTTGATTGAAGGTTTTTCATGCCGCACGGTCTTTTTATTGATCATGAAGAAAATCTTTGGTTGACCGATGTTGCAATGCATCAAGTTAGGATTTCATTTCAATTTTTTTGATGTTTCGAATTTTCATTTTGAATTATCAAAGGTTTTCAAATATAAAAATGAACATGAAATGTTAAAATTAGGAGAATTATTTGTTCCAGCAAATGATCGAAAACATTTTTGTAAACCAACTGATGTTGTTATTTCCAAAGAAAACAACGATATTTATGTTGCTGATGGTTATTGTAATTCACGAATTGTTCAACTGAATGCAAATGGAACTTTTATCAAAGAATTTCGAATGAAAAAAAAAGAAAAACAATTATGGGTTCCACATAGTTTAACAATTATTTATTCGCTTCGACTTATTTGTGTTGCTGACAGACAAAATGGAAGGTCTGTCTCTCTCCTACAAAGTTTTGTTTTCTTCTTCTTCTAAATATAAAATCAATTTTAGAATTGTTTGTTTTGATCTTGACAAGGGACATGTTCGATATACTATAACAAATCCTAAAATGAATAGTGTCTATGCAATTATAGCTGATGAAAACAAAAGTATTTTCGAAAAACAAAAGCAATTCTTTCATTTCTTTTCATTGAAATTGATTTGAATAGATGTTCTTTATGCTGTCAGTGGAAAAGATTTCTTCAATGATGCTCTAGGCTTTACTTTTAATATCGATTCGAATTCATTCGGTGATCTTATTCAAACATGGAAATCGACCAATGTTTGTTTCTTTTTTCATTTTTATTTTTAAATATTTATTAGTTGACACTTCGTTTTTCAAAGGATTTCGGTGAACCTCATGATCTCGCCTTGAGTCAAGGTGGAAAACATCTATTTGTCGCAACAATTCGTCCCAATCGTCTTCAAATATTTAATATTTCTTCTTTTTAACTTTTTCATTTTTAAATAAATAAATAAATTTCTTAAACAAAAAATAAAGATAATCAAAGGTGCATAGAAAATTATCTATTTAAAATATAATGATAACAGATTAAACATAGACCAAAAGAACATTAAAACTTATTTAATAAAAATTCGAAATGTTGTCTATTTTGTTAATATTCATTGTTGGAATCTTATCGATTGTTAATTGTCAAATTGCATTGAATGTTGGTGTTCATTTATTTGTTGATGATCAATATTTAGCAAATATTTCGTCACTAGAATTTCGAAATGGAGTCATTGAAAAAGATGTTGATCATCCAATTGTTTATCCCGAATATCCTTGGGAAAGTGCCGTTCATTTTGCTACAAGTTTTCTTCAAGTTCCAGCTGATTTATCTATCAATGGTAAACCAATGTATCTCGTCTATTATGTTTGTGCTGAAAAGGAGGTCAATTTGTTTACACATATTGCATATATTTGTGTTTCTAATAGTACAAATGGAATCGACTGGGTGAAACCATTATTATGGTATCATCCATATACACCGAATGCAACTCAATCTCCTCAACCAACAAACATTGTATTTGTTCTCAATAACGGCAAATTACTTGGATCAGTTTTTATTGATATTCATCCTGGAATTCCTCGTTCGGAAATATTTAAATTGGCTTATGGCAATGATCCGGGAACACGTGTTTATGTAGGTACATCTTCTGACGGATTTAAATGGACACCAGGTACACAACCAGCTCATCCATTAGCTTCATTAGCTGACACACAACCAGTGATGTTAAATAGTGGTGATAAGAATGGACCTTACATTGTCTATGGTCGAAGAGATCAAACTAACTTCCCTAATAGTAGTATCGATTGTCCTGGTGGTGGTGTCGCTGCGAGAAAAGTAATTGTTTCAATATCGAATGATAGTGTTTATGGTCCTTGGTCAGAACCTGTTGAAACATTTCAATTAGGTCCACCGGATCCAATTCAATGTTTAGATAGTTATAATTCAGCAACATTATTTTATAAAGGTGTTTATTTTCTTTTTCCATCAACTTATTTACATTGGGCTAAATTCGATTCAGGTGCATCTTATGCATCAGGAAATGATGGGGTTATGGATATTCGATTAGCAGTGAGTCGAACACCACTTGGTCCATTTAATTATCCATCACGAGATTCATTTATTTCACGAGGTATTGGAACAATTGATCCTCTAGTTAAAATTTTAAATGGAACAGGAAGTGATCGAGATGCTGGCTTCGTTTTCTCGTCAGCAAATGGTTTATTAGATCCAGATTTTGTTCGACAATCATCGCCAAATGAAAATCCTTCGTCATGGATGTATCATCTCTATTGGGGCTCACAAATTACACATGCTAATGCGATTACACTTATCGGAAGTTTTTGGCCCGGTGCCTATTTAGGTATATTCAAAGCACGTTTACGTCGAGAAGGTTATGTTGCACTTTCAACATTAA
>ERZ778027.2362-NODE-2362-length-24012-cov-10.679467_pt1 | contig 24012 bp, 24 predicted proteins | sample MGYA00375757_ERZ778027 | MGnify/ENA primary metagenome ERZ778027 (study PRJEB29350, sample SAMN05389817) | bioreactor metagenome | isolation source: Ammonium sulfate bioreactor | place: South Africa: University of Cape Town | collected 2014-02-18 ...
GAAAGAAAATAATAATATAGTAAGTGAAAAGTGTTTCGTACAGATGACCATGGACCAACATCCCATTGACGACGACGACGACCACCACCACGACCACGGATGCCGCCGATATGATTTCGTGTTGAATTAAAGAATTGCGTGATGATACATGATTGTGTATTACACACGCGTTGATTCTGTGGTCGAATGAGATCTCGACATAGATAATCACTGACAATTTGTCGAGTTGAACTACTAGCAAAAGTACAACGAGGAATATTTTCTTGATAACCTCCATTGCACGTCGCTGAACACTAGAAAATCGAACAAGCGAATTTCTTTTATAAATTTGTTTTTCTTTCGAATGAATTCGTCTACTTGTGTCCATTGATCACTTGAAGTCCATGAATAGCATTGGCGATTTTGACAGATCTCTTCCGATATCGGTCGTGTTAAGTTTCTTCGTTTGCTTAAACACCATTTATTTTCTACCATTTGTCCTGTTACTTTTCGATGACATGTTACTTGGCGAGTTCTTTTGCCTGTACCGCATTGACTGTCGCACTGTTAGATACACATAGATAAAACCATAGGGATTGATGGAAAATTTTAGAGAAATAACTGCTGCGAATAAATATGTATGTATGTTCTTTTTTGAGAATTGTGACAGTCGTGTGGATATGCGGTGTCGAATACGATCGAACAAGAAACAGATTCAAATGAAAAGCACATTCATTATCTGTATTCTTCTCATAAAAATCTGTTTTTGACAATGAATGTGATTTTCAAATAAGAACAAAAACGACAACATGGACATCATATTCAAGAAAATGACTGGAATATAGATATACGAGTATATCTAGCGAGCCGTTTTTGAACGTGTATGTGTGTGTGAGTGTGTATACGTTTACATGCACGTATTCGAAAATGATATATCAAAAGAGATCAGCAAAAAGAAAAGAAAGAAAAATCATCATTATTCCCGAGCTATGATTCATGCAGGTGTCCGAAGCTTTAATTTGTAGGTGTTTTAGCTCTACGACGATTATTTAGCAAATTAAGACAAAAAAAAACTCGATGAGATAGAGGTACATGCTAAGAATTCGAGCAGCAAACCGATTTCAGAGGTCAAATATTTACCTCGGACCAATCACTGGTTTTCCATTCGACACAACTTCGTCGACATACTCGTCTTGCAAGAGGCTTTGACAGATGAGGTTCAGCTAGTTCGCATTCGCTTGAATTCAATTTACGATTCGGCATCTGACGAGTAAAACAATTCAAACCAAAACCAAGTTCAATACCACGACCACATTTAACTGAACACTAGACAAACAAACGGTTTATTGATTCGAGATTTTTCGTTTTTGAAAATTCAATTTACTCCAGTCCAATGTGCAACACGCCATTCAACACAAGCTGGTATTGGACAGACACGATTTAGTATTGGTTGAGGTTGATGATTTGTACACTCCCATGTTGGTAGAAGTCGGCCAGTCATTGAGTCAATACATCGAATAGTTCGCGTTTGTGCACATGTGTGTAGATCACACTAAATATCCAAATTAGGATTTGGTTTTTTTTGTTGTTGTGTTATCGAAATCAAACCTGTGACCAATCACTTGGTATCCAAGTCGCTGATGATTGAGATTGATAGTTAGGTGCACCTTGACCTAATAGACAAGGAAGCATATGGCATTGAGCCGTTGTCGATGGCCTATTCAAGCCATTGCATTTTTCTGGTGAGACCATTTCTTCACGATTTTTACACATTACTAAACGATGTTGCATGCCTGTTCCACAAGTGACTGAACACTAATGAAGAGAGAAGAAGAAAAAAAGCCATTTTCTTTGACGAGTCAAGAATAAAAACTAGATATGTACCGGTGACCATGGTTCAGTAGCCCAAACAGGACATGGGTCTAAATGACATATCTCATATTCGATTGGTTTTCTTGGTAATTGTGCACAAAAATGATCTTCATGAGGACGTTTGCTTAATGTATCGACACAATGAACTTGCCGTACACGACGACCAGTACCACATGTTGCACTGCACTGAAAAAAAAACAGATGCAAGACATCATTTATTCGAATTATTATTTCGTTTTAAATTGAATTTACTTCGCCGAAATGTTTAACATCCCAAATATATGATGCTGAATTTTCAATAATCGATAATGGTCGAATATTTGAACAGATTGTATTATTCCAAACACGGCATGTTTGCAATTCTTGTGGTCGTGTATTTTCATCGCAATCAAAATTTGATAGTGTGTTGTGTTCATGTCGACAAACGACTTGACGATATTGCATACCCGATGAACACATCGAACCCGAACACTAGTAGAAAACAAACGATAGATTCAAGGAAACATTAAGCACGTATTTTCACGTACTTCTGACCACATGCCCGTTGCCCAATTTGGACAATAAACATCTGCAGAACAATGTTCCGAAGTTGAAGGTTTTTCATTGTCGATTTGTAGACAATAATTATCATCCAGGTCACGTACATTGTGTGAACACCAAACACGTCGATGACGTTGAGCTAATCCGCATTTGCCCGCACATTTACTCCATGGACTCGTATTCCATCGCGGACATTCCGTATTCGTACAATTTTGTCGATGATTTGGCTTTGAATTCTCACCCAATAACGAAATACAATTATTATCGGGGATACGAACCCAAGGACGTAATGGATCATCACAATAAACACTACGTTGTTGAATGCCCATGCCACATGTTACTGAACACTGAAACAAACGCAAAGAAATACAAATTTAGATTGTTTTCTTTTGATAAAAAAAAGAGCGACATCAATCAACTTACTTCATCCCATGGTCCTGTTGACCAACGAACTTTCGAGCAAAGTGAACTACTTGCTGACACACAAGTTTGCTGTTCGATAGGCATCGGGTGTGGACATTTCGATTTGTCCATCGGTCGACCATCTTGATTACAATGAACTGTACGTCGTTGTACACCTGTTCCACATGTTACCGAACACTAGACAAGGAGCAAAACGATTGAAATAAATATGTTTTTTTAACAGCTAAAAAACATACTGGTGACCATTCATTGACCGACCATGCTGTGCAGCTAACATTTGTCGAACACCATTCTTGTTCACTTGGTTTTGGTCGTCGTTCGCAATATTCGTCTCGAACAACTGAACCTTGATCTATACAACTGACACGACGACGACGAATGCCTTGATGCGATGAACAAGTTGCTGTGCACTAGAATAGACGTATTTCGTGTAACAGAATCTAGTTATTTCGTAGAATATAATCTGATATTTACTGGTTCCCATAAATATGTTTCCCAATGTGGTGAATTACATTCACTGTAGCATGAAACAGTTTCATCTGGTTTTATTTCATGAACACAATCACGATCATTGACTTGTTTACCAGCTCGAACACAAGTTACACTTCGTTGACGTTGTTTTAACGTACAATCACACTTTATATAATAAAAGAACAAGTGAACAACAATAAGAGATTTGTTTTGAAAACAGAAATACATACATCCGACCAAGCGGTATAATTCCATCGTGCTTGGTCACACGATGCTGCTGCACATCGTTCAGTATTCGAGATAAAATCTGATACACAATAGTAGGCTGCTGTTTGCATATTCGAGGCATTACGACATTCAGCTGTACGTTTACGTACACAACTGCCCGATTCATAATGACACTAAAATATGAAAATGAGAAAAAAAATTTTTAATTCAAACAAATCGATTTTACTTCATCCCAATTTCCATAAACCCAACCGGTTCCTGTACAATCACCAACACATGGAACAACATCCTTTGGTTTTTCTCCAACATCTCGTCGACAGACATCTTCTGTCATCGGTTCCATTGCTTGTCCATTCGTACTGGTTTTCGTACATTCATAAATAACACGTTTCAAACCATCGCCACATCTTGTTGAACATGCTTGTTGATGTCTTGTTGTCCAACTAAAAACAAAATCACATAATAACAATTCGAAACGAACTCGTTGTGTTTTTTTTGTGTCGTACCTGAGAAAACAATCTGTATTACAAGGTTCTTTTTCAAATACAAATGGTATGTTATATGCTGTACACAATCGTGCATCCGATTCTCGTCCATGAATGAAACATTTTCGAAATTGTCGAGTACCTTGACATGGTCGATCACAATAATAGTCCGATGATTGATCGCCACGTTGTCTCGCTAAAGCTTCTTCATCAAGCGGAGAATAATATTCCCATACGACTTGTGTTGGTGGCGCACCACTTTGATAGATCGATATAACTTGAATTTCAAGTGGAACTTTCAATCGACCTGTGATGAGAACTGTTTCATTGCCCGAATCGGAGCCTGTATACGAGAGTATAGCGCCGCCAATACGAAGTTTAACATTGTATAATTGAAGACTATGCATGCCATTGAGTATGTAAGTTCCATTGGCATGTTGAACGGCTAAATAATAACGATCATTGCCTGCTGAAATTTGCGTTACACTAACACGTGTAGCATTAATTGGTATGTCTACTATTCGATTGATTCCTAATAGGAACAGAAAAAACACAAGAAGAAATAGATTTTATTATTTGAATTTTTGTTGTTTACTAACCAAAGCCTGATACGAATGTTTCTCCGCTAGTTAATTTACAGGTCTTATTCTGTCCATTGCAAACACCACAAACATCTTCAGTTGCATTTGATGCATATTTATAATCACAGCCGATGGGCATGCAAACTCCACTTATACAAATATCTCTTGTTTCTTCTTCGCGTCCACAAGGTGTTCCATCTTCGACACGATCGCCAAGAACAAACGAACGTTCAAGACGATCGTCCGATACTTTACAAATCAATTTACATCTTTCCGTTGGTAAGACTAAAGAAAACGAAAATTCACAAGCAATGCACAATTTGTTGTCTCTCGTTTTCAACTTACCATTATATTTCGGCTCAAATCGAACACCAACTGGTAATAGAGGATCAATCGTACGATTATTAAAGATTGAACATTGTCGTTGGCGAAACATATCAACTGGATCTCTACATGGCTAGAGAAAAGACAAAATCACATTAAATTAGTAACTTCTCATAGAGAATAATTCGAATTTACTGGATTATTTTCACACGATCGAATTTGTGTCGATGAACCTGAACAATACTGTCCACCATTCTCAGGTCTAGAGCAAAATGTTCATTTGTTTTATTTCGTTCAAATCAATATTTTATTCTCCTTACCTGGGACTATCGCAGAATCGTTGTGATTTTTGTACAGCACTACCGCATGTTCGTGTACACGGAGACCATGGTGACCACGGTCCCCAATTGCCGTTTATAACTTGTAAATCATGTGTACTTCGGCATTGACCTCGAAAACATCGCTGAAAAGAAAACAAACAGTATAAAAATACATTCGATTGATTCATTCAAAGTCCTTGAGGCGTTTAAATATGTCGTTCGTTACTTTTTCTTTTTCACTGCGCATTTCTCGTCCTTGTCAAGGAAAAAATGGTATGTACGTGTCTGCATGCACGAATATCTCATATTCAAATGGTTAGAAAAAACAAACGATTGACGAGAACAACAAGCAATAATCATCAGGTATGTGATCCGTTGTCTCACTTTGATTTCGTATCTTGGCTCTGAACATAATGTTCCGTCAGACCAGTGAGCATGATTTGTTATGCACGATGCAACATTTGAATACATCTCACGACAGTAGAGACGATTACATTTCGGCTAGAAAACAAATCAAGGATTGTTCGCGTGTTTTTTTGGATTAGAAAATAGTTACGCCATGACTGAGATCTGTACAATATTCGAAATTAACTCCGAACGCTCGACGACATTGATCATTAAGATCACTGAAACGACCGGGTAGTTCACGTGCTTTTTGTTCGTCATTTAAATCTTTAAATAATGCTGATTGATAGTTAGGAATATTATTCAAACATTGATATCGATCAGATCTTAACAAATCGAAGAGAAAAACAAATATTTCGTTTTTGAACAGAAAAGAAAACACGTTTACTCTAAATATTGAGTAAAATAATGACGACTACAATTCGACCATTTATAATGATTGTGATTGAATGTTAATGAAGTCGCCATTAGATTTTGTTCTTTCGTATGTTCTAAACATGCTTTATCATTATCATGTCGAATGCCGAATCTAGAAAACAGTTCGAAGTGGAATTCATTTTGATTTTCAATTGTTTTAACTTACAAATGTGCGATTTCATGAGCGATTGTAAATGCAGTTGCAAAGCCATTATCACGTACAACAGCACAACTAGATGTATCATTACACATTGTGCCCAATTCAGTCAGTCCGAGTGTGTCACATTTACTATCGGTCACATTCTTTGCTCGTTTATTACAAAGAGGCGTTCTAGGAAGAAGAAGAAGAAGAAGAAACTTGAAAAATATCGAGAAATCTTTTGTCTGTCGAACCTTGTTAGAAGAACAGCGGCATCGTATCGATCATTTGCATTGAAATGTTTTTGCCATAAACAAAATCGAGCTAAGACATCCGCTGCATCATCGCTAGATTTGATATATTCCTTTAAAAATCAAAAAATCAGACAATCGTTTGCTGCTTAGTAAAAATCCATTTACCGTATGTTCTTTGCCTAAATCGACTAGTTTAACAAGCCATATTTTAATATTATTACCAATACTGGCATCAGAATATAGATGTGATACCTTAATTAGAAGGACAAGAATTTTGTTTGTGTTTTGTTTGCCTTGACGATCAACTTACATAACTAAATAGCGTTAGAATGTATGATTTAATATCAGCATCTGAATGGAATTCTTTAATTGAGTCATCATAAGCGACAAGGACTTCGACATGTTTAGCTGTTGGATCGAAATCAAGTTGACGTTTAGCTCGACGTTTTAGTGATGAATAAACAGGATTTGAAGAGGATAATGGAGATAATTTTGGATTACTATTTCGCCGCAGTCGTTGTTTAACTGTTCGATGATAATGATGATAGGGTCGTTTTTCTTCTTCGACATAAGAGTTTCCTAAAATATTCATTTCAATTGTGTCGAAACGAAATTATTCGATTTGCATACCATCAACAGGACATTGGACTTTGTCAGTATCATCCGTTATCGATGAAACTGAATCTTTATGTGTATAGAATAGATGTTCAAAATTCCATTTCGAATCACTTGTTTTATATTTCGGTTCAATGAAGTATTCCGTATTATTGTACACAAATGTACCCAACTAGAAAATTGACAAAACAAAACGCTAGATAAATAAGCGTAATGACCTTGAAAGTGTTTTTCTTTCTTATTGTGTACAGTTTATTCTCATATTTCATTGGCAAAACGATTCGAATGAAGCCTCGATAAATTCGATATTCGAACAGCTCTATGGTTTCGAATTTACACATATTTTAGTTTTGTTTTATTTTTATGACTTCATATAATCGAGGGAGAAGAAAAAACAACAACATATTAAGCGTTGAGTTTTTATTTACCACAGATAGAAATTAATATATAATTTGTCAACTGTAATCTATCGATTTTATGATTTATTTCTATATTTTGACAAGATCTTTGCACATATGACTTTTTCTCTCTCTCTCTCTCTCTCTTCTCTTATTTTCTAATTCAAACAAATATTTTTCAACATACCAGACCATGACATAAACTGATTGATAGTGTCGATAATGGATTTTCATTGACATAACCTTTATAGAAGCAATGTTCAATATTATTTGATAACCATGTCCGATTGTGATCAAAATGTTGAATAACAAATGATGGTGCGAGAAATGTTTCATCTTCGATTAAGAGTAAATCGAATGTTCGATTAAAAGCATCGATACGATAGAATAAACTAGAATTTGATTGTTGAGATAATTGTTCTGATGAACGTTTATGACGTTGTTGACGATTGTATAACGTTTGTTCGTTATCTCTTAGTCGAGCTTTCCAATCAGGTAGAAATGAGAATGATCTGGATGATCGTAATGATCGGGGAATGACAATTTCATAGGTGAACTGTTCTTGTTCGAGTGTGTCTAAAGAAAATTCTCATTAGATAATGATCTTTTATTTATTTATTTATTTATTCGTATTTTTTGTTATGGTTGTTGTCATTATTTTACTAAATTTCTTTTTCTTTCCACTTATTTTCTCAATGAATTTTATCTGCGTAGAAAATTCAATCGAATACATTAGCAAAAGAAATCAATTAGTAATGCCTATTCGTTTTGTTTATGTAAATAAATTTTGACGTGTTAACAAATTTTTTATGTTAATATTACAGTAGAATAGACATTTATATGTACCATTGTACTGTTGATCATTAATCATAGTTAGCCTTGCTCGTTGTCGAATACATCAGTAGACATTTTCTTTTAATTTCTTTTTCTTCTCATCATTGGTAGTTCGAATTACGTATATACATATAGAATATTTTCTTTTATTCCGCCTGAATGCACTCGGTTTGCGCATGAGTCCCGTTTAATCGTTCTGCTTTTTCTTCATCATTAATATTATTGATGAGAAAAAAAACGACTGCGTATGTCTGTTTCTGTTCTCTCGCGTTTTTTTTTCGTATTTATGCATATATATATGTGTGATCAGTTAGATATTTACAGATAGTTATAAATGTCAATGAGAAAAAAAACCTCTATTTTCTTTCAATCTATTAGCGATATTAAAAGCAAATACATGTATATGATTTCGAGGTGAAGAAGAAAAAATAAATACGACGTATATTTGAATATTGCGTCCTTCGATATTTTATACAAGTCTATTCAATAAAAAAGATTAGAAAATGTGAAAGATGATATTTTGTATATGTATATTTATACGAATTGATTCTGAGGCAATCGTCGTTTTTTTTTAATAGAAATAAAATCCGATAACGATGTCTCGACAATCATCATCGAATAGAAATAAGTAGATTTATTTCTATGTAGCAAACATTTGAAAAAAAACGAGAGAGAGAGAAAAAAAAGTTTGCATTTGAATTATGAGTCTATTCTACCCGAAAAGATCGCTTGTTTGTTATCTTTCGATTCGAAAGTGTTCTGTTTCACGAAAAAGAACAAATAAAAATGTAAATGGATGGCAGATCAAATTCTTTTCTCTACATTCTCATAAGTTTATTCGACGCAATACAAAGGTCATTTATCGTTCTCGTTTTTTTTTGTATTTATGTATATATTTCGAATTTACTGACAGATTCTCGTCTATTCTTGATATAAAACATAATCATGTATCTATACTTGTCAGTGTGCATATTTGTTATCTTTGTAATTGCAAACACTTTCCTTGAAGGTTGCTGTCAAGTGCGGTTCTTTTTTTTTCTGGAGACAGATGTAATGTAGATTTATTTGACCTTTGTGTGAAAGAGGGAGAGGGAGAGAGATACGTTTTTGCTACTTAAAACCATTTCTTTCGAGGCGTAATTGAAGTTTGTAGTGTCGTCTCATATGACCATCGAATGCACATACACAAAAAAAAGACATTTATTTGGTGTTGAGGTCATTGAAAATTACACCTCAGACAAATATGAATGAACCTGCCAACTAAGAAATGAAAACAGAAAAACCTCCAACAGGTAAAGTGCATGGACTTTGTCAATATGAAAAAAAGAAAATGTAAATAGAAACGAAATAATAATAATGAGAAATAAAAACACTTGACAAGCTAATTCGTGGAGATGGAAATTGTTTTTTTTATGATTTTCGAGGTTAATGTGCATTCAGAGCAATGAAATATATCAATTGATTACTCATATCTAAGACCCTTAAGCGCACGATTTATTGCAGATTTCAATTGAACTAACAGTGTTCTAATAGATTTTTATATGTTTAATCGAAGCCATTGAAGAATTGTTCTTTTTTCTTTCTCATTCTCTTGTGACGAATCACCTTCTGTGCACAATCATCAACAACATTAATGACAAGGTTTTCTCTTGTTTATCACTCGAACTAACAAGAGTTTATCATTTCTACTCCGCAATAGCCTTCATGGTGATGTCTCATCTTGCCAATAGAGAGAAAATGTGCGTGCGTATGTGTGTATATGTAAGCCCACGAAAAAATACTGTATCTTGGAAGATAACAGACCGCTAAACTAAATGTCGAGACATTCGAATGCATACGAATTGCTTCTTTTCTTTTGTTTCTTTAAATGGAATCTTAATTCTTCGAAACATTTTTTTGCTATTATCTTTCGCGTATCTATTCTGATTGAGTGCAAAAAGAAAATTCTAGGTAATTCTATTAGACGAAATCAATCAAAATCAAACGGAAAACTCGTTCCCGTCTCAGGAGAATCGAACAACATGCAAAATATGATGTGAATGTGTCTTATCGAAACGACATAATCTTGATTAAGATTAAATGGTCTCAAGAAAATAAAACAAAAAATATATATATATATACATATATGTTTATATGAATAAATATGTGATTAGTATTCTTTAGTCTACTATGCCATAGAGAGCGGTTTTCCTTTTGACATATCCATTGATTGGAGTTTTCTATGTCAATCACTGACAAATATCAGCGAGCAGTTGTGCCGATCGATCGATCAATTGATCGATATGTATATATTTCTATTCAATAGAGACATAAACAAAAAGAAATCAAAAAGAATCTTCTCGATCAGAAATATATACTATCATATTGATTATCTGTCACATTCCGAAAAGAAAAAGTCACCTTAACTTATTAAACATCTCAATGGTGAAAATCTTGTCAACGGGAATTTTCTTTTTTTTTCTCTTCACTCTGCAAGCGTTTAATAATGTTGTTTTTGTTGTTGTTGTTTCATTCGAACGAGTGTCATTAACTACCGTTTACACTGATGTTGTTTTCTCTCTTAAAACGCAGCATCATCATCATCATCATCGTCACAACTTAACACCTCTCACCAGTATAAAGAAAATACGAGTAGAATAACGCCCTGTGATAAGCCCAAATCATGTCTATACCTAGCTATCTATAGATACTCTCAAGGTTGCCTGTGGTGTTGCATATTTATGTATGTACGTCTATGGATATCTATATCCTAAGATCAAATGAAATAATCGATAACCATTGTGAAAAAAAAAAGAAAAAAACATATAAGACATTTAATAATTATTATATCGATATTTGATTGAAGATCGAATTACGTAGTCATAATACTTTTTAAACTCATATGAAATATTAGAAAATAGCGAACTATCTATTTCGATCAATAAATAATTTCATCGTGATTCTGAGTGAAGATGACAATTTCTGTACTCTGTCCGCCTAATTCAATTTATCGATGAATAGCACTCACTTGTTGTTGTCGTCGTCGTCGTCGTCGTTGTTGTTATTATTGAGCCAGTTTGAGTAGTAATTATGTTTGACAATGATGACGGTAACGAACAGAGAACAGTAGTAACAAAAGCGACAAAAACCATTGCGATATCGAAATGCATGTCGAATACACGTGTTCACGTCGAACACTAATTGTATATCGATCGGTCGCCGTATCGAGTAGAATATAGAATAGTAAATAACAGCCGGCTAGCAGACGATTGTTGTGGCGACTCGCGTGGCTCTTTGACATCCATCAAAAACTAAAACATACGACCGCTTCAAAATCAAAGATGGGACAGAGCCGACCGCACGACAACCAGAGACAGACAGAGAGAGAGAGAGAGAAAAAAAAAGAAAACAACCACAAGGGAAAAGGGAGTGGGAGAGGGAGAGAGAGAGTGCAAAACAGCTATTCGGAAACAACGCAAAAAAGACGAAGAAAGAATAAAGAGAAAGACAGAAACTATGAGAGAGGAAGACTCGTTTTTTTCGCTGTACAGATACTAAAAAATGCATTGGGTTCTCTTCTCTCTTATTCTCTTTTTTTTATCGCTTTCTCTTTCTTTTTTCCCCTTCGTGCGTTTTGCGTCTTTGCGTCTTGCGTTTTTTCACAATTGCAGTCCTGTTTGCTTGCTATTCGTTGTCTGTGACCGCACAACCGAAAAAAAACAAGCTACAGGTCGGGCGCGAGAACACCACCGGTGTAGAAGAAGCAAAATTCAGACAAAAAAAATCGCAAGGGGTTAAAACGAAATGAAAGAAAAAAAACACCAAAAGAAAAATAAGACAAAATATAATATACATACAGGCACATACGTGCATACGCATAGAGACACGCAGTCATTATGAGTAAAGACAACTATTCGATAATGTCCTTGTTATTATTTTTCGAGTTGATATATTTCTTCTTTATTTCACATCACCTATCTCCTATTCAAGCGACACTTCACCTTTCACACAAAATGCATACTTCAAAATTTACGATAGACGATTTTTGTTTTTCTTATAAATACGCCATTATATTTTGGATTTATTTCCTTTAGAATTTGCATATTGTGTTATTACGTATACGAATCCAGGGTATCATGATTATTATTATTATTATTATTATTATTATCAAGTCTTCGGGTGAAAAAAAATATATGTATAGAAGTATTGACATCGCTGTTCGGCTGATAATTCTTTGCTCGATATATGACATAGAAAAAAAAACGAGAAAAAAATCCGCAGCGATATGCCAATGTGGCAAACAAATAGAAAATGCTCTAATCGCTGTTACTTTAGTATAAATGATCGTCTAAGACAAAAAGTCAACGTTCTTTTCCTGTATATCTGTACGGCAGAGGACTGTCGTGTAGAAATAGTTCGCACAGGACCGTCAGATGTTTTCTATTAAGATTGACTTCTTCATCTGTGTGTGTCCTCTGACGAGGCCTAACGACAAGGACAAATATGCCTGGTACAAAAAAGAAAGACCTCTATGATGGGCAAAAAACAAATGTACTGGAAGGAAAATAAGAGAGAAATCTGCTGTTCTAATTGATGAAGATGGATGAAGAGGAAAAAAATGTTTATAAATGAGTGAGAAAAAAATATCAACATTGAAAAAAAAAGAACAGATGGAAAAGCGACTTGTTTTTTTATTTTCAAAAGAAAATGAAAAAGAATTTTAAATTGTCTATTTTTTCTTTTTTCCTTTGCTGGATTTTTTCTTCGCAGCTTCAACTGGTGTTAATAATATTTTTTGCAAATCTATTTAACATAAAAATTGACATAAAAATGAGAAAAAGAAGAAATTAATAATCATAAATATCGATTACCGTCATGAAGAAAATAACCATCAGCACAGCTGACTTGAGACAGAAGTAGTTCGATTTCGTCATCAGACCAATCGCAATTTTTGAGTAAATACACAAATTCATCCACCATTAATTTCGATTTACACTCCGGATCAAGTATATCGAATGCTTTTTGTAATTCTTCTTTATCCTCGTCGTATGGTATCCAGTTTTCATGAACAACAGTTAAAAAATCAGCAAATGATAAATTATCATTCGGCTTGGCATCTAGTTATCAGACATGTATATATTAGATATAGATTAAAAATAATATTTCAATAAAAAAAAAATATCAAGAGCTCTTTCGTTTCAAAGGTTTCGAACGTCTAAACAGCATTTGATGATTGTATATACGAACCGAATATAAAATCAACAGATTCCAAATAAATGACAAGTAAAAAACAACAAATTAATATTATTTTCTTTCGTGATTTTAATAATCCACTTTTCTTTTTTGTAATTTCACTAACCTTCATCATCGTCATCGTCTCGATGATAGGAAGCTTTGAGTTTTTTCGCTCGTTCGATCATATCTTTAATGATGTCTTCGGTAGGATTTTGCCCTGAATGACGAAATGCGTCTCCGATTTCGTCGATATGAATGTAATCATTTTTTTTCGCCACTTTTTTAAAACCATGTTTTAGTACTAGAATAAAGAAAACAAATGGTTATTTAATACTTCAAATCAAAGCTTGCTTTTTAGATTAATGTCTTTAAGAAGATAAGAGAAAGAAAATCAAACGAATTGGACATGTTTTTGTTGTTTTTTCTGATTTATTCATCTATAGTAATTTTATCTTAATTTTATACAAATATGCGAATCAGGTTTCTTGCTGTTGAGTGATAGAATTCGAACGTTTTTTTTTATGGTAACATCTGTCGAAATGAATAGACGACACAGATTTATTTGCAAGTATTATTACAATTATCTGAGTGTCTTGTTTTTGTCATATAAAAAAACGGCCTGAGAGAAACAGATGATGAACCGGGCAACAAGTTTTGTTGTTATTAAAAAAAAGAAAGAAAGAAACATATCTTACATTCTCGTGCAGATTCATCAAGCATTTGATCGTAACTAACTGTTGTTTGACCAAGGTCATTTCCGAGTCCCTAAAGAAATAAACGAAGAAGAAGAAAAGAAGTTTGAGAATATTCGAGAGAAATCACTCTGCATACAAGAAAATCAACGGTATTGTTCAATGGTGCTGTGAGCGTTTGATTCATCGAAAGTGTACCGAATTGTCTTGTGCCTTCATTTGGATCGTCATAATCCATGATCAAAATCTTTTATCACTCTAATACTTCAATCGTTTATTTAGTAGTCTTGTGCTTTTTTTTTCTCTTTTCAATCGTCTAATACATTAATAACATCTATGCAATGCAACTCAAATGTTGCCAAGGTGAGGTCTCGTTGTTATTGAGGAAGAAAGAACGAACGAATCATGTCTTTTATTTTTATTTTTTTTCTCCTGTCGATCGTTCCTTCTAACTATTGTGTGTTGTTATCGTCGTTCTTTCAGACGTTTTTTTTTCTTCTTTTTTATTACATTTATTCTATCGTTTAAACTTGAAAACAACTCCATGTTTTCTGACATATGTCCATTTAAATAACATTTCACGACGAAAAGAAATATGAAACTTCCATCATCACCAATTCGTGCTTACTCAACGATTTATATCAGTTTAATTGGCTTCTCAATCCTATTGGATTTCATATTCATATCAGTGATTTCATCGTCATTGATTCGTTTCTATTTCATTGATTTTGTTAATACATGTGTTCTATTTTTCTTGGGTAATTATGTTTATTCGTCGAATAATATTTACGATCTTCATTGGCCATTAATACCATTTCTTGCCTCGATCTATTTTCATATATCCAATGATTCTATTGAATTCTTCTCAATGGAACGTCTTCCACTATTTTGCATTATTTCACTCTGGTCATATCATTTAAGTTTTCAAACATTGACATCATCTGATAATATTCAACATGAAGATTGGCGTTATCAATCGATGAGAAAAGATTATAAACAACATTTTCAATTGTTTGCATTTTTGGCACTACATTGTCTGCCAATGTTACAAGTTCTTCTTGGTAGTTCATCGATCTATTACATCTATTTAAATACTCAGACTGGTGATAATGTCAACATTATGGATATTATCTTGTTAATGTTTATTTTCATTGGTGTTTTAATTGAGAATCTTGCTGATAGACAATTAAATGATTTTCGACGATATAAATCGAAATCGAAACAGCATCGTTTCGCCGTTCTATCGACTGGTCTTTGGAAACATAGTCGTCATCCAAATTATCTCGGTGAATTGATATTTTGGTGGGGCTTATTTCTGTTTGGTTATCTTCATCAAGCACCATTCTGGTGTGCATTAGGTCCATTTTTAATCACATTGATGATGTTATTCGGTTCGATACCGATGAGTGAAGAACGTTTATATCGAAAATATCCTGAATATAAATTCTTTCAACAAAAAGTGTCGAAACTTGTTCCAACGTTTGGTTTATTCGAATAGTTTGTTTTGTGTTTTGTGTTTCTAGTTCGATTTGTTTTTTTTTCTTCTTGTCGATGATCAGATAAAAGATAAACAGAGAAACTTTTATTCGATGATTTTTCGCTTTTTTGTTTTCCGTATTTCAAACAAACAAAAAAAAAATATATATATGTATTTTGAAGAAGTTGATTTGTTCAATGATGTGCTTTCTACTTGAGTGAAATATCGAGATAAGATATATGATCATGTTATTTTTTATAGAACGATATCATCGTTATTATTCTTAGTCTCTGAGTATAGATCGGCGATATTGGAAAATTTTGGTCCCAATGATCGAAGATATTCATATTGATTTTGATTGGTTGGTGATGGAGGCTGAATCGAACTGAAACTCGAATCAATCGAACCGTTGCCTTCATATAAATAGTGTAATTTCGTATCATTAGCATATGAAAGAACTTGTTCATTTAATCTATCATCAATGAAGTCGCCAAGTGCTGGTCGATAATAAGAAGTTGAATTTGGATAATCTGATTTTTTCGAATAAATTATGATGTCATTTTAACATTATCGAAATATATACGACTTACCTATTTGATCATTATTAGCAGTTGTGCTATCATCAGGAAGATGGTAGACTGGTTTTTGGAGAACACGAAGATCATACGATGAATGATCTTGTTCTCCAGCATATTCTCTTAAAAAATAACATATCTTTCATTGTCTTTGTTGAAAATTCATCAAATCAATTACTAACTTATAATCAACAATATTATCTCTTGTATCATGTATATAAAGATCTGTTAAAACTCTCATTATATATTTACGTCTATGACATATTATTAATACTATCATGAGTATTGTTGCTAAAAATAGTAAAACAAGTGCAATAATTAGCCATGTGTACCATGGTACTAAGTTGGAGAAGCGTGCAGGTGGAGTTGTGCGTGTACCTGCATATGGACACGAATTAGCTGCTGAATTAGTTGAGTCAACGGTTGATGACATATCCAAATAACAACCATTCGATAAAACATTACGTATACAACCATCGAATGAATTGTTAAATGGTAATGATGGATAAAGATGGTTGATTAGTTGATAAGTTGGTACACCGCCAATGTATAATAAAACATTGGATCGATCGTAATTAATTGATTTGTCGTTACCATCGAGAATACATTGATAATCATTGATGGAAATTAAAATTTGTGAATGAACGAACTGAAAGAGAATGAACAAGTATTGTATTTGTAAGAGATTTATTTTTTATTGAAGAATTAATTTACTTGACATTCAACGTGATACCATGCTGAAGTCTTTAATACTACATGAGTTGATTCAAAAGTTTTAATTTGATTTCCATAATGAAATCTCAATTCTCCATTATAAATATCAAAAGCAATCCAAGGAAAATCATTCGTTGATGAATCATGTCGACCATATAATAAAATTAATCCTTGTTGTATTAATGTTTGAAGAAGAAAATCAAATGAAAAACGTGTTGGAGCAAGAGTAGAAAATGCTTCAGCTTTATAACTTGCATATCCTTGTCCATCTTTCAAGAATGATCGTTCATTTTTAATACTTTGTAGTCGAGATAAATCATAAGCCGAAGCAGATAGTCCATCTGGACAAGATGATGAACTACGCTGTAAACTATCAAGATTTACAGGATTAATACAATCAGCTGAATTCAAAATATTAATTCCAACAAATGATGTTTGATTCGAATCGATTGTTAATGGTTTTGAATTAATTGCTCGTGTTGCTTTACATTGAGTTCCTTAATAATTCAATATATATATAGAGAAATAATTGTGACAACGCTACAAATTACCTAGAGGACAAGCATAATTAGTGCATGGATCAGGTTCAACAGCGATCACATTAATTGATGATAAGTCTTTAAGTTGATTGAGTCTGGCTTGAAGTGTATCACTAATAATGAGTCTGCTTAGTGTCGATACATCGAATATGACATCCGTTAATGCTACAGTCTTTGCCAGTTCTAATGTTATCGATGGTTGATAAGGAATTTGATATTGATGTACAGAACGTATACATAAAATATGAATCAAATCTATATGAACACTTAATACAGTTGCAAGTGCTGAACGAAGTTTATTGATAGGATAACCCAAGTTTTGATCAATTAATGTTTCAGGATATTCACCTTGAATACGAATTGTTGTAGCGTGACGAACGATATCTCCATCGACAGCATCAAATATGATATTAATTGTACTTACAGCTTTTGATCCTCCTGGTTGTTTTTCAACATCAACATTTATTACATATCGATCGCTGAATGCATAATTCTTTATACGCAATTGTCCATTAACTATATCAAACGATTCCCTATGACTCTCGTCTCGTATCGAATAAATTCTGTTTGCTTGAAACCAATCATTTGAATCTCTGACAAATACTGATCCAAGATCGATATTTTTAAAACTCTTTTCATATCCATTGACATAAATAATACGAATGTCTTTTGTTGCATCCGAAATTGGATACGATTGTAATTCATCACAAACAATAATTGAAACTGTACTGATTCGAGAACTACCAGTGGAATCACTTGCATTAAAAGTTACATTAAAATGTTTGACTTCACTTCGATTAAGATTGCCGATGTATGTCAATTTAAAATTACTGTCACCAGTTCTCGGATCTATTTCTACATTTGATGGTTCGATAATTTGAATTGTGTAGGGCAGATGAGCATTTCCAGTATTGTTATCATAATCATAAAATTTAACATCAACTATTTGATTATTACCTTGTTTTATACAATTATTGATCTAAATTTATTTGGAAATATTATGAAAAATAGAGAAAAACGATCATTTACCATTGGTATTGGTGCTTTATTATTTTTTCCTATGACTTGAATACGAACTGGTGCATAACTTGACACTCCGTGTGAATTTGTTGCTTTAATTGCAAATATATGAGATGGACTACCGAACGGTAAATCATGAGAAAGTCCACTTGAATTTACTTTAATTGATAAATAACCATACGAATCTTGTGCTAAATTCATTATATTAAATTGACGACGATTATCATAGAGTTCATAATTGAGATCCGTCGGATTACCATTATCATCTTCATCAACGGCTTTAATCTAAATGGAAAGACAAGAATCGACAATCGAATATATTTTTTTTCGAAAATACTTTTGGTCCATTGTAGGTTAATTCTGAACTATTTTCGTATCGTTGATATTCATAATATGAAAAACCAGGCATAAGATTGAATTGAGGAGCTCTAGTATTGCTTTTCGCTAAATTAACTGATACATCGATGGATATAAAATTACTTCCATCAAATGCAAACAGAACAAGATTATAACTGGGTTTCAATCGATAATCCAACGATCCAACAACGACTAACTCTCCTACTGCTTCATATCGTTTTCTTGTTGAATCGTTTTTATTATTCGATTGTAATATGAATGCAAAAGTATTTCGATCATTTCCACTCAATATTCCTAATGTCATTGATGTATTTATATCATCATCGGTAATATTGAAACTAAAAATAGATTCATTCTTTTCAAATACCTCAGGAATCGTGATAGTTTGTGGTGAACTATCAGAAAAATCTAAATGAAATAAAAGTGAATTTATTTTTTTTCGTTCTAATTGAAATAAAAATATTAACTCGGAATATTATTGTCAATATAAATGACTTTGATATCAAGTTGAAAATCTTGAGTAAAATTTCTCGTCGAATTCCATGCTCGACTCTTTGTATTCACAGCTGTAATAAATAAACGATAGGATGTATTTTCGCTTAGATCTTTTTCAAACGTTCCACTAATCCATACTGTGCCATCTGATTCGACACGAAATTTACTTCTCGTTGTTTCACTAGTTAAATCTGTATTACAGTAATATTCAATGTATTTATTGTTTTCATCAATGTCACGATCAAATGCTTGAACATGAGCAATCGGTCGATTGATATTATCGTCTGCTAATATAGTTAAGCTGAGTGAGCGAATATCAAATGTTGGTATATGATCATTTTCATCAATAATAGTTATATTAAGCCAACCTATTAATGGTGGATCATCATAAACTTCAAGTCGTAGAAAATAATTATTTTGAATTTCTGCATCTAAACTTCTGAAAATAATATCAAATTGTTCAAACATTGCTTGTTTGTGAGTATATGTTGATTACTTTTGAAGATAGATATAAGTTTGATATTCCTGGCCGCCCAGACTTTGAATATCACTAGTATAAAATGGATCACTAATAGCTATTACTGATGGATTGTGTGGTAATTGAAACTTGATTGATCCATCAAAACCAGTTTTATTCATTGCATCGAATATCGGAATATGTGGATTGATTTCATAGAATTTTTCACTAATTGAAATATTGTACACATCATTTTTCAATTGAGGATAACGCCATTGAGCAGTATTAGAAACAGAATCAAGTTTTAAATTGATAGTCACTTCTGCATTAGTTGAACTACGTAATGATGGTTTACCTCGGTCTTGTGCATAAACATAGAATGTCATGGGGAAAAGATTTGCATTTAACAAATGAAGATTATGAAAATCATCTCGATATGTGATCCAGCCTGTGTCATGTTCGATTTGAAAATATGGAAGAGATGTATTTGAGATGAAATAGTCTATTTCTTTATTTCGTCCGGAGTCAGCATCCCATGCATGTATTTGAAAAAGACGATGATTAGTAATAGGAGCTGATGAAGTGTATATTGTATAATCCCATTTAGAATTTAAAAATACTAAATACGTAATTCAAGTTTTTTTTTCTTCTTTTATTACAATTCGATTTTGTTTTACCAGGAGGATTATCATTGATATCAATTAATTTAATATGTAGACTACACAAAGCTAGAACAAGATTAACAGTAGAAAATATATAAATTAGAAAGATAGGGAGAGAATTACTTTGTCGTTGAACTTCACCAGAATCATGTGCTAAGATCATTAAATACCACTCTCGAGTTGCACCTAGAACGACAAATGTCTTTTGTATAGCAACGATCTTTGTAATCCTACTTAAATCATCATAATCGAACATCTTATTTGTTTTAATATAAGCTTCTACAGAATTATTTCCTAGATAGTTTGTTTCAATATGAAACTGCGTATAAGCAGTATTTCTCGAACCATCACCTAATAAAATGAATAGCATGTTTTAATAATGAATTTAATTCCGATTGTTTACCTGTTGTTGTTAGTTTTTCAGGTGGAAATATGATTTCAATCGAATTATTGACAACTCGATCATTATCTACTACTAACAATGACTCAACAGTAGTGTTCTCTAGCATATTTTCATATAATTGTATAGATCCTGCGTTACATTTTGAATTTAAAAATTCTGGTGGATGTCGATTTGATGCTAAAACGATGACTTCAATATTCCTTGAACTCGATCGACGTACACATGTGCCAGGTAAAGCGCAAGAAGAATCATCATCAGTTGCATTTATATGTACAACATATTTGCATGAAACAGTGCAATATCGTGGAAATTCTCGTCGTAATTGTAAAACACCAGTAACACGATCAATACTAAACTGACTACTATTAGTTGTATAGATAACTGAATCACCATCAGGATCGTAAGCATAGACAGTACCGAATTGCGTACCAGGTAGAGCTGCTTCACTTATGTAGAGCACCTCCGGTTCGAGAAGAAATTGTGGTGCATTGGCATTATCATTTACTAAATTAATTTGAACTATAGCTGTTGATCGTAGTGATGATTGATTAGGACGTTGTTTTGTAACAATTAATTCGAATAGATAGCGGTGATATGGTGAAGAATAACTCAAAGATCTTGAGAGAAAAAAAAATTTGATTCAATTCTTTCAATAAATTTAATCGACGATATTAGACATACTCTGCATTTGTCAAAAGTCTGTAATTATTATCACTTATAGGTTCGACAATAAAATTGGAATCACTCGAAATAACATCAAATTCTTGAGCTGATTTAAATGAACGTATACCATTTTCTGTAAAATTAAAATAACTAGGTCGAGTTTGACTTTCATCATAATGAACAGAAAAATCGAACAGCCGTGTACGATGAGGATTCGATACCGAAAAATTCGAAACTGTATAAACTGGTTGATCAAAAAATGGCCCAGCAAAATCAGCATTATACTAAAGCACCAAATGATTTCTTTATTCAAAACAATTGTAATAACAAATTAACTTACAAAGAAATCATCTATATGATCTCCACAATTTTCACCGAAAATCAAATCAATCGACAATACAACAAATACCATTAGGTTCCAATACCGATAAGTTAATTGGACCATTCTGTCTATCTGATCTGAAAATAGTAATTAAACTCAACATAATTTTGCGTATACCCGTATAAAGATGAAATCCTATCTAAAGTAAAAGGTCGTCCGAAATTCAAGAACTATTACATTCTTATTTCTTCTATATTAACTAAGCTTACACTCTGCGAAATAATCATTCACAGAACCTTACTCAATTGACTACTAATTCCTTCGTCGTCGTCGTCGTCGTCTTCTTCTCCTCCTTTTTACAACATCAAAAAAAAAAGAATAATTCAGATTTAGAACGATGCCATCAATTTATTCGTTCTCTTTCCTTTTCTCTCTATCTCTCATTTCTTGAAAAATGATCGCCTATCAGAACAATACGTTGACATGACGTAATAATCACACGTATCGAAAAAAAAAGTCATTCTCATCCTATTTTATCTGACAGAATCCGACTAAGCAGAACTCAAAATTTATTGTTTGACTAAGTTATAATCATATAACTTCACACGACATTGATATCTTCCAATACACGATGAAATAATTCTTTAGTACTTTATCTTTATCTTTCATTCTCTTACCATATTTATATACTGGAGTATACCTATCACACGACATACGATTATGTTCCTTCATCAAATAAGTAACTAAAACGAATATTGCGCAAGTATCTCTCAATACATCTTCACTTATTCGAAATAAATCTTTATGAACAGAACGAAATTTACTTCCGAATATAATTTATGAATAGGTTATTCTTGAAAGGAAATTCTACAAAAAAAACGTAAACTTCATTATCATTGAAGATTCTTTCAAATGCTAAATAATATCAACTTGCAAATATATACTTCATCATTCGTTCGTATCTATTTCATCCTACTCATCTGTCAATTGAACGACTTCATCCCTCTTCCTGTCACAATCAATATGATGAGCAAATCTAGAAAAATGTATAATCATGCAAATCAATTCTACGTCCTTCAACTGTCAACATTCAACAAAAGATCTTCCACTTATTGGCATACAATTCGTATTTATTTAACAAGCAACAAAACACACATAACATTTATTTAAAAATATAACAGAAGTATTCAAAAAGAAACATGTCCCAATGATGACGATGTCGTTTGTTGTTGTTGTTGAAGACGAACGACTTGATTGTGTAATGAATCGATTTGTTGTCGTAGAACTTTTTGAGCTAATTTTGGATTTGTATCACCACGACGGGATCGAGCGTTGTTGAACCAAGTGTTGACTTGAGCTAATGTAATGTTGCATTCGGTGGCCAATTGATCTTTTTCAGCTTCAGTTGGACGTTTTTTAATTGTATAGAATTGATTGAGTCGTTCGATTGCTTCGTCGCTGATACGTTTGCGAATCTAAAATTTAAAGCAGTCAAGTTGAATCGCATATTGGTGAAATGGTTAACTTACACTTGAAAAGGATGGCGAGGCAAGATTTCGTGTTGATTGTTGTTGTGGACGACGCTTCGGTTGTGATTCCTAAAACAAACGTAATTTGAGAAAATATACATAATTTACTCACAAAATCATTTTCACGGCTGTCTGAAAGACGATATGCACTTACATTACTTGCTGTTACAGGTGTACTACTTGCGAAGATTTCTGTTGGAAGATGCTCGATTGGATACATTGTTGGATCTAAAATAGAAAACATTTTATATCATTCACCGATTCAATTGAATCAACTTACAGAATGGTGATGGCATGTAATATGAATCATTTGAATAAGGACATGATGTAAAATGAAATGATGTCGTTGAAGGTGTTGAATAATTGTATGATGAATAAGCAGAATCATAATATTGTACACTTCGTGTTGGTGATGATGGATAGAAAAAGGTTGACGACGAAAATGGTGATTGTTGCATATTGAATTGTATGTTGTTTCTTCAGATCATAGATGTGATTTAAATATTTATCTTCACTATCAAGCTTCATGGATGCACATCAATTATGAGTAGACGTTAATTGATGTAAAGGAAGAGAGCACAGGAGAGAGCGTTTGATTTAATTGATGC
>ERZ778027.2367-NODE-2367-length-23924-cov-5.018183_pt1 | contig 23924 bp, 12 predicted proteins | sample MGYA00375757_ERZ778027 | MGnify/ENA primary metagenome ERZ778027 (study PRJEB29350, sample SAMN05389817) | bioreactor metagenome | isolation source: Ammonium sulfate bioreactor | place: South Africa: University of Cape Town | collected 2014-02-18 ...
CAACGTGAATCCTCAGTGGCACCACCGCCGCCGCCGACGGTTCCAGAGAAAGCGAACAGCGAGAATGCATATGAACCGGCCTCCGGGTCATAAGCACCGAGCGCGTCGTTCAAGAGGGAGTTGTGGCGACCGTACGTCAGCTGACCGAGGTCGTTGTTTTTAATACCGCCGTAAAGCACTCCGTTGAAGATCTGGCCACAACGGCTGCCATCGAGATTTGCGGTCTGCTCGAGAGGAAAGGCGCCGAGGCCGTTGTTCATACGTAGCGTTCTGCAGACGTCGGCAATATCCCCCCAGGCCGGATCGAAGCCGATTTGAGCATCGGAGATGAACGACCAGCCAGTCAGCGAGTCTATACCAAAAAGGTCAGAAAGCTTTTCGTTCGCCTTCACCCCAACGAACGATTGGCTCATCGCGTTATTGGTAGCGTTGAATTGGGGCCCCCCGCTGATCTTTGAGATTTGGTAAAGCGAGCCCTGATAGAAGGTGCCAGTTGGACTCGCGCCGTGAGAATTGTAAACGGCACTGTAGTCGACCGCGCCGTAGACGGTTATGCCTGCGACCGTCATAGAGCCAGGCGCTGCTCCATCGAAGAAGTTCGCAATGAGAGGGGCCGGCGAACTGGGTGAACTATACGCGCCGTATGTATTGTCCCCACCGAGGTCTGCGGCATTTGCCGAAGCCGCTAAACCACCAAGCGCTATCGCACTGACAATGACTGAAAGCCTCACGTGTTACCCCCTATTGCTGAATTTTCCCAAAACTCCTTTCCCTTGTTGCAGTCGTTGTTTGACAACTGGCCAAACTGCAGCCTCAGTGCGAAACCTTCCGTAAGAATACGGAGCCGAGAAATGTCCAACGTTTCCGATTTTACCGCATCGATGCAGGGTGCCGATTTGCGTCGGTCGAAAGCGAAACTGTGCTCGCGACGCCAGTCACCGCTCAGCAGCAGTCCGAGCTCGGCGTGGCTTGTCGGATCGCAAGGACTCTCGCGTATCGAATTGTTCGCGCACAGTGTTGAAACAGAGCTCGTTAACTACGGAAGAACGGAAATCTGGAGAGCCTCAAATATCTCCATCTCGGCGAAACGGCGGTTTCTGAGCAAAAGTAGAAGAACCGATTATGTCCGCATACCGTCAAATAGCCTGCGCGAATCCACAATGATCGAGTGGCGTTGCCCATGAATGGATGGGTTTCCGCTTCCTCGGTATTGCGACGTGGTTGCAAGATCCCAGAAGCTGACGTGCACACATAGCAATGCGCGCAATCAAACATCAGGACGACATGTTTATATCGGGGTTCACTACGATAGGAATTTTACCAGATCGTCAAATTGAGTCCCCGTGGCTGCGATGCTGGTGTCGAGGTGTTCTTCAACGGCCCTTAGACGATTAAGCCAGAAGGTTCGATAGCCAAACCAAGCCGCTCCAGATGCGTCCCACCCCGCGAAGGCGACATAGATAATCTCATCACGCGATAGATTGAGCGCGGCCGGTCCCATCGCATAGGCTTGTGGATCGGGTTTAAATCGTCGGACGCGATCCGTCGAAAGACAAACGTCAAGCTTGAGACCGGCTGCATTTGCGAGATTGGACTCAAGCATGGCGTCGGTGAAGTTCGAAAGGATTCCAAGTTTCAGACCTTTGGATCGTAGAATTTCGATGCCTGCAGGCACGTCCGGCCAAGGTTGTAATTTGAAGTAAGAATCAAGAAGAGACTGTCGGGTATCCGGCTGCAGGCGCAGTCCCAACTGCTGTTCGGCGAAGCCCAATGCATCCTTCGTCACGTCCCAGAAATTCTTGTACACACCGCCTGAATTTCTAAGCCACGTGTACTCGAATTCTTTTGTGCGCCATATTTTCATGAACTCTTCGCTGCGATCGCCAATTGCATTTTTCGCAGCAAGAGAAACAGAACCCGGATCGAAGATTGCGAACGCATCGAAAAGGACGGCCCGGGTTCTCGGCTCTGCAATCGCCAACGTCTTTGACGCTGCAAGCGCTATGAAGCCGCCCGCGGCAGATCCTTGCAGCATCCTTCGCCGACTGACAGCCACGTGGTTCAATCCTCGAAAATGAGAAACCTTCAATATGAAGGTTTCTCTCAATAATCCAAGCGATAGTGCATTTACTAGTCACTTGTATAGCCAGCGCAAGCCGTCTCGTTCTCCGGGAAAGCGAGCGTGCAAGCTTCGCGTTTGAGGTCGGGGTGACTGCGAATTGCCGATCCAGTTACTTTCGATCCCTGCTTGCGTTGATGGGCAGCCAAGGTCTCGTCCTGGCAATAAGGCGTCGAGACGCTGGCACCATTGATAATCTGGAAATTGCCGTCGCATCGAATTGCGCCCCGCGCCTGCGAAGCGGCGCACGCCATGCCGACACAGGCCGTGCAGAGTTTGAGACACCGAGACATAAGTCCTCCTGGGATTTGCCGTGAACGATGCCGAGCTAGACTCGTCGGAGCGATGGATTATTCCCGTCACCGCCATTGGCTTTCGAGCGCGCGGTGCATTTTTTTTGATGGCGTCGGAATAAAGCGCCGTCTCCCCGAGTCTTGCTCTTCAAACGCCGACAACACGGCTCACAGAAGGGATTTCTCGATGGACGATAGTGCGGACGGTCCCAAGATAAACCGGCGGCATGCATTGGAATGCATGCTTTGGGCGGGAACTGGCGTTCTTTGGACGGTGGCCGGCGGTGTTCCGAAATCCCTGTCTCTGTTGGACGATGCCGAGGCAGCTGCGGCGGCAGCGAGCGGCTTCACCTTCATGCAAATTTCCGACAGCCATGTTGGCTTCGATAAGCCGGCCAATCCGCATGCAATCGACACCCTGAAGGAAGCGGTCGCACGGGTCGATGCACTCCCGGCAAAACCGCAATTCCTGTTGCACACTGGCGATATTACGCACAGCGCAAAACCATCTGAATTCGATGATGCCAGCCAGATCATCGGCAGCGCCGGTCTCAACGTACACTACGTTCCCGGTGAGCATGACATCACCGACGATGCAACGGAAAAAGCTTATCTCGAACGCTATGGAAAGAACACGAAAGGGGGCGGCTGGTACAGCTTCGACGCCAACGGTGTTCACTTCATTGGTCTCAACAATGTGGTGAACCTGAAGCAGTTCGGTCTTGGATTTCTCGGGCGCGAACAGCTCGAATGGCTTGAAGATGATCTGCGGCCGCTGAAGTCGTCGACGCCAATCGTTGTGTTCGCACATATCCCGCTATGGTCGGTGTATCCGGCTTGGGGATGGGGCACGGATGATGCAGCCGTCGCGCTCACATATCTCAAGCGTTTTGGATCGGTGACTGTCCTCAATGGGCATATTCATCAGCTTATGCAGAAGGTCGAAGGAAACGTGACGTTTCATACCGCACGTTCCACGGCCTTCCCACAGCCGGCGCCCGGTACAGCGCCTTCCCCCGGGCCACTCCGGGTGCCGGCTGACAAACTTCGCAGCGTGCTCGGCGTTACCAGCGTGGCGTTCAAGAGAAATAGTTCGCCTTTGGCGATCACCGACACATCGTTGGCCGACTAGGACATTCAGATATGAGACAGATAATAGGTTGCGCCGCCGTTGCGGCGCTGAGCTTACTCGTGTCCGGACAAGCGCTCGCGGCGGCAGATGCATCGCACGGCGAGGAGGTTTATCAGAGCTGCCAGGATTGTCATTCGTTGGACACGAACGATCTTGGTCCGAGGCATCGCGGCGTCGTCGGCAGAAAAGCCGGCGCGCTCACCGACTACAGCTATTCTCCCGCTTTGAAGAATTCCGGCTTGACCTGGACCGAGGAGACGCTCGACAAGTGGCTGACGGATCCGCAAAAGCTCGTTCCCGGATCGAAAATGTTTTTTCATCTTGATGCAGCGAAAGATCGAGCGGACGTCATCGAATATTTAAAGGAACAGGCGCACTAGGCCAAAGTTCAATCTGCTATTTTTATTCTGTTCAGGTAATGCCCGCGTGAGGCGGCATGGACGACAAGCAACGATTTGCAGAAGTGGTGCTGCCCCATGTTGACGACGCCTTGGCCTTGGCGCGTTGGCTTACGGGTAATCGCGTCGATGCCGAGGACGTTGTGCAGGAGGCTTGTCTAAGGGCGTTCCGCGCGATCTCATCCGTCGGTTACGCCAATCCCCGCGCGTGGCTCCTCGCCATCGTCCGCAACACTGCCTTTACATGGATTGCCAAGAACAGGTCGAAGGTCATGGTGACAACCGACGACGATGCCACCTTCGAGCGAGCGGGTCTGGAAGCGATCGGATCGCAAGTCTCGCCGGAAACGATGCTCATCGAGAAAGTGGATTCAGAGCAGCTTCATAATGCCATCGCGGCACTCCCCATTGCCTATCGCGAAGCTTTGGTGCTCAGAGAAATCGAAGAGCTCAGCTATCAGGAGATCGCTAAGGCTCTTGCGATCCCCATCGGAACGGTCATGTCGCGGCTTGCGCGTGCCCGCAGCCTGCTCATTCAGAACATCGGAAAGACGGGCGCCGGAAAGGCAGGTGTCGCATGATCAAACCGACATCATGGTCTTCTCGGGAAGAGTCGCTTCTTCTGCTGAATGCCTACATCGACAACGAACTTGATGCAGCATCGGCGCTGGACATCGAGCATCGTTTGGAAAGCGACGCGGCGCTCAAAGCCGAATACGACCGCTTGAGGCAATTGCGTAGCGTATTGAAATCGGATGTCGCGCGCCCGCGAGCTTCGGATGACTTGAGGCGGCGCATCGTGCAGATTGCAGGAGTATCTGGAGCAGATGTCGTAACGCTTCGCCCCTCTCCTATATCGTTCAAATATCGTGGAAGCTGGCGTCAACTCGCCGTAGCGGCGGCGCTGGCGGCGTTCGTTGCGGGAACAGGGACGTACAGCATTTTGCGCCAGGATCCGGTATCGAACGATGTCGCGGCTATTGTCGCCGATCATCGACGCGCGCTGCTGGCGGCAACGCCCTATGACATCGCGTCAAGCGACCGCCACACGGTGAAGCCTTGGTTTGACAGCAAGCTCGCGCTGTCTCCGCAGGTTGTCGATCTGGCCGCTTCGGGATTTCCGCTTGCCGGCGGCCGGGTGGAAATTTTAAACGGGAAAGCCGTTCCGGTTCTGGTTTACCAGCGCCATGCCCATGTCATCAGTGTGGTTGCGGTACCCTCTGGCCGAACGAGCGCATTGAACGCACCTTCGCTTGTAGAAACGCGCGACGGATATTCCGTGATCAGCTGGCGCGGACGGGATTTCGATTACTTCGCCGTTTCCGATATCGCCGAGAGCGAACTCGGCGAATTCGTTGCGCGCTGGCGCGATGCCGCCGCCGGATTGACCCGTTGATGTCTGCTGTTGGGTCAAAATCGTCGACCGCTAACCAAGCCAAGGAAGAATTGGGCCGATAGCGACCACCAAGTCGGTTTATGTGGTCATCACGAGCTCATGGTCGTTTGTCTCTCTAGAAAGGAGACAGATCATGGAACAGGAACATGCCAGTTCGCTTATCAAGCCAGTTCGCGTGCCGTGGAACAAAGGGAAACTTGTCGGCGCAAAACCGCCTCTGAGGCCGAGTCATGTCTGGTCGATTAGAACCAAGTTGCAAATCGAGGGCAAGAAGAGGGATCTTGCACTCTTCAATCTGGCGATCGACAGAAAACTTCGCGGCTGCGATGTTGTCGCCGTGCGCGTCGGTGACGTTGCTCCAAGCGGACACTCAATGGATCCAGCAACCATTCGGCAAAAGAAAACCGGCAGGCCCGTTCGCTTCGAACCTGACCGATCAGACTCGACAGGCCATCGACGAATACCTGCGTCTGACGGAGCGCAAGCCGGGCCAGTTCCTTTTCGAACGCCGGCGTCGGCGATGGGCCAGGAGCAGTCGCTTCGGCTCGCCGGATCGGGAAAACCGCACCAGCTGTTGCACGGTGCAGCCGTTGACGATCCGCTCGACACCCAACTCCCTCACATCACCGCGCCATTAGCGCGAACACGCCCCACCCCAGGTATTCACGCGTGTACGTGGTGTAGCGTTTGGGTTCCGACGTTAGTTCGGCTCGAATATCCTTTGCGAACTGATCATCGGGGTTGGCTTCGAGCCATCGACGCATGGTGAGCCACTTGGCTGCCTCGTACCTGTCCCAGCTGTCCTGGTCTGCCAAAACCATTTCCACCACGTCGTAGTTGAGGTCGCCGAACGACACGACAAGCTCAGGAAGCATGACAAAGTCGGAGATCGAGCCGGCAAGGCATCCCTTGGCAACATCTTCCGTCGGCGGCAACTGCCGCCAGTACGGCTCGCCAATGAGGATGATCCCTCCGGTGCGGAGGCTCCTTGCCAGAAGCTCGATCGTGCCGGCGACTCCCCCACCGATCCACGTGGCACCTACACAGGCCGCCAGACCGACCTTTTCGTCGGCCACGTAGCCGGCAGCATCACCGTGGATAAACGCTACTCGATCGGAGACGCCAAGTTCTTCAGCGCGGAGTTTCGCTTGCTCGCTGAACAACTGGCTCATGTCGATACCCGTGCCACTGATTCCATAATCGCGGGCCCAGCTGCACAGCATTTCGCCCGAGCCGCTGCCGAGGTCGAGCGCTCGCGTCCCCGGCTTCAAGCGCAACGCCGCGCCGAGAGTGGCGTGCTTTTCGGGTGTGAACGGGTTATGGATGCGGTGGCCACTTTCGGTGACGTTGAAGATCCGTGGAATGTCCACTGCAGAAACGCCTTTCAAGTGTAAATGGGTTCGGTGTGTCACCAAGTACGCGATTGTACTGGCTGCGTGAAGATCTCGCATGACCGCCAGATTGTTGAGCATCGCTAGCACGAGCAGGTGCCATCGTTGTCATTGCAGCGCTCATACGGAGCAGGCACGCGGAAACGTAATTCGACAAAAGTGAGCGCCCAAGGATTTCGCGCAACTTACGTGGCGGAAAAAAAAGATCTAGGGTCTTTCAGACCGGCGCCGGATCTGATGCGATCAAAACTGCCAGTGCAGTCTTCCGGATAAGCCGTGATCCTCTACGTCGCTTGCGATTTCGCCATTGTAGGAGAAGCCAGCGGTTACTGAGGACGAGAGACTGATGTCGAGGCCAGCCTCGATTAACGCCGTATCACGGGCCAGAGGTACGCCTGTAATGGTCATGTCCGCCCCGCTTCCTGCAAACGCAAGAGCGCGCGTAGGAACGACATCGCCAAAGGCGTGCTGCCAGGCGAATGAGGCGCGCGACACGATCACCGCGGCGCCGATCGTCGACTGCGTCGCAAGACGAACGCCGAGAGCTGAAAATCCGACATTCTGTTCGCCGCTGAATCCGTCGAGGGCCACCACGCCGCCCTGCTCCGAAAAGCGATCTGTCGCGACGTGGACGTAAGCGAGATTGGCGAACGGCTCGAAGGTCAGGTCGCCCGCACTCATCGGCAGCGCGATCTCACCGAAGATCTGTCCAGCGTCGCCGTCGTAATCGGCCTCCACGCGATCGAGGAAGCTCGAGATCAGCACAGAGCGCTCGGTGTCGATGTCGTTCCAGCTCCACGAGGCGCCGGTGCGGAGTGCGAAGAGGCCAACAGGGCCACCCGCGTAGGCCGCGAGATGCGTACTGCCGATTTGGGCTGAGGAGATGCGTTGCGACACGCTGACGTTTGATTGCGAATAGCCGAGCGCGATGCCTATGCGCCAACCGCCACCCGCATTTGCGTCGACGCCCGAAAGGAAGCCGCCGATGGAGCGGCTGCCGGACGCCGCATTGCCGTCTCCGTCCGTATTCGCCCAGGAGCCGAACGCCTGCGTCCAGAACACGAGCGGCGAGGCGATGTGCGGGACATCGCGCTCCGGCGCGTGCTCGTCGCTTCCCACGCCAAGGCCCATCATCGGCGCGTCCGAGCGGCGGACGACCGCTGTCGTTCCGGTGTTAGCGAGCGGGGCGGCCGAACCGGAACCGGCGCCGAACGAACCTGCATAATGCGCTTGCTGCAACCTGGAGAATATGGCACCGCGCGCGAAGCGGCTGTCGAGCGCCAGCGTCCCGCCGAGCGTGGCATGGACCTCGCCGGATAGCGCATCGAACGCCTGTCGCGCCACGTCGGCACTTTGACCTGCCACGAGGCTCACGAGCGGATTATGCGCGGGAAGCTGGCTGAGCGCCGTTGCGCTCGCGCGTTGATTGGGCGTCGCAGCAACGTCGGCGAAGCAAACGTCGTTGCGCATGAGCGTCAACATTACGTCGTTGCCCGTTCCACCAGCGTAGTTCACGGTCGGGTCTAGAAACGCGAGGCTGCTGGTGATGGTCGCAAAAGTACCCATCACGGCATCGGAGCCGTCGTTGTCGATGATCAGGTAGTTGGTTGCGACTGCGTAGTTTCCACCCTCCGCCAACACGCGCAACGTCGCTCCCGTGAGATCGACGGTCCCGTTGACGATCACGCGATCGCTTTCGCCCGCACTGTTCGTTTCGATTGCGAGGATTCCACCCGCAGCCAGACTATAGGCCCCGTTCACTGTTTGGGTGCCGATGGAGTTGCCGGGCGCATGGATGCCACCCGCCCGCACCGTCACGCCGCCGAGTTGACCGCTGCCCATCAGCGTTCCACCGCTATTGACCGTCGTCTCCGAGCTTGCAATCGAGCCATTGACGACCAGCGTGCCCGCGTTGAGCGTCGTCGCACCCGAGTACGTGTTCAAGCCGTCGAGCGTGAACACGCCTGCACCCTGCTTGGTGATTGCGCCGTTTCCTTCGATTTTGCCTGCGAAGGAGGAGTTTGTTGCGTCTCCGGTCGTCAGCGTCTGGCCGGCCGCAATCTCCACGATTCCACCCGTGGTCCCGCCGTCCGACAACGCGCCGATGACTTCGGATGTCGTCACTAGCAATCGCGCCGTCGGGTCATTGGAAACGAACACCGCACCCGAATCCGACAGCGCAGCACCACCTTGGACCTCGAGCGTGCCGAAAATGATGATCGTCCCGCCGATGTAAGTATTGGTTCCGGCAAGCGTCAGCACTCCCGTGCCGGCTACTCCCAGTCCCCCCGCTCCAGACATGTTGCCGGCATAGGTGTCGTTCACGGCTTGCCCGAAGATGACGACTGCGTCGTTGACGATGTCGCCTTGCAGCGATGCGGTGTCGCCCTGGAGTGTGCCGCTCGAAACCGTCGTGCCGCCAACGTAGGTGTTGGTGCCCGTCAATCTCAGCGTGCCGCCGCCGATCTTGGTGAAGCTTCCTGAACCTGAAATATCACCGGTATAGGCCCCAGCCCCTGCTTGATTGAAGATCAGCGCCGCGTCATTGACGATGTCGCCCTGCAACGATGTTGCGTCACCGATGAGCGTGCCCGCTGTGATCCTTGTGCCGCCGGTATAGGTGTTGACACCGGTGAGGGTGGTGACGCCGCTGCTGTTGTGGTTGACGCTGCCCGTGCCACTGATTGCATGCTCGAAAAGCAGCGTCGCGTCGCTCTGATTGAAATTGATCGTGCCGTTGTTGGTGACGGCGGTCAGACCCGCAAGTTCACCGGCCACTTCGACGCCGGCCGTGGCATTGCCGAAGTTGAGCGTACCCGTATCGTTGACCGTGAGTGTGGCGCCGCCGATGAAATAAACCGCGCCAGAGCCAAGGTTGAGGATGCCCGTTCCGCCGTTCCCGGCGGGAGCGTCAAACCACGTCAATCCATGGAGACCGCCAACGATCAGCGCGTCGCCAATTAACACCCTAGCGTCACCGCGGATGGTCATCGTGGCCGCACCGCCCGCGCCGCCGGTATCGGTGCCGCCGCCCGAACCGCCGACAAGCAAGGTGCCCACTACACCAAGCTTTGCCTCATCGTCCATGAGGAGCGTGCCGTCCCCGCCGGCGCCTCCTGGGTTGGCGCCGCCGCCGCTGCTGCCGCCGCCAGCACCGCCGACAAGCATCGACCTCAGAACGTTCAGGTAGGCACCCGGCCCCGTTAAGGTCAGAGAGCCAGAGGTTCCGTCGCCGCCACCGTTGCCACTTGTGAGGCCGCCAGCGCCACCGTCGCCGCCGCCCACGCCGACGAAGTCGTAGCTGTGGGAGTTTGAAATCGTCATCGTGTTCGGGGTCGTGATGTCGCCCGCGCCGTCGCTCGCGAGCGCCGTGGATATGACCGAGCCGTTGGCGTCGACGACGATGCCATTGGCTCCGTCTGCTCCGTTTTGCCCCGAAGCGCTTTCATTTCCGGAGCCGCCACCACCGCCGCCGTTGCTGCCGCCGGAGCCGCCGGTGAAACCGCCGGAGACACCGCCTTCGCCGCCGCCGCCGCCGATGCCGCCCCCACCACCACCGTCACTGAAGTGGATCGAGCCGCCGCCGCCGCCCATGCTACCGCTTGCGCCATCAGAGTTGTCAGGACCAGCGCCGCCGCCGGCTCCAGCGCCTCCCGCACCGCCGTCGCCGCCCCTGAATCCGCCACTCATCATGCCGCCGCCGGTGAGGCCGCCGCCACCGCCACCGGCACTGCCGGCACCGCCCCCGCCAATGCCACCGCCGCCGCCGTCACCCGCGATCGAAACATCTGCGAGGCCGCCATCGCCGCCGGCACCGATGAGCAGGCTGTCCGCGAATGCCGCGCCGTCGAAGAGGACGAGCGCGAGCGCAGAAACGCCTGCGCGCGCTGCAGCTCGCAACACGCAGCAATGGCGTACCGGATCCCGATGCGAAGACGTGAAATGACGCATAAGCCCCCCACAGCACTTAAAGCGGCGCATGCCCCTTCAGGCCCCGCGTATGACGCGGAACGCCTCAGTAAACGGGTAGGCGAATCGGGTGCTTCGCTAAATCCCCGGATCAGGGGGGTGGGCGGCCGAGCCATAGCGCCATGAGGGCGCTGCGGCTGCTGACGCCGTACTTGCGGAAGATGCGCTTCACGTGATCATGCGTCGTGTGTCGGCTCTGGTCGTTGGAAGCCGCAATCTCCCGCTCGGACAATCCCTGCAGGAGACCTCCGAGCACGCGCCGTTCGACGGGGGTCAGCGGCGACGATGCCACGCCTAGTCCTTCGCCCAGCATCTGCAAGCGATGAAACCAGCGCAGACCGCGCAGCGCATACGCCACCACATCGCGCTCGGACGTACCGAATGGTTCCTGCTCGATAGAGCGGTAGAAGCCGAAATAGCTTTCCGCATCCTCGTTGATCGGAATGCCGGCCCAGATCGTGTCGCGGTACCCGGCACCGACGTAGAAGGTGCGGTAGTAGTCACCCTCGAACCAAGTCTCGGGCACGAGATCGATGAGTCGATTGAACCGGTACTGGCCGGCGAGGGCCACGTTGGCGATCGTCGTCTCGTCCACTGAACCAGCCTCGAGCTTATCCACCTGTTCCTTCGCCTTATTGGCGAAGAGGAGATTTGGGTACAGTTCGCGGATGGCGCGGGGTCTCCAGCCTTTTACCTGATCGCCAGGACGCGGCTCACCCAGGCGCACGGCGCCCATCCAGGTGGCGTTCTGGGCGTTGATCAGATGGCACATGCGCTCGAGGAGATGGTCGCGGGCTTCCGGCGCGCGCGCGGCATCAAAGTCCGCAAGTTCATCCCACAAAGTGTGAATGGAAGTGAGTATGCTCGCGTCGACGGTCATTGGCAGTGCTCGATCGCCCGGTCAGGAAACGCTGTCCGAGTATTTCTGCACTTAGGTTTCATGGCGCAAACAAAAATTTCTGAACGCCGAGAAATGTCACTTCAGTATTTCTGCTCGGGCTTCACGCGCCGTCCGAGCGCAAGTCGCTTGGGCGGTGGCTTGCGAGGGACAATGACCAGCCAGTACTCCAGGCCGGGTTCAGAAGCATAGCCAGGGGCCCAAGCAGGTCGCGGGCGTTCCGCCCTTGCAGGCCATCTGCGAGGAATAACACTCAATCATCGCCGAGCCTGATTTGCAGCTGGTTTTCACTGGCCCCTTCCCTATAAGCCCTCGCCCGGCGATTGTATTCTTGAGCGCGTTTGTGGAGAACAGCACCGCCAAATCGTGGGTGACGTTATCGCCAATGGCCGCGACCCTGGTACATTCGGCAGCCTGAGCCATCGCCGAAAGGGCGCACGTCATAACCGCGGCCGCGAAGCCTAACTTGAAAATCCGCATTGCAACCCCCCGTAAAAACAAACCTACTCGAACGCTAGTCGAGTGCTTGGCGGTTGCCAAGTAAAGGACCGTTGCCGGCACAGATATTTTCCGCAATGCGATTTATGACTCTCCGCGCGCACAGTATGGCCGCCTAGTGTCCGATTTCGGTCATTTGCGCTCATCCGACGGGAGCCTTCGACGTCTGCTGCTCACCTTGATGAGCACGTAAACACGTCGAAGTCCGGTGCGGTTCATTAGCTATTCGATGGCTTCCGTTATTGGGTCTAACCGTTGCCGTCCGGCGCACAGGGCCAGAAGCTGACGTGCACACATGGTAGTGCACACAATCAAACACCAGGATGGCATCTTCAGCTCGGGGTTCACTACGATAGGAATTTTACCAGATCGTCAAATTGAGTCCCCGTGGCTGCGATGCTGGTGTCGAGGTGTTCTTCAACGGCCCTTAGACGATTAAGCCAGAAGGTTCGATAGCCAAACCAAGCCGCTCCAGATGCGTCCCACCCCGCGAAGGCGACATAGATAATCTCATCACGCGATAGATTGAGCGCGGCCGGTCCCATCGCATAGGCTTGTGGATCGGGTTTAAATCGTCGGACGCGATCCGTCGAAAGACAAACGTCAAGCTTGAGACCGGCTGCATTTGCGAGATTGGACTCAAGCATGGCGTCGGTGAAGTTCGAAAGGATTCCAAGTTTCAGACCTTTGGATCGTAGAATTTCGATGCCTGCAGGCACGTCCGGCCAAGGTTGTAATTTGAAGTAAGAATCAAGAAGAGACTGTCGGGTATCCGGCTGCAGGCGCAGTCCCAACTGCTGTTCGGCGAAGCCCAATGCATCCTTCGTCACGTCCCAGAAATTCTTGTACACACCGCCTGAATTTCTAAGCCACGTGTACTCGAATTCTTTTGTGCGCCATATTTTCATGAACTCTTCGCTGCGATCGCCAATTGCATTTTTCGCAGCAAGAGAAACAGAACCCGGATCGAAGATTGCGAACGCATCGAAAAGGACGGCCCGGGTTCTCGGCTCTGCAATCGCCAACGTCTTTGACGCTGCAAGCGCTATGAAGCCGCCCGCGGCAGATCCTTGCAGCATCCTTCGCCGACTGACAGCCACGTGGTTCAATCCTCGAAAATGAGAAACCTTCAATATGAAGGTTTCTCTCAATAATCCAAGCGATAGTGCATTTACTAGTCACTTGTATAGCCAGCGCAAGCCGTCTCGTTCTCCGGGAAAGCGAGCGTGCAAGCTTCGCGTTTGAGGTCGGGGTGACTGCGAATTGCCGATCCAGTTACTTTCGATCCCTGCTTGCGTTGATGGGCAGCCAAGGTCTCGTCCTGGCAATAAGGCGTCGAGACGCTGGCACCATTGATAATCTGGAAATTGCCGTCGCATCGAATTGCGCCCCGCGCCTGCGAAGCGGCGCACGCCATGCCGACACAGGCCGTGCAGAGTTTGAGACACCGAGACATAAGTCCTCCTGGGATTTGCCGTGAACGATGCCGAGCTAGACTCGTCGGAGCGATGGATTATTCCCGTCACCGCCATTGGCTTTCGAGCGCGCGGTGCATTTTTTTTGATGGCGTCGGAATAAAGCGCCGTCTCCCCGAGTCTTGCTCTTCAAACGCCGACAACACGGCTCACAGAAGGGATTTCTCGATGGACGATAGTGCGGACGGTCCCAAGATAAACCGGCGGCATGCATTGGAATGCATGCTTTGGGCGGGAACTGGCGTTCTTTGGACGGTGGCCGGCGGTGTTCCGAAATCCCTGTCTCTGTTGGACGATGCCGAGGCAGCTGCGGCGGCAGCGAGCGGCTTCACCTTCATGCAAATTTCCGACAGCCATGTTGGCTTCGATAAGCCGGCCAATCCGCATGCAATCGACACCCTGAAGGAAGCGGTCGCACGGGTCGATGCACTCCCGGCAAAACCGCAATTCCTGTTGCACACTGGCGATATTACGCACAGCGCAAAACCATCTGAATTCGATGATGCCAGCCAGATCATCGGCAGCGCCGGTCTCAACGTACACTACGTTCCCGGTGAGCATGACATCACCGACGATGCAACGGAAAAAGCTTATCTCGAACGCTATGGAAAGAACACGAAAGGGGGCGGCTGGTACAGCTTCGACGCCAACGGTGTTCACTTCATTGGTCTCAACAATGTGGTGAACCTGAAGCAGTTCGGTCTTGGATTTCTCGGGCGCGAACAGCTCGAATGGCTTGAAGATGATCTGCGGCCGCTGAAGTCGTCGACGCCAATCGTTGTGTTCGCACATATCCCGCTATGGTCGGTGTATCCGGCTTGGGGATGGGGCACGGATGATGCAGCCGTCGCGCTCACATATCTCAAGCGTTTTGGATCGGTGACTGTCCTCAATGGGCATATTCATCAGCTTATGCAGAAGGTCGAAGGAAACGTGACGTTTCATACCGCACGTTCCACGGCCTTCCCACAGCCGGCGCCCGGTACAGCGCCTTCCCCCGGGCCACTCCGGGTGCCGGCTGACAAACTTCGCAGCGTGCTCGGCGTTACCAGCGTGGCGTTCAAGAGAAATAGTTCGCCTTTGGCGATCACCGACACATCGTTGGCCGACTAGGACATTCAGATATGAGACAGATAATAGGTTGCGCCGCCGTTGCGGCGCTGAGCTTACTCGTGTCCGGACAAGCGCTCGCGGCGGCAGATGCATCGCACGGCGAGGAGGTTTATCAGAGCTGCCAGGATTGTCATTCGTTGGACACGAACGATCTTGGTCCGAGGCATCGCGGCGTCGTCGGCAGAAAAGCCGGCGCGCTCACCGACTACAGCTATTCTCCCGCTTTGAAGAATTCCGGCTTGACCTGGACCGAGGAGACGCTCGACAAGTGGCTGACGGATCCGCAAAAGCTCGTTCCCGGATCGAAAATGTTTTTTCATCTTGATGCAGCGAAAGATCGAGCGGACGTCATCGAATATTTAAAGGAACAGGCGCACTAGGCCAAAGTTCAATCTGCTATTTTTATTCTGTTCAGGTAATGCCCGCGTGAGGCGGCATGGACGACAAGCAACGATTTGCAGAAGTGGTGCTGCCCCATGTTGACGACGCCTTGGCCTTGGCGCGTTGGCTTACGGGTAATCGCGTCGATGCCGAGGACGTTGTGCAGGAGGCTTGTCTAAGGGCGTTCCGCGCGATCTCATCCGTCGGTTACGCCAATCCCCGCGCGTGGCTCCTCGCCATCGTCCGCAACACTGCCTTTACATGGATTGCCAAGAACAGGTCGAAGGTCATGGTGACAACCGACGACGATGCCACCTTCGAGCGAGCGGGTCTGGAAGCGATCGGATCGCAAGTCTCGCCGGAAACGATGCTCATCGAGAAAGTGGATTCAGAGCAGCTTCATAATGCCATCGCGGCACTCCCCATTGCCTATCGCGAAGCTTTGGTGCTCAGAGAAATCGAAGAGCTCAGCTATCAGGAGATCGCTAAGGCTCTTGCGATCCCCATCGGAACGGTCATGTCGCGGCTTGCGCGTGCCCGCAGCCTGCTCATTCAGAACATCGGAAAGACGGGCGCCGGAAAGGCAGGTGTCGCATGATCAAACCGACATCATGGTCTTCTCGGGAAGAGTCGCTTCTTCTGCTGAATGCCTACATCGACAACGAACTTGATGCAGCATCGGCGCTGGACATCGAGCATCGTTTGGAAAGCGACGCGGCGCTCAAAGCCGAATACGACCGCTTGAGGCAATTGCGTAGCGTATTGAAATCGGATGTCGCGCGCCCGCGAGCTTCGGATGACTTGAGGCGGCGCATCGTGCAGATTGCAGGAGTATCTGGAGCAGATGTCGTAACGCTTCGCCCCTCTCCTATATCGTTCAAATATCGTGGAAGCTGGCGTCAACTCGCCGTAGCGGCGGCGCTGGCGGCGTTCGTTGCGGGAACAGGGACGTACAGCATTTTGCGCCAGGATCCGGTATCGAACGATGTCGCGGCTATTGTCGCCGATCATCGACGCGCGCTGCTGGCGGCAACGCCCTATGACATCGCGTCAAGCGACCGCCACACGGTGAAGCCTTGGTTTGACAGCAAGCTCGCGCTGTCTCCGCAGGTTGTCGATCTGGCCGCTTCGGGATTTCCGCTTGCCGGCGGCCGGGTGGAAATTTTAAACGGGAAAGCCGTTCCGGTTCTGGTTTACCAGCGCCATGCCCATGTCATCAGTGTGGTTGCGGTACCCTCTGGCCGAACGAGCGCATTGAACGCACCTTCGCTTGTAGAAACGCGCGACGGATATTCCGTGATCAGCTGGCGCGGACGGGATTTCGATTACTTCGCCGTTTCCGATATCGCCGAGAGCGAACTCGGCGAATTCGTTGCGCGCTGGCGCGATGCCGCCGCCGGATTGACCCGTTGATGTCTGCTGTTGGGTCAAAATCGTCGACCGCTAACCAAGCCAAGGAAGAATTGGGCCGATAGCGACCACCAAGTCGGTTTATGTGGTCATCACGAGCTCATGGTCGTTTGTCTCTCTAGAAAGGAGACAGATCATGGAACAGGAACATGCCAGTTCGCTTATCAAGCCAGTTCGCGTGCCGTGGAACAAAGGGAAACTTGTCGGCGCAAAACCGCCTCTGAGGCCGAGTCATGTCTGGTCGATTAGAACCAAGTTGCAAATCGAGGGCAAGAAGAGGGATCTTGCACTCTTCAATCTGGCGATCGACAGAAAACTTCGCGGCTGCGATGTTGTCGCCGTGCGCGTCGGTGACGTTGCTCCAAGCGGACACTCAATGGATCCAGCAACCATTCGGCAAAAGAAAACCGGCAGGCCCGTTCGCTTCGAACCTGACCGATCAGACTCGACAGGCCATCGACGAATACCTGCGTCTGACGGAGCGCAAGCCGGGCCAGTTCCTTTTCGAACGCCGGCGTCGGCGATGGGCCAGGAGCAGTCGCTTCGGCTCGCCGGATCGGGAAAACCGCACCAGCTGTTGCACGGTGCAGCCGTTGACGATCCGCTCGACACCCAACTCCCTCACATCACCGCGCCATTAGCGCGAACACGCCCCACCCCAGGTATTCACGCGTGTACGTGGTGTAGCGTTTGGGTTCCGACGTTAGTTCGGCTCGAATATCCTTTGCGAACTGATCATCGGGGTTGGCTTCGAGCCATCGACGCATGGTGAGCCACTTGGCTGCCTCGTACCTGTCCCAGCTGTCCTGGTCTGCCAAAACCATTTCCACCACGTCGTAGTTGAGGTCGCCGAACGACACGACAAGCTCAGGAAGCATGACAAAGTCGGAGATCGAGCCGGCAAGGCATCCCTTGGCAACATCTTCCGTCGGCGGCAACTGCCGCCAGTACGGCTCGCCAATGAGGATGATCCCTCCGGTGCGGAGGCTCCTTGCCAGAAGCTCGATCGTGCCGGCGACTCCCCCACCGATCCACGTGGCACCTACACAGGCCGCCAGACCGACCTTTTCGTCGGCCACGTAGCCGGCAGCATCACCGTGGATAAACGCTACTCGATCGGAGACGCCAAGTTCTTCAGCGCGGAGTTTCGCTTGCTCGCTGAACAACTGGCTCATGTCGATACCCGTGCCACTGATTCCATAATCGCGGGCCCAGCTGCACAGCATTTCGCCCGAGCCGCTGCCGAGGTCGAGCGCTCGCGTCCCCGGCTTCAAGCGCAACGCCGCGCCGAGAGTGGCGTGCTTTTCGGGTGTGAACGGGTTATGGATGCGGTGGCCACTTTCGGTGACGTTGAAGATCCGTGGAATGTCCACTGCAGAAACGCCTTTCAAGTGTAAATGGGTTCGGTGTGTCACCAAGTACGCGATTGTACTGGCTGCGTGAAGATCTCGCATGACCGCCAGATTGTTGAGCATCGCTAGCACGAGCAGGTGCCATCGTTGTCATTGCAGCGCTCATACGGAGCAGGCACGCGGAAACGTAATTCGACAAAAGTGAGCGCCCAAGGATTTCGCGCAACTTACGTGGCGGAAAAAAAAGATCTAGGGTCTTTCAGACCGGCGCCGGATCTGATGCGATCAAAACTGCCAGTGCAGTCTTCCGGATAAGCCGTGATCCTCTACGTCGCTTGCGATTTCGCCATTGTAGGAGAAGCCAGCGGTTACTGAGGACGAGAGACTGATGTCGAGGCCAGCCTCGATTAACGCCGTATCACGGGCCAGAGGTACGCCTGTAATGGTCATGTCCGCCCCGCTTCCTGCAAACGCAAGAGCGCGCGTAGGAACGACATCGCCAAAGGCGTGCTGCCAGGCGAATGAGGCGCGCGACACGATCACCGCGGCGCCGATCGTCGACTGCGTCGCAAGACGAACGCCGAGAGCTGAAAATCCGACATTCTGTTCGCCGCTGAATCCGTCGAGGGCCACCACGCCGCCCTGCTCCGAAAAGCGATCTGTCGCGACGTGGACGTAAGCGAGATTGGCGAACGGCTCGAAGGTCAGGTCGCCCGCACTCATCGGCAGCGCGATCTCACCGAAGATCTGTCCAGCGTCGCCGTCGTAATCGGCCTCCACGCGATCGAGGAAGCTCGAGATCAGCACAGAGCGCTCGGTGTCGATGTCGTTCCAGCTCCACGAGGCGCCGGTGCGGAGTGCGAAGAGGCCAACAGGGCCACCCGCGTAGGCCGCGAGATGCGTACTGCCGATTTGGGCTGAGGAGATGCGTTGCGACACGCTGACGTTTGATTGCGAATAGCCGAGCGCGATGCCTATGCGCCAACCGCCACCCGCATTTGCGTCGACGCCCGAAAGGAAGCCGCCGATGGAGCGGCTGCCGGACGCCGCATTGCCGTCTCCGTCCGTATTCGCCCAGGAGCCGAACGCCTGCGTCCAGAACACGAGCGGCGAGGCGATGTGCGGGACATCGCGCTCCGGCGCGTGCTCGTCGCTTCCCACGCCAAGGCCCATCATCGGCGCGTCCGAGCGGCGGACGACCGCTGTCGTTCCGGTGTTAGCGAGCGGGGCGGCCGAACCGGAACCGGCGCCGAACGAACCTGCATAATGCGCTTGCTGCAACCTGGAGAATATGGCACCGCGCGCGAAGCGGCTGTCGAGCGCCAGCGTCCCGCCGAGCGTGGCATGGACCTCGCCGGATAGCGCATCGAACGCCTGTCGCGCCACGTCGGCACTTTGACCTGCCACGAGGCTCACGAGCGGATTATGCGCGGGAAGCTGGCTGAGCGCCGTTGCGCTCGCGCGTTGATTGGGCGTCGCAGCAACGTCGGCGAAGCAAACGTCGTTGCGCATGAGCGTCAACATTACGTCGTTGCCCGTTCCACCAGCGTAGTTCACGGTCGGGTCTAGAAACGCGAGGCTGCTGGTGATGGTCGCAAAAGTACCCATCACGGCATCGGAGCCGTCGTTGTCGATGATCAGGTAGTTGGTTGCGACTGCGTAGTTTCCACCCTCCGCCAACACGCGCAACGTCGCTCCCGTGAGATCGACGGTCCCGTTGACGATCACGCGATCGCTTTCGCCCGCACTGTTCGTTTCGATTGCGAGGATTCCACCCGCAGCCAGACTATAGGCCCCGTTCACTGTTTGGGTGCCGATGGAGTTGCCGGGCGCATGGATGCCACCCGCCCGCACCGTCACGCCGCCGAGTTGACCGCTGCCCATCAGCGTTCCACCGCTATTGACCGTCGTCTCCGAGCTTGCAATCGAGCCATTGACGACCAGCGTGCCCGCGTTGAGCGTCGTCGCACCCGAGTACGTGTTCAAGCCGTCGAGCGTGAACACGCCTGCACCCTGCTTGGTGATTGCGCCGTTTCCTTCGATTTTGCCTGCGAAGGAGGAGTTTGTTGCGTCTCCGGTCGTCAGCGTCTGGCCGGCCGCAATCTCCACGATTCCACCCGTGGTCCCGCCGTCCGACAACGCGCCGATGACTTCGGATGTCGTCACTAGCAATCGCGCCGTCGGGTCATTGGAAACGAACACCGCACCCGAATCCGACAGCGCAGCACCACCTTGGACCTCGAGCGTGCCGAAAATGATGATCGTCCCGCCGATGTAAGTATTGGTTCCGGCAAGCGTCAGCACTCCCGTGCCGGCTACTCCCAGTCCCCCCGCTCCAGACATGTTGCCGGCATAGGTGTCGTTCACGGCTTGCCCGAAGATGACGACTGCGTCGTTGACGATGTCGCCTTGCAGCGATGCGGTGTCGCCCTGGAGTGTGCCGCTCGAAACCGTCGTGCCGCCAACGTAGGTGTTGGTGCCCGTCAATCTCAGCGTGCCGCCGCCGATCTTGGTGAAGCTTCCTGAACCTGAAATATCACCGGTATAGGCCCCAGCCCCTGCTTGATTGAAGATCAGCGCCGCGTCATTGACGATGTCGCCCTGCAACGATGTTGCGTCACCGATGAGCGTGCCCGCTGTGATCCTTGTGCCGCCGGTATAGGTGTTGACACCGGTGAGGGTGGTGACGCCGCTGCTGTTGTGGTTGACGCTGCCCGTGCCACTGATTGCATGCTCGAAAAGCAGCGTCGCGTCGCTCTGATTGAAATTGATCGTGCCGTTGTTGGTGACGGCGGTCAGACCCGCAAGTTCACCGGCCACTTCGACGCCGGCCGTGGCATTGCCGAAGTTGAGCGTACCCGTATCGTTGACCGTGAGTGTGGCGCCGCCGATGAAATAAACCGCGCCAGAGCCAAGGTTGAGGATGCCCGTTCCGCCGTTCCCGGCGGGAGCGTCAAACCACGTCAATCCATGGAGACCGCCAACGATCAGCGCGTCGCCAATTAACACCCTAGCGTCACCGCGGATGGTCATCGTGGCCGCACCGCCCGCGCCGCCGGTATCGGTGCCGCCGCCCGAACCGCCGACAAGCAAGGTGCCCACTACACCAAGCTTTGCCTCATCGTCCATGAGGAGCGTGCCGTCCCCGCCGGCGCCTCCTGGGTTGGCGCCGCCGCCGCTGCTGCCGCCGCCAGCACCGCCGACAAGCATCGACCTCAGAACGTTCAGGTAGGCACCCGGCCCCGTTAAGGTCAGAGAGCCAGAGGTTCCGTCGCCGCCACCGTTGCCACTTGTGAGGCCGCCAGCGCCACCGTCGCCGCCGCCCACGCCGACGAAGTCGTAGCTGTGGGAGTTTGAAATCGTCATCGTGTTCGGGGTCGTGATGTCGCCCGCGCCGTCGCTCGCGAGCGCCGTGGATATGACCGAGCCGTTGGCGTCGACGACGATGCCATTGGCTCCGTCTGCTCCGTTTTGCCCCGAAGCGCTTTCATTTCCGGAGCCGCCACCACCGCCGCCGTTGCTGCCGCCGGAGCCGCCGGTGAAACCGCCGGAGACACCGCCTTCGCCGCCGCCGCCGCCGATGCCGCCCCCACCACCACCGTCACTGAAGTGGATCGAGCCGCCGCCGCCGCCCATGCTACCGCTTGCGCCATCAGAGTTGTCAGGACCAGCGCCGCCGCCGGCTCCAGCGCCTCCCGCACCGCCGTCGCCGCCCCTGAATCCGCCACTCATCATGCCGCCGCCGGTGAGGCCGCCGCCACCGCCACCGGCACTGCCGGCACCGCCCCCGCCAATGCCACCGCCGCCGCCGTCACCCGCGATCGAAACATCTGCGAGGCCGCCATCGCCGCCGGCACCGATGAGCAGGCTGTCCGCGAATGCCGCGCCGTCGAAGAGGACGAGCGCGAGCGCAGAAACGCCTGCGCGCGCTGCAGCTCGCAACACGCAGCAATGGCGTACCGGATCCCGATGCGAAGACGTGAAATGACGCATAAGCCCCCCACAGCACTTAAAGCGGCGCATGCCCCTTCAGGCCCCGCGTATGACGCGGAACGCCTCAGTAAACGGGTAGGCGAATCGGGTGCTTCGCTAAATCCCCGGATCAGGGGGGTGGGCGGCCGAGCCATAGCGCCATGAGGGCGCTGCGGCTGCTGACGCCGTACTTGCGGAAGATGCGCTTCACGTGATCATGCGTCGTGTGTCGGCTCTGGTCGTTGGAAGCCGCAATCTCCCGCTCGGACAATCCCTGCAGGAGACCTCCGAGCACGCGCCGTTCGACGGGGGTCAGCGGCGACGATGCCACGCCTAGTCCTTCGCCCAGCATCTGCAAGCGATGAAACCAGCGCAGACCGCGCAGCGCATACGCCACCACATCGCGCTCGGACGTACCGAATGGTTCCTGCTCGATAGAGCGGTAGAAGCCGAAATAGCTTTCCGCATCCTCGTTGATCGGAATGCCGGCCCAGATCGTGTCGCGGTACCCGGCACCGACGTAGAAGGTGCGGTAGTAGTCACCCTCGAACCAAGTCTCGGGCACGAGATCGATGAGTCGATTGAACCGGTACTGGCCGGCGAGGGCCACGTTGGCGATCGTCGTCTCGTCCACTGAACCAGCCTCGAGCTTATCCACCTGTTCCTTCGCCTTATTGGCGAAGAGGAGATTTGGGTACAGTTCGCGGATGGCGCGGGGTCTCCAGCCTTTTACCTGATCGCCAGGACGCGGCTCACCCAGGCGCACGGCGCCCATCCAGGTGGCGTTCTGGGCGTTGATCAGATGGCACATGCGCTCGAGGAGATGGTCGCGGGCTTCCGGCGCGCGCGCGGCATCAAAGTCCGCAAGTTCATCCCACAAAGTGTGAATGGAAGTGAGTATGCTCGCGTCGACGGTCATTGGCAGTGCTCGATCGCCCGGTCAGGAAACGCTGTCCGAGTATTTCTGCACTTAGGTTTCATGGCGCAAACAAAAATTTCTGAACGCCGAGAAATGTCACTTCAGTATTTCTGCTCGGGCTTCACGCGCCGTCCGAGCGCAAGTCGCTTGGGCGGTGGCTTGCGAGGGACAATGACCAGCCAGTACTCCAGGCCGGGTTCAGAAGCATAGCCAGGGGCCCAAGCAGGTCGCGGGCGTTCCGCCCTTGCAGGCCATCTGCGAGGAATAACACTCAATCATCGCCGAGCCTGATTTGCAGCTGGTTTTCACTGGCCCCTTCCCTATAAGCCCTCGCCCGGCGATTGTATTCTTGAGCGCGTTTGTGGAGAACAGCACCGCCAAATCGTGGGTGACGTTATCGCCAATGGCCGCGACCCTGGTACATTCGGCAGCCTGAGCCATCGCCGAAAGGGCGCACGTCATAACCGCGGCCGCGAAGCCTAACTTGAAAATCCGCATTGCAACCCCCCGTAAAAACAAACCTACTCGAACGCTAGTCGAGTGCTTGGCGGTTGCCAAGTAAAGGACCGTTGCCCGTACAGATATTTTCCGCAATGCGATTTATGACTCTCCACACGCCGCTGAGATCAGATGCGACGGTAGCTAACCAAGTCATGGAAAATATGATCTGAATCCGGTCGTCGGTTCAGCCGGTTGGTCATGCTGACGAACCTCGAATGGGAGATTTTCGTGACATGGCAAAGATCGTCTTCGGAATGAATGTGTCCCTGGACGGCTATGTTGACCACGAGAAATTTGCGCCCGGTCCCGTTCTCTTTCGTCACTGGATCGAGCAAGTGCGCAGCGTGACCGGCAGTGTGTACGGCCGCCGCATGTACGAGATCATGCGCTATTGGGACGAGGACCATCCAGAATGGACTCCGGAGTTACACGACTTCGCGACGGCGTGGCGGAGCCAGCCGAAGTGGGTCGTGTCGCGCTCATTGACGTCGGTCGGCCCCAACGCCACGCTTGTCGGGAACAACGTCGAGGCGGTAATCCGCGGGCTGAAGGCGGAGCGCGCGGGCGAGATTCATGTCAGCGGACCAAAGCTGGCTGGAAGCCTGAGCGAGCTTGGTCTGATCGACGAGTATCGACTCTACTTCCACCCCGTGGTGCTTGGCCATGGCGCGCCATTCTTCGCGGGCCCCCGGCCGCGGCTCCGCCTT
>ERZ778027.2375-NODE-2375-length-23820-cov-10.399958_pt1 | contig 23820 bp, 22 predicted proteins | sample MGYA00375757_ERZ778027 | MGnify/ENA primary metagenome ERZ778027 (study PRJEB29350, sample SAMN05389817) | bioreactor metagenome | isolation source: Ammonium sulfate bioreactor | place: South Africa: University of Cape Town | collected 2014-02-18 ...
TTTTTTTTTGTTTTGAAAGTCAAACTAAACAGCTAGATTAATAAACGAATTATATTGTGCAACATTTCGTTTGAGAATATCAGAAATCGGTCCGAGAACACGTTCGAATCGTGGTCGATCCATTTTAACGCATTTCAACGGTCCTTTGGCTTTGACAGTCGCCGCACGAGGTCGATCGAATAACAGAGCAATTTCACCGAAATAATCCGATGGACCTAATTTCGATACTTCAATAGCTGCTTCATCATCCGATGGTTTCTGATAAACAACAGCTGTGCCTGGAAAAATAAAAGCCAAACGTTTTCTTTTTTATTAAAAAATGAATTTCATTTCTTTTTTTGTTGTGTTACCTTCGACAATAATAAAAAAGTCATTTCCTTTTTCTCCTTGTTCAACGATACTTTCTCCATCATTAAATTGCACGGTTTCAAGTGCATCAGCGACAGTTAAACGTTCCCATTGATCAAGTTCTTGAAGAATTTTCACTTTCGATAAGAATTCTTCATACATCTTACGTTTTTTAATAGTCGAACCCATTAAAATCCGTCGATAAGTCTTCAAAAAACGAAAAACAATCAATCGATTGAAGAACAACAACAACAAAAAAACAAACAAACTAACTTTTCTATCAATAGCCCACAATTTACAATCGGTCTTAGCTTTAATTGTTGCTGCACGTGGTGTTCCATAGATAAGAGCTAATTCTCCGAAACTACCTCCATCGGAAATGGCTGTCACACATTTATTATTAACATAAACTTCGACATCGCCTTGATCAATAATATAAAAGAAATCGCCTTCTTCACCTTGCTGAATAATTGTTTCTCCTTCTTTGTAATTAAACGGTTGCATTGCATCGAATATATCGGATTTTTCATTATCATCCAAATGTGAAAACAATAAATTGGTTTGAATAGCTTTACTCAATGCTTGCATGGTCGCATAGTCTTTGGGAATAACTGTTTTAACATAGGACGTTGCATCTTCTTCTTTGTAGGGTTCAGCTGACACAGCTCCACGTCGTTCGCGAGCTTTGACATCGGTCGAATGATATTGTTGATGAGACGAATCATTTAAATCATTTAAATCATCGTTTTCACCGGTTTGACTTCCGTTGGTTGACTGTTGTCGTTGACTCATCGACGATGTTTTCTTTGTATTGGAACGAATTTCTGAGTTGAGTTTAGTAAAATAATTGGCGAGGAATTCAATGGGATTCGAGGGCTTTTTTAAACATAATTGAACAATAGAATCACGGAGAACATTTTGAATATCATGTTTAGCTATGTAAATCTCACAATCTTTGACTGTCTGTTCGGACAAATTGTCGACCATGATTTTGAAAAAGATTTGAAAGCCTAAATAAAGAATAACAATGAGATTTCCTTCGATGTCAAATCAGAGAGTTGGAAAGGAAAAGAATAAATCGAAGAATAGATTTTTTCATCGAGAAAGAGAGAGAGAGAGGAAAAAAGAATCGTCGAAGGTCGATGAGAAGAAAAAAGAGCGAAAAAAAAAACTAACGAGTCATATCCGCTAGCGATGTGCCCGAGTAATAAATATATAGAAGATGACATCGACAATATCTTGACACAGAACAAAATTTGGAACTGCCGCTTTCTGCTTCTTCTTCTTCTTTAACAAAGAACTGATTTGTTATCTCGATGATGAAAAAGATTCGTCTTCTCTCTTTCGTTTTTTTTCGTTGATCTCGAAACGTGACGAAAAGAAAATGATTTCGTTGTAAAACAAAACACGCAATTTGAAATGTCGATCTCTAACTGCATGCAGCGTGTGTGTCACTTGATTTCTCATAAAGAAGAAAAAAAAACATCAACATGACATTTTGTATTTATCATCAGCAACCTATTCGAAAATTTTGATTAACAAGAAACAAACAAAACAAAAATTCCCGTTTGTTCTTCGCTTCTGCGAAACGAAGAAGAAGCAACAAAAAAAAAATCTTCGCGCTTTTATCTTTGCAGCTGCTTCCTTCTCTCATCGAATCTTATCGAAACGAATTTTTTTTTGTTCGCATCTGTCGTCAATATATGTTAATCGAAAACTCAAGAGAGAAACAAACCGATTCAAATTTTTGCATTTTATTTCTTCTTTAAAAACAAAACTTACATTCTAAATAACGTTGATCAGGAGATGAATAAAGAGAAAATAACTGCTTAGCTTCTTTTTTCCATTCGCTTTATGTAGAAAAAAAAATAAAAGAAGAAATCACTCGTACGTCATACATATATACACGACAAACTATATAAGAGGAGAAAAAGGAAAAAAAAACATAGAAAATAGTATTCGACGTGAGACTCTCTTGATAGAATCGAGCGTGAATGTCTGCAAGCAATTAGAGAGAAAAGAGATTTTTCTTTTCTTATTTTCGCTAGATTCGATCTTTTGCTTCATTTACTCGTTTCGCATTCCAAGACGGAAAACGAAGTCTGCCGCGATTTATCATCAAATCAAAAGACGACGAACAGGCAAAACCGATTTCAAAACAAGAAAACGTCGTTTTTTTTCTTCTTCTTCTGCTTCTGAAAGTGAAGTCTTTGATTATGTCTCGTTCAATTAACAAGAAAATTGTCAAACATCCGACGTTATTTTCTCGTCTCGAATCAAACTAATCAAGTTCGTTAGTTGTAAACATCAAACATCATTTCCATTTTAATGATCAGAATAATAATACGATGAAAGTTATCTTACCGGAAGAAAGAAGATTGACGAACCGTTTATTTATCTAAAACATAAAGGAAAAACGATCTCGACAAACTTTTGTTTTGTTTTGTTTTTCCCAAAAAAAAAGAAAACGGATTAAGTAGCAACTCGATCTGTTCTCGTTCTTTTTTCTCTTGTGTTGTGTTTTAATCAAACATCATTTCTGCGATGAGAAACTTGTTTAAATATCAAATTCAAAGTAAAGAAATAAGAATTCTGTTCTCACTGTGTGTGTGTATTTTTGATTATTTTATTTAAATTGAATTTCTTTTCTTTTCTCAAAGATTGGCCTCTTTATTTGTTTTTTTTCTTTTCTCTTCGACAAAGAAAACAACTCGTCGAACTCACAAAATCATTTTAGTTTTTTTTTATTTATCGAATAATTTCATAACGAAGAAAAAAAAAGAAGGAGGAGGAGGAGAAGAGATAATTTATTTAATTGCTTGTCAACTTCAAATTAAATCAGATCATTACTTTGCTACATGCAGAAAACGAAGGAAAAACTTTTCTTGGAAACTAATCTCATTTATTTTCCCATATAAAAATCTCCAATCAGTAACAAACAGCAACTAGCGACATTAACAATTCATATATTATTCGATTGTGTTCTTCTTGCCCTTTTTTTTTCTTTTGAACAAATCGAAAAATTATCAAAGAGATTTAGTTAGAAAAAAAAGAAAATTTTGAAAGAGAATAATTTTATTTCAATTGCTGAATTAATTAACCAATAAATATGAAATCTGAACGTTGTTCATCAATGAAAATGTTCATAACGGAACAAATATTAATTAGTTCTTTCTCAAGTTCTTCTATTTTTCTCATTTGACAAACAAATAGAATGACGAATGGAAACCTTTCTGCTTGGCTTGAAGTTTCAAGTAACAAACAAAAAAAGAAAACACGATATTGTTCATCGATTGATTATCAAACTGCATATTTAGATAATCTCGATAACGAACGATCTTGGATTGGCAAGTATGTTGAGTTGGATCAACGAAAACGTCGATTAAGATTGTATTCTAATGAAGTATGTCAGTTCTTTTCATTTTGATGTCGAAAGAATCAAGTAGATAAACTAAACAAAGACGAGATTAACCTTCGGAACATATCGCTCTTTTATATAATATGTCCATCGTCTTGTGTCGATATTTCATCTTCTTCGTACTTTGCCACATATCATCGCATGAGGCAGTTTCAACATAAACATGTGGGAGACATAGATGAAATGTTTGTTCCAATGGAGACGGTACACAAGCAACTTCTCTTTCCTTTTTTTTTCTGCATATACATCCGTTAGGCTATATACCCTCAAGAGAATATATTGAACAGATTTTTTAATTAACTTTATATATGAGAAGTCCTCGATGAGCCGATATTTTTTGGTAAAAAGAATATTTGTAACAACAAAGAAACAAAATCTGTAATTTCAGTGTATTCGTTCGAATTCGAACGATAAATCCAATAGTGTTTTGTCTGATGTAAATCATGAAATGATTTCATCGTTATCATCGTCATCTTCGTCATTACATAAATCAACAAATGTTAATATTCGATCGAATTGTACATTACAATCGTTATCCGAATATCTTTCTCCTTCGTTATCAAAAACAATTTCTTCATCATCGATTATTCCAAATGACAAATCAATTGAATCCAATCAGATCTTATCACTAGGTAACACCAAAATCTCGATTGACTTTTCTTATCACAAATATCGATCGAATCATTAATTGTCTCGAACGATTTCTCTTGTTCTCTTTCTGTTTCTCTTTTGTGATTGAATCAATAGATTCTCTATATCGATGTGGGTGCGTATACATCTACACACACATTGACTTCCGTAATTGATAAAGAATGACATCCATATCTTACATAACAAATATTATACTCTTTTTACATTTCAAACAAAAGACTCGAAAGTGAATACAAATGCATATTCAAGGTATATATTGAGATGCACGCATTGGTTCATTTCGTAGAGATTGATCGAAAGAGATTAGAAACTGTCCTTGCATTCAAACGACAGTTAATCTGTACGAGTTTTAATGAGAATTGATTTGTGTATTTCTACATCGTTCGTTTTTTTTTATTTACTTTGACTTTATATAGTTAAAAATAAAATAAAATTCCATTAAAATATTGATTTCGTGTTGTCAGATCGTCCTTCTTTGTCCGTAACAACAACAACACCAATCAATCGACAATCAAAAACAAAATTGTCTCAATTTTTCGCTCGATCATCGTTTGCAAATCATTCGTTAAAACGTACAAAAAGTGCCACCAAACTGGAACGACAACGACGTCAACAACAACAACAACAATCACAATCACAATCACAAACATTTCTCCCGTAAACTCTCTCGATAGAATTCCTCCGAAAAAAACAATCGTTGTCTTTCTTGTAGAAACATTCCATCGAATCGATCTCGTTCACATGAATCTCTGCTGATCTCTCACAGGCCTGGAAACGGTCCATTAGGATCGATTTTATCTGCCAAACCAGTTGAAATCTTCTTAGATAATTGTCATGTTCGTCGTGTTCATCCGAGTATTCTTCAATCGAGCGACGTCAACGATCAACATCTCTCGTATCACTACGTTCAATTAACAGCGGATCAACAAAATCAAAATCTTTTCCTTCGTTCGAAACAATGTTTCACCGAGAATAATCTTCTGTTGAATCAATTACGTTCGACTTGTTTCGAGAAGTCTGCAGATGGATTGAGAATGGACAATTCACTCGATATTTGGATTTTAGAAGCCAAAGGTTTACCGATCAAGAAAAAGTATTTTCGAACGAAAAAAAGACAAAAAAAAACGAAGTCCTCAACTTTTCGAATTTAGATATTATGTCAAAATCTTTGTTGATGAAGATATTTTCGGGAAAACAACGAGCAAAGAACGACGAGAGATTCTTTTCTGGGGAGAAAATTTTCTTTTCAAAGATATTCCCGAAGGTTGTTCGAATGTTCGTTGTAAAATCTATCGTGAAAACGATAAACGCAAACAAAAACAAGTGAATGGATTCGATAGTGATTTGATCGGTTGGGTTGATATACCTTTATCAACAATCACGGGAAATCAATTCGTTGAGCAATGGTATCCGTTGCAAATTTCGAATGGAAAAGAAAAATCGCAGAAAACTCAAGAAAATTCAATTAGTATTCGAATTAAATCCAAATATCAACCCATTGAAATCCTACCGATTGACTCGTATTTACATTTACAAGAAGTAGACCGAACAGATTTTGTTTTATCGGAGAGAAACACTTCATTTTTCTTAGTATATTCATCGAAATTATCGTCAATTAATTGAAATTCTCGAATCACATATCAGTCTCCGTGATAAAGACGAAATCGGTAGATATTCAAATCGAACGAAATTGTTTGTTTATTTTTCTAATTTGTTTTCTAGCAACGTCATTGACTCGAATTGCTCAATCGTTATCGTTCTCGACGGGCTTCCTCGTCGATATCATTCAAGCTGAAATCTTATCAACAGCTGATAACACGTTAACATTTCGAGGAAATTCTATCGCAACAAAATCGATGGAAGCCTATATGAAACTCATCGGAGACACATATTTACGTGAAACATTGACTCGTTTTCTCTCGGAAATCGTTTCGATGAAAAATCTGAACAATGAAATCGATTTCGAAGTCGATCCCGATCGAGTTTCGAATATTCAACATTTAGAAAGAAATCAAATCACATTGAGATTCTTATGCGAACAAATCTGGTCGCAAATTCAACAATCACATCACACTTTTCCTTCGTAAAACTTCTCGTTTTTTATATTTTTCGAAAGATTTTCTATGAAAATTGTTTAGACAATTGAAACGAATCTTCTCGAAACTCCGTCAATTATCTTCATCCGATGAGACGATGTTTAATCTAATCAGTGGCTCAGTTTTCCTTCGTTTTCTGTGTCCTGCTATTCTATCTCCTAATTTATTCGGCCTTACTCAAGGTAAAACAACTCATTTGATACATCTCAAATGACTTCTCTAGATTTTGTTTCTCATTAGAATATCCAAATGAAAAGGCATCGAGAAAGTTAACTCTCATTGCAAAAACTTTACAAACATTAGCCAATTTTTCTAAGTAATCGAGAAAAAAAAGAAGCGAAACCAATGAAATTCATCCTCGTCTTGTTTTTTTCTTTCGAAAAGATTCGGTCCAAAGGAATCGTATATGAAATTTATGAATGACTTTGTGAGCAAAGAATCGGATAATATGCGACGATTTTTAGCAAATATTTCTGTAAGATTCGAAAACAAAAAAAACAAATCAGACAAAAGAAAAGAATTGATTTTGATTAGACAATCGACGCAGATTCAATTGAATCCGAATCAATCGATGATCATCTTCGATGTGAAATCGATTTAGGTCGCGAATATTCAATTCTTCATTCGACATTAATCGATGTTTTCGATCAACTCGAGTCGAATATCCGACAAAATCTCAACGAACTCGAATATATTCTTCACGATCTTTCCAATCTCAAATCAACTTGTTTCTCTTCGAAATCATCTCAAGCTCAGATTCATTTTCATCATCATCATCATCACATTTATCATCATCCAACTTCATCTTCACCTTACGATAGTCAAATATCTTTATCATTAAATGGCACAATGACAACAAACGCATCATCTCAAGGTTATCATTCGATTTCAACCTCATCGACAAACACAAATCTCGAGACAAATCACAAAGAATATCAACGTTCACCGTTAGCATTTACAAATCCACTTTACAATGAAAAACAATTGAATCTATCCGATGATGAGAATGATCATTCTCCACCAACTCTAACGTTTCTCAATAATTTCTGTGTTCAATCACTAAATGAATCTCCTCGACAAACTCATCTCGTTCATTCGCCAAGTGACCAATCTCTTGCTCGAAAACAATCGCCTCTATTCATTCTCAATAATTCATATCTAAGACGAAGTGCACAAAATCTCGTCGATCCACCATTGAGTTCGAGATCGACTTATAATCCGCCGAAAATGGGCGTCAAAGCACTCAATCATACATCTGCCAATAAACTCAATGTAACTCAGCGTTCACCTTTGCTTAATCTCTATCAGGAAGAAAAATGTCGACGAATTCAATCGGAAAAACAAACTGAACGGTACGTTTCTTGTTTTGACCTGATCAATTTGAGAACTATATTTATCTCTCAGATTTCGTTCTCATGAAACTGTTGTCTAGCAAAACAGGTGGGTCTTTTGTCGAAAAGCAGCATGTCTCTTTTGCATCTTGTCGTTTGCATTAGGCTTTTGTTTTTGTCGTTCGTTTTGTTGAAAATATTTAATTCGATTTGTCTTTGTTGTAGACTTCGTGAAGAATTGAAAGAATATCGTCAATTGATCAATGAACAATGCTTTTTAAATTGTTCGTTTTCACTCGACAATGACGATGATTCGAAACCAATTGAAGAGATTTTATCTGTAAATTCAAATGAATTCAATACGGATTATCAATCCCAAAATGAGAATCAGTGAAACAAAACAGTTGTGTTTGAATTAGTATTAGTTGTCATTTATTCTCATTCTTTTCTTTTGTTTTGTTAATAAAAATTGAAAATAAAATTCGTTTTGTCATTGACTGACCTCTATTTCAATTTTTGTTTCTCGATGGATTCTTGTCGAATGAAAAATTCTTCTTCCTTGAGTAAGTTAGCTATTTGTTAGTTAATTTTAGATAAATTCTTCGCATGGCCTCTGCCGTCGATAGTCAACCGCAAACTAAATTGTAAAATTAGATTTTCATTGAAAAATTCGAAATTGATTTTTGTTTTTGTAAAGAAAAAGTGAATTACAATGTGTATTCTGCCAAGCAAATATTCAATCGACGAACATGTTGACTGAACATTTGATGTTATGTGGGAATAAAACTGAACAATGTCCGAATTGTGAAAAATTTATTCGACGAGCTATTTTTGCTTATCATTATGAGAATCAGTGTGCAAATCTTGATGAACCTGATGTAACAGCAACAACCACAACTAACAATTCAGTTCAATTGCGAACGTATCAATTAGAAAAACCTTCAGCCCCTAAAATAAGTCAAAGTCTGATTTTGAGTTTTGTTCGATTTATTTCAATAAGAATTTATTTATCTTGAAAAGGACATTCGTTAGATATTGTTGAATGTGAATTTTGTAGACAAAAATGTGCTCGAAGTGATTATCAAACTCATCAAGTATATGGTTTACTAAAATTCATATTGATAAATTCAAACTTGTAGGACAATTGTCTAAAAAATCCTGAGAAAAACAAATCAAATCGACAACGAACATCATTACTACCTGACACAAGCCGGCGTATGTTTTCTATATTTGAATTTCGAATATTTTCATAGGGTAATTTTTAGGTGATTTGCCAACGGCAGAACCAACAGATGTTACTTATATTCCATGTGAATTTTGCAGACAAAAATGTACTAAAAATGACTATCAAACTCATAAAGTACACGGTTTATTGAAATTTCTATTGATAAATTCAAACTTGTAGGACAATTGTCTAAAAAATCCTGAGAAAAACAAACCAAATCGACGTATGTTTTCTATATTTGAATTTCGAATATTTCTATAGGATAATTTTTAGGTGATTTGTCAACGGCAGAATCAACAGATGTTACTTATATTCCATGTGAATATTGTCAAAAACAAATTGATTTCAATCAGTTTTCAACTCATACTGTAAAACAATTCTTTAGATTGACGTGATTTTTGTTTGAATTAAAAACAAATATTTAGGAACAATGTCGACAGAAGGAAACTCGTCGATTACAAACTCGTGCTGAGTAAAACTTTCTTGATTTTATCTACGAAAATCGATGTTATTCATATTGTTCTTCAGAATAATCAATCGAGAACCTGGAATCGACCAAGTTGAATGCGCATATTGCAAAGAATCACAACCGCTTCGCCATTTGCATGGTCATGAAGTAATTTTGTTAAGAAAATCTTTGTTCTTGTAAAGTCACATTGCTTTCGAATTTGTATTTCAGCTAATCTGTGATAGAAATCCACGAAATGAGAGATCAAATCGTTTACGAATTAGATCACTCGCATCAAGTAATTCTATTCATTAATTCTTTAACCTTTTACTTTTGAAAATGATTTTTAAGCATTGCCTTCCTTTTCAATACCGTCGTGTAGAACACTATTCAATATGATTTCAACTGATCCATCGTCTTCGACTCGAAACAAATCCAATGAGTTTCGTGAGACAGAAAAACAACGACGTCTATCCTCACATGTGAAAGCAAGTCTCGAGCAACCACAACGTGAATCTTCATCATCATTAATTAATTCTGATTATGAGAATTCAGAACGTGGTCGACCATCGACTAGTTCTCATTCAAATGTGGACAGACTATCATCACAACGAGAAAAACGTTCGAGTGCAACATCATTGGATAGAAGACCAAGAGAACATGAACGAGATTCGTCGTCAACACGATCAACATCATCAAGTCAAATAGATTTATTCAGAAATTTTAGTTTTATTCAATTGATTTCCTTCTAGTGAGTCACACTTCACGTGCACATTCGGCAAGACGAGTATGTTCAACAGAGACTCATACAACAAGTAGATATCAACTTGCAAGACCAATTACCATCGATCGAGTAAATTGGCAAATTAAACTCCATATCAATTCCCTCTTTCGTTTTCTTATTCTTAGACTCATCAGCCAATTATACGTGAATCTGTTCGTCCACGACCATCATCTGGAACATCAAAACCTTCGTAAATTTCTTTTCTAAGTGAATTTTCCTTCGAAAAAAAATGTTTTCCTTTAGACTGGTGCAGCCACCAATGAAATTTTGAAAATAATCGATAATATATTTCGTGAATAATTTTCTTAATATTCGAATAAAACTGTGAGACTTTTACTTAACACAGATAGCTGAGTCATTTTTAATATAAACTTTGTCTTCTATTCTCAATGGGAGATGTTGTGTTTGTTATTGATAAGAATGTAAATATTTTCTCTTTCGACTTTTCGAAACGACGACATATATCAAAAGTCTGTTTGAGAATGCGTTCAAACCGAATGTCAACAATTCCAAAATCGAACGAATATAATCAAACGAATGGTCAGTTCGGTCGAAATCCGTATGAATTCGAATTGAATATTGACATACGAAAAACTCGACGAGACAACAGTTACGAAGGATCAGGAAAATCGACGTACGAAGTCGAATGGATCGAACACGATGGTCCACCAATGACTCTCATTGAAATCAATGGTGTTCGATTGAAAAAAGAAATCTCATTTTATGTCGAATCAATTCGTCACTGTCGAATTGTTCGAACATTTGGTTTTGTTACAAGTCCAAATCCCGATTCGATTATGTTTCTTCAAGAAGAAGCTTCACAAGGCAATCTTCTTGAATTACTTCATAGAAATGAATTTACACCTGTTGAAAAAGTTCTTTGGGAGATTTTTATTCAAATCAGTGATGGAATGATTTATTTATCCGCACAAGGAATCACTCATGGCAATTTAACTTGTCGAAATGTTCTCGTTTTTCAAATGAATCCATTGAATCCAAAGAAAAACTCGATTAAATTAGCCGATTTCGGATTTATTAAGTCAAGTAAATTATATAAATCAATCGATTCAAATGTCAAAACAACGATCAACATGATTTCTGCTCGATATTCTGCTCCGGAACTGTTAGATCCCGAGAAAAAACCTGAATATTCAGAGAAATCAGATGTTTATTCAATGGGAATTTTAATGTGGCAAGCATCTCAATTCGGTAGTTTACCGTATTCGAATTTAACTCATGATGACGACATTCGACAGATGAAATTCGAAGATAAACGTCTTGCTCGACCTTCATTATGCAGTGACGAATTGTGGGCAATTATTAACCAATGTTGGCAAATCAAATCAAAACTACGTCCGTATTTCGATGAAATTAAAGAATCATTAATTAAACTTAGCGAAGAAAAGTATTTCGAATTTCAAAGAAATCGATTTCAATTCCGAAAGTCGTCTTTTTCTTTTTAGAATAGAACCAGTAAGACATTCGATTCCGATAACTGTAAGACAATTTGTTTTGTCAATCTTGTGAAATATAAATTTACTTTCAGAGACCAACGAGTGTTGCCTCTCAAAGAAATCTAGCAAATAGTCTCGGGTAGAGAAATTCATTTCAACAAAATCTTTATTTCAAATCGAATTTATTCTTTCGAAGAGATCTCGATTACAAAGATTGTCGAGACAATACCGATGTGTTTGTCGATTATCAAAATTATCTTAAAAGTTCAAGTTCACAAGAAGTAAATCTTCATTCTCAAAAAAAAAACACAACGTTTCTTTTTCCTTCTGAACAGAATTGTGACACAACACAAACTGAATGTCCATTTTGCAAAGAGAATTTCGACTCGTCAATAGACACACGTCAACATTTACTTCAATGCGGAACTAAAACTGAACAATGTCCAAATTGTGAAAAATTTGTTCAACGAAGTTTTTTTACGTATCACTATGAAAATAATTGCGCTGAAGTTACAAAATCGCAATCGTTCTCTTCGTGCACACGTAAATTGAATTAGAAAACAAATCAACTCTTGTTTTATAATTGAATTTAGTCGATCCACAGGAGACAATCAATTGTGAATTCTGTCAAAATCCATGCGATCGAATTGATTATAATACTCATCGAGTAAATCTTCATGGGAAACATTGATTCATTTAACGATTTTCTATTTAATAGGAGTTTTGCCTCAAGAATACAAAACGAAAACAACAACCAAGTCTATCGACATTTGTTTTTCTAGAAAAACTAATAAAATCATGTTCTTTTTTTTTTTAAATATTCTATTAGATTCCGGTGCAATTCAACGATTCAATTCCGAAGAATTCGTCGTTGTGTCCGAGAGTGCAATTCCACAATCGAATAATATTTCCAAACAAGTAAACTTCAAAGCATTAATTTCATATAATTGAACAACAAAAATCTTTTCTAGAACACTGTCAAAACAAAAAATCCGAAAGATGATAGTGAATCTACAGGTTGTTGCTGTTGTTCGTAATGTTTTTCTGTTAACTGACTTTCGTTCGTTGAATAATAAACAAAAGGATAATTCGACTAGATGGAGTTTGTTTTGCTGAGAGGATAGAGGTCAATTTTGACAAATCTCATTGGCTCGTATCATTGAGTATAAACTCTCTGAGAAAGCTACTCAATGTCAATTGGTGATAAATAAAAACGTGTCCTTGTAGATAAATCACTGAAGCATTACATTATCGAATCGTTTTCATTTGAAAAATGCAGCAACGAGTTAAACCAAGACAAATTTCTCCTACAACTAATTCGTAAAAGACAAAAAAAAAGAACAATTAATATTTCTTATCACCAGTTGTTGTTTCTTTATTTTTAATTTAGAAAATCGACTAAAGAAGAAAGTTTTGTTTCAATGCAAACAATTAGTTCGGCCGTACTCGGTATTTTCTTTGGTTTTTTAATGAACAAAGCTAATATTGTACTTGCACCGTCAATTCGTGATCAAATGTTGTTTAAACGTTTGACAATGTTGAAAATGTTTTTATCTGCCGTCGGGATGTCGATGTTAAGTGTTTGTTTAATTCTGCTCGTTAATCCGAAAGTCTATCAAAAGACTTTCAATGGATTCATTCAAAAAACTAACCGCATTAGCAGTAAATTCGATACTTATTCTTGTTTTTTTCTTGAATAAAAACAACGTCATTTAGTTGTTGAACTGGTTGTGGGCGGTAGTTTAATTGGAATTGGTATGGTTTTAGCGGGTAGTTGCCCCGGAACGGTGTTCGTTCAAATGTAAAGAGAATCAAACTGAATTTTGATGTTTTAAATTGCCTTTTTTTTTGTTTAATTGTGAAGTGGTTCAGGTCTGAAAAATTCAATTTTAACTGGCATTGGCGGTTGTTGCGGAGTTCTGTTTTATTATTCATTCGTTCAAAAATGTTTGAATAAAAAGGAACTTGATAAATCGTCGATTGCACTTCAACAATTTTCATCCTACATTGGTGCTAAACAATTTATTGTTAATTTTCTCTTTGGAATCATCTTTGTCGGTATTTCATTTGCTGTTGATTATTTTTCTCCTGAAGAAAATCCAAATTGGTCGCCATCGTTATGTGGACTTGGCATCGGTCTTCTACAATTGTTTTTCATTTTGATTTTCGAGAAATCTTTGGGCATTTCAACTGGTTTCACAGTTCTTGTCGCTCAATTATGTCGAATTAAATTGTTCAAACAATTATTTCCTTCATTAGATTCATTTAAATCCGGCACATCGAATCTGATTACAATTTTATTCTCACTCGGAGCCGTACTCGGAAGTTTTCTCTGTTCATTTTCATCGAATCAATTTCCATTGAACGACAAGTACGGCGGAGATGTTTGGCCAAGTTTTTTCGGCGGATTTTTTCTATTAGTCGGCGCTCGTTGTGCAGGTGGTTGCACAAGTGGCCAAGGAATCTCAGGTAACAGAAACAAAATCAACTATTTTTGTTAATATTTTTAATAAAAACAATGTTTAGGTGTGTCACATTTATTAATCGGTTCGTTTCTGGTAACAGCTGCTATGTTTGCGGGTGGAATCTGTTTTGCATTTAGTTATGTTCTTTTGACCAACGATTGGCGTTTTTCTGCTTTATGAAGAGAGAGAGAGAAAAACAACTTCGAATTTTCATATTTCTTTTTCAATGGAATGTTTTTCTTTTCATGCATTGATAAATCAATAAAAATATTAAGTAAACAGAAACGAAACTATTTCATAATTAAAGGTAAAACGTAGTCAGATGACAGTTTATTTTTAACACAAAAACAAAAGCAAAACATTTTATTGGTTTCAAGTTGGCACGTCGTATCGTTTTAATTTTTCATTAGCAAAAAAAGAAGAAGAAGAAAGAAAAAAACTAACAAGCAGAAAGCATTCGGATTATGATTTCTATGAACGTAATATATTATTATTTTCTGTTGACGTCAGCAGAAGAAAATTCGAGAATTTCACACTTTTGATGTATTTTTTAATTTCTTTTTATTAAAAAAACAATTCGCTCGAGTCCGAGTTAATTAGCAAAATCATTTAATATCATTGACGAACCAAATGTCCTTGAGTGTGCTCGTTTTATTCTTGTGAAACTCAGTAAAAATATGTTATTTTCAAATTAATGGGGCTCGTCATTGATCAGATAAAATGTTTTTTGCGTGTTTGACGTCACGAGGAAAAAAGTACGCAAAAAGATAAATGCGCAGACTAGTAAAAACGAGAGAAGAAGAAGAAAAAAATCTAATGGCGACGTCTCGCATTCTGACGACTAGACCACAGTTAACATTAACATGCAACGACGACATCGACGCGCGAGAAAACAACAAACTCAACAGTCTTCCATTGATTTCGATTTCAGTTTTTTTCTTTGTTTTTTTCGATCAAATAGAAAGACGAAAAATCTTTTTTAAAAATTTCTTTTTTTATTTTTTCATTATTTTTCAATGACGTTGTTTGCGTCCGAAGAGATACACCGCCACTATCGAATCACCAAAAAAATAAGTCCGTTTTCTTTTTTTTTTGCGTTGGCGTTTTTTTTTCTTCTCTTTTCTATGGTTTATAATAAGTTTTTTTCTTCTCACGCTTATTCTTTCTCTACTTACTTGACTGTTGATTCTCTCGTTTCTGTCGGTCTCGATCTCTTGTAATAATATAGAAAAGAAGTTCTTTCGTTTCTGTCACTTACGAGAAAGACATATCGTCTGTAAGTTTTGTCTCGACAAAGGCTTGTCTCGACTACCGACTAACAGAAGACAAAAAAACATTCGTATTTCCCCTGCAAACATAGTTCGACGCACATTTATTACTGATGTCTTTCTCGTTTTCACATACAGATCTTGAGAATATCTTTGCCCTTTTGTTTTCGTCGGCATCAGACGAAGGAAAACAACAAAAGAAAGATTTGCAATTCTAAACTCGAGAGAATTTGTTGGTGTAAATGATGTAAAGATAAGTAATGTGTTTTGTGTGTCCGGTTAGTATATACATTGATGTATGTCGAGTAGTGTTATTATGAAACGAGCAGTTTCTTTGACTATAAAATGCACGCTCTCATTCGTTCAGCCTTCACCTCTTACGTTCGCTCGCCGCCCAATTTCTTTCTTTTATTTGATGTTCTCCTCCTCGTCTATTTTTCTGTGTTGGCGAAGTTATAGAGTATAGTTATGTTCGGTTCTTCATTTGCCTCGCCAGTTGTCGGCTCAGTTCTCCTATTGAACATATACGCGTACACATATATAGAAGTTCAACTATCCGTAAGCGACCGACCGACACAAGAAAGAGAAGAAAAAAAGAAGAAAAAAAAAGAATGTATTGAGGATTACGTATATTGCCCGGACCGTCGCTCTCCAGTTCTTTTTTCCTTTGCACTCTTTCTCTCTCTCTCCTTTTTCTCCTTCTTACACAACTCAGAGGGCAGTCATCATCATCATCGTCGTCGTCGTCGTCGTCGTCGCTCCGAAAAAGAAACATACTTTTGCTCAATCATCATTATTTCCTATTTCAATTTTCTTCCAGATTATCTTTCATATAAAAAAAGCACCCAGACATGACGTCGACAACAGTACCTCCTTCGATCTCATCATTTGATCCTCAACTACTCAAACTACTTGCTCATCATCATCATCATCAACAACAACAACAACAACAATTCAGTGCAAAAGAATATCTTCAACATGCATATTTTCACACTCATCCACCACCGAATGCAGTTGCAACGAATCTACCAAGACATTTACTTGGCAATTGTTTATCGAAATTAAATACCGAAAAATCTACATCAAATTTTAAATTACCAATATCACATAACGAAAAATTCGAACAACAACAAGACTCAATTGGTGATTTACAAAAAAAGAAATATTCAATTCAACAAGCAAAAGATGCTTTAGCATTCGATCAATGGCTTCAACCACCACCTGGTTCATTAATACAAGGTCCGATTTGTTTGCCATCAGACACATCGTCTTCATCATCATCATCATCATCGTCATCGACAGGAACAAACGGTGATTTCAAAGGCGAAACAATCTTATCTTCAGGTATGCTCGAGATTTCTTTTTCATAGATTTACCCTTCAGCTAAAGAACTCAATGTTGAAAGTTCAGATAGCACATTTGATAACGAAAAACATTGTTGGTTCTTGTCAACAATTCATGTAAAGGAAAAAATAACGTCTTTGCTTTTATGTTGACGCACGCGATTGGAGCGTGATAGAGCAAAGAGCGAAAGTATGTGCGTTGTTGTGCTTCGTTTTGACTAGTAAATAATAAACGTCAGTAAACATTTTTTTGCCTGTCAATCATACATAAGAGGCAGATTTCTATGCTAAATTAACTTCGGATTTTGATTTAACAAATAGAAACAATAGAAAACCTGCTATCAGTTTTTTTTTATGATAAATAATTCAATGTCGCAAAAGTCAATACGAATTTGTTTTTCATCTACTTCGAGAAGCCATCGATGTTTATCACGAGACAAAGTAATAAAGAAAAAAGTTAGGGAATCAAATAAGGTAATGAGACTGGGAATCAAGAACACTTTGACCTTAGTCTTGATAAGAAAAAAAGCAAAATACTAAGCAAATAAGTCTATTTGCATAGTCGATATCAGTAAATATTTTTTTTTTTTATTTTTCTAGGCGAACGAATAACATGTTTTGTTGTCGGTGGAGAAAAACGATTATGTTTACCGGAAATACTTAATACAGTCTTAAAAGATTTCTCATTACAAGAAATCAATGCTGCATGTGAACGTTTACATATCTATTGTTCACGTTGTACAACCGAACAATTAGATATTCTTAAAATGACTCAAGTTCTTCCGATGAACGCACCATCATGCGGTTTAATCACTCAAACAGACGCCGAACGACTTTGCGCCAGTCTTTTACAATTACGTTACAAAGGACAATTACGTTCCGTGAATTCAATGGGTATTAATCCTTACGAACGTTTATATTCAATTAAAGTTCAACATAAATGTTTTGGCAAATGTTCGGGTACATTATATCCAACATTGTATGTTGCACTACAGGCTGAATGTATTCAATGTGATACATGTCAAGCTCTATTCTCACCGAAAACATTCGTTTCACATGGACATAAATCAGAAGAGAATCGTATTTGTCATTGGGGATTTAATTCCGACAATTGGAGAGCATATTTAAAAATACGTTCGACCGAAGACGTTAAAGCTCGTGAAGAATTAGAATTAGTCAAAGAAAAGTTTTTGAATAATAATAATAATCAAGCTCAAAATAAACGACCAGGACAAATAGAAGTAAGTCAACATTGTTTTTCTACACCCACAAGATAATGAAACGTTTTTGTTTTTTTTTTCTTTCTTTCTACAGGATCGATTCTTATCAAGCGAAAAAGCTGCTGCTGCTGCTGCTGCTGCAAAACATAATCATTATTCTTTTCAACCAACAGCATTTTCTTCAGTTAAGAAAGATAATCATTCATCGGAATATCCATTTTTATCTCGTCTACCCAATTCCAACAATTTAATTCCTTTACATAAACCAACAACAAGTTCATCGCAAGAAGAAACAACACCTTCAACATCTACGTACGTTGTTTTCAAATCAATCGAATTTTGTTTGGATTTTCTCGTTTTCAGTTGTTCTCGACCAACACCATTACGTGTTGTTCGTTCGAATTCACCAATTCTCGACGAACCAACGAATTCATCGATTATTAATTTCAATGGTAAGACGAACAGAATTTGATTTTTCGCCAACTAATTTGTATTCAAGTACAAATTTCCGATTTCATTTTGTCTAATATCTCTCTCTCGAAAAAAAGAACTCATTTGCATTCGATTTCTACATTGAATTCTTAATTATAATTTTGATATTTAGACTTTTCTGCAAATGGCATTCGACACATTGTTGAATCAACAGTAGCATCCGTCAATTGTCGTCAACGTCTATTGACCTACATTTCTCAGTTACAACTAGCTGCTTGCAAAACCAATTCGAATCGAACTGACAATGATTCAAATGAAACAGCTCTATTACGAGTAATTGATTTGGTTTTTTTTCACGAAAAATTCGAGTTTGTTTCGTTTTTTTTCAGCGTGAAAACGAATTACTTCGTGAACGTCTATCGAAACTCGAATCAAGTCAAATGTCATCAAACGATTCGAATACTCGTCAAGACAGTTTAAATGGTGATTCAGATGATTTAGAATCGAATACATCATCATCAACAGCAACAACAACAACAACAACGAATGATCAACCGAAATATTACGATCGTAAACGACGTCTATTAGCTGCTGAACAAACGATTTTAAATGACGAATCGAAGAAATTTCATTCGTATAAAAAAGCTTGTCTGGATCGAATCGTTGATTCATTAAATCAAAAAGCTGCACAAGCTGAACAAGAAGACAATCACGATGAGAAATTAATTATTATTCCGGATCATAATTTAACACCACCGGCAACAACACCCGAACGAAAACAACACGACGACGATGATGTCGTTGATGATGATGATGAAGAACAAGATATCGACATCGATGAACAACAGTAGACCAGCTAAATTCTATCCAGAGTTTATTTTTAAATATCCGAGAGAATCAACTGTTCGAGTATTTTTTTCTCGTTTGTCTTTAAAATAGCGTTTCAACTTGAACAGTAATCTTATATGTGTATAATTTCTCGTTTTCTCAGATCGTATCAATCTGTATCAACAAAAGAAAAGATTGGACACTTATTTCGAATCACTTGCTGTGGTGTGTACTTGTCACTTTTTATCGTAATCTTATTTTTTTCCTTTACTTTATCATAACGTAAACAAAAAAGCGTTGTTTTTTTTTCGTTTGAACAGTATATCCGTATGTTCATATATACATATATGAATGTTTGTTTGTATGTCTATTTGCATTTTGTTTTTGGCAAGAAAAATAATAAAAACAAATAGAAAAAAAACAGAAAACGAAGAAATGTTTATTGTTTTCAATCAACGATTCCGATGTTCGTCGAACTTTGATTTTCATTCGAGTAAATCAAGAAAATGATCCGAATATTATGACTTCTGTTTGTCTTCGGGCAATTTGAGAACATGATTTTGTCTTTTTCTCTTGGAAAAGATTAGTTCGTGTCAATACTAAACCTTGTCTCTTTTCAAACTGATTAATACTCTATCTCTCTCGTTAATAAATGTTCATTTATTCAATTATCAATTGAACAAGACAACAGACAGAATATGTCGAAATCCAATTCTTTCTGTCTTAATCTATTTATTTTAGTATTTTCCTCCAAAAAAGAAAATTTTTTCCAATTATCACATATTTTCCTTTTTTTTCATATTAGAAAAAAAAGATCGTCTTAGCAGGAGGCACATCGAAGGAAAAGAAAAAGTAGGAGGTTTATTTATAGTTTTGCTGTTCAATGAGTTAATGAGATTCGTCTTAAAGAAGAAAAAAAGCAGGAGAAAAAGAAGAAGAAGAAGAAGAGAAAAAAAAGTGAAGAGGGAAAGACTACTGTCAGGACGAATGCCGTCATTATATATATAATCCGTTTCACAATTAGATACTTCACATAGGAAAAAACAACAGAAGAAACTTGAACAGATTTTCGTTTTGTCAATGATTGATATTCATTCGAATTAAATTGTTGAAGGAAATTAATAAATTATGGGATGTGTACCATCAAGTGAAACACGAACAACACCGAAAATCAATCAACAAACAACAACAGCAAACAACAATCATAATAATCCGAATCTTATATTTACAAGTGACGAACGATTGAGATTGAAAGAAGTTTGGGTTGTTGTCAAACAGAATGGATTGAAGAAATTAGGCGATGATATTATGAATAAGTATATCGAAATTTTCTTACGAGAATCTTTTTTTTTTATTAATATCCTTTTCTTTTCTTTTCTTTTCTATTTAAAGAGCTTTAGAAAAAAATTCATCATTAAAATCTTATTGGCAAAATTTGGCAACAAACGATGAGAATAATCTGCTGACTTTTAATGAAAACGATGCCAATGCAACTAAAGATTTAATTTGGAAACAAACATACAAACAACATGGATATAAAATTGTCGATCGAATCGATCAAATTATTATGATTATGGTCACAAAAATATCCACCATCGATAGTGACGATAGTATTCTCAATGAACAATTCAAACGAATAGCTGAATGTCATTCCAATTATAAAATCAAACAAGATCATATCGATGTACGCAATTGTTCAATAGAAAAAAAACGTCAATTTGAGTTTGTTTTGCTTCGCTAGGTTATCATCGAAAGTTGTGGTGAATGTTTGAAAAATATGATGTATCAAAATGGAAACGAATGGTCAGTTAAACATGCGATTACGTGGCAGAAACTGTTGATTTTAATGACAAATCAATGTTCGACATCAGGAACGATTTCAACGACAACGACAACAGCAAAGAATCGAATCTAATATGTGAAACTCAATGCTTTTTTTTCTAGTTGAACGTAGTGTGCTGTTGTTTCTAAGAAAGAAAAAGTGCTTCTCATAATTAGAACTGATTTTCTTCTCTTCGAGCTCACAAATCATTAAAATGAGACTTTTATCTTTGACTTATTTAGAAAAAGAAAAGATTAGCAAACGATTTAAGATCAGACGATGTCAACCTGGTTTTCACAAATTTTCATTTGGACAATCTAAAAGAATAGATTAAATCATCATCAGTTCATGACTTTGACGGTACTTCTCTATTTTAATTCGTTAATGAAAAAAAAAACAGAACATTCTCTTTTCCTTTATAACCTATTATTTTTAGTAAATTGAAAACACTATAGCTACACACAAATGACGAATAGCTACATAAATATTTACATTGACCGAAAGTTTAATGTTCATTCTTCGATGCAATGATATAATGCATTGTAAAAAAGTCGTTTTGAATCCAAAATAATTTGCTCAATGCGAGAATCATTTCTTTTTTGGTCGTTTCATTGAATTCTTCATGGGCAAGAACATATTCGATGAAGGCATGTTCGATATATCCAAGTAAAGCATTGACATGAATATAATCGATGTTAATCGAATGAGTTCCAGCCGTATCCGTATGAATTTGACCGACATGAGAGATATATTCGAGGAAAGCGTCGTTCCAAACGTGTTGTCGAAGGACTCGATCGAAATATTTGCGAATACTATGAATACGAAAGTGCATCTGTTCGGATTCTAATGTCACTTGATTTGGATCGGTGATTAAAACGCCTGCGTAGCCGTGATTTGCTTTGAGAAAATAATTCTTTGTTATGTCATATTCTAATAATTTCTGATAGATTGTATCAGCGACCGATCGAATGAAGTCATGAGACTCTTTTGCAAGTCGATTGAGAGCATCGATATCATGCGAAGTAAAATTAAGAAATTTCGATAGATACTCGAAACGATATCGAATATCAAGTTCTAATTTACGTTTGTCGATGTGTTCGGTCATGAAATTGAGTTCGATATTTCTCTCGAATCGATTGTGATTGATCTTTTTATACGATCTACAGACATCGAACACATGTGTGTGTGTGTGTGTGTGTGTTCTTCTCCTCTCGTTGCACTCATCAAATTATCAAAAATAAAGAGCAGAAGTTTCCGTGCGTGCAAGGCCTATTCGCATGATCCCTTTGAAAAAAACGTGCAGCATCTGATTGATATACTAATCGAAAGTGTCGATAGCACACAACATTAACCATACGTGAAACGATCGACTTTTGGATAATATCAATATTTTGTTCTTGTTCGTCTGTCGGTTTGTTTTTATTAATCTTTTTGATTTATTTTTACGTAAATAAAGGAAAAGAAAAGACTAAGGCCAAATAAGTGCTACATTTTTGATTTTCCATTGGTTTGCTTCTTCGACAATATTAAATTCGATATTTTTGCCTGAATATGAAAGTGAATTGGGAAGAGCCATTGAATGAATAGAAAAATCTCGATCAAAACCAAGACATTGAATAAGTCCAAGACGACGATGTTGATCAGTCAACCATTTGACAGTTCCATGTAGTTTTCTATTGACATGAACATCGGATGGATGAAGCATAGATGTAGATTTCTTGTTACGTTCAAGTGTAATTAAATCTCGACAACTAAAACGATAATTAGGTGGTAATTCCATCCATCGATGAGTCACATAAAGATTATCGAGGATAACTTCAAGAAGTTTTTGTTCGAATTCATTTGGATGATGATGATGATTATTATTCAATGTTTTCGAATGAAATTTCCATTGACCATCTAAATATGAAAATCCCCGTCCAACGAATTCGTTCTTCGGTATTTTCCATTGTTTAAAAATCCAATAAAACAATCGACCATGAAGATAAGTTCCATTGTGCTGTTGTTGTTGTCGTTGAGGAATATTCTGCATAATCCAATCGGATTGTTTTATAAAAATATCGCCCGTTCCAAAATCTATTAAACCAACATAATTTTCACTCGGTTCAAAAATATCCGAATTTGAATGAATACGAAGTGTTTCACATTTAATGAACATTGATTCATCTATGGATTCGATAGACGATTGATTTTCATCATTTGTTAACGAATTATCCATTGAATTTAACAAAAACGATGCCAAACAAAATCTGTTTGTTTCTTTTCTTTGTTTAGTCGAAACGTTTATTTCATTCTGTACTCTGGCAAAATAGTTTGTTGTCTTGACTATACTTTTGAATAAATATTAACATCGTTAATGCAACAAAAAGAAAGAGAAGAACACAAAGAAACAACGCATTCGGATTTCAATTCAAGAGGATTTCTCTTTACAGTTAGTTCGAAGATTTTTATAAACATATTTTGTTTAAGAACGTCAATTAAAAGAAAATAAAGAAAAAGCACGATTTATATTCAATTGTTTGAATACAAATTTCGATGATTTTATTGATTCAAGAGAAATAATTATTAATCACTGTTAGTTAGTGATTTGATTTAGAAAAAAATGAATTGAATATGTTGATAGTTGTCCACCAGGACCATTTAAATTATAATCGAGACCATGTGTACCCCATGGAATTTCAAGGAAA
>ERZ778027.2389-NODE-2389-length-23573-cov-10.957947_pt1 | contig 23573 bp, 24 predicted proteins | sample MGYA00375757_ERZ778027 | MGnify/ENA primary metagenome ERZ778027 (study PRJEB29350, sample SAMN05389817) | bioreactor metagenome | isolation source: Ammonium sulfate bioreactor | place: South Africa: University of Cape Town | collected 2014-02-18 ...
CATTCACAATATCGTAGAGAGTATTTGTTGCCTTTGTACATAAAGTGTCACGGAACTTTTTGCCGCTGGAGGCATTTTGTTCCAAGATTTTTTGTTTTACAAACTAATCAGAAATCACCTATCGGATGGATGATATATACTAGTCATATATGTGTATGATATCCTTAAAACAAGTCTTTATTAGATCTATCATGAACCGACAGGATTGAATTTTTTACTGTCACGAAACTTTTTGCCACCACTGTATATGTTCAATTGATTTAGATAAAACGATAATGATGCTTCGTTGGGTAACAGATTATTGTTTTTTCAAATTCGATGATACTCGAAACTACGTTTTATTTATTGATGATGATTATTATCTAGATGTAAATTCTCTTATCAAATATTTGAAATCACTCGATAACAATGACAAAATGACAACATATCAACGATAAACGTTTGTCACTGGATATGTACATGAATCATCACGACCTTATAGAAATCTTTCTAGTCGTTGGTACATATCAACAGTCGATTATCCGTACGATTATTATCCACCATTTGTTTCAGGTGGATGTGTTTTGATGACAAGATATGCTGCACATCTATTTAGTATTGCATCAAAATATATACGTCCTATTCATTTAGAGGATGTTTATATAGGTTTATTGGCTTATTCTATGTCAATTCAATTGAGAAAGAATAATAGACGAATTGATCCGTTTAATTCAAAAAATATTTGGTACGAAAAAGTATTTCTGTCTTTGCAAAGTTTCTTTTTCGGTGAAGAGACAAGATTTCGTGCCACAGGTTATCGTGATAAACAATTATTAGACTTTTGGAATAAACTTAACGAAGATTCATGTAAATAGCCAACGTAACCCGCGACACGATGCTCCTTCTGTACGTTTACAATTTTGATTGTATCGACGCATAACAAAAATTGCCAAAACAATTCCAGTAATGACGAGAATAATTACGAAAATTGGTACACCATAACCAACAAGATAATCTTCAGTGCAATAATTCTTCTTTGGTCGACGTTTTTTTACTTTTGATTTGACTTCATTGGATGATGATAATTGTTCATTTTCATTCATCAATGCTATGACAACTTGTTGATGTTCTGTTTCATCATTAACATCGGCCATTCAAGATAAAGAAAAATGAAACTTTACAACTGAAATGAAACGATGATAGTAAAAGAAAGGCGTGATACACTGATAGTTATATTCGTAAAACCTTTTTTTATATCAACATCAGACGTTAACGTTGATAACTTCGATATGATAATAATTGTCATATACATTTGTTTTCATTTAGAGATGTATAGAATGATTTATTAAATGAATAAAAATACATCGAACTAAGGAAAATAGTTTATATTGCGAATTTGATCAAGTAAAATACCAAAGCATACCTCGACATTTAGCACCTTTTGTTGGTTTGCAATTTTTATTATATGCACGAGCGTAGATAATATATAAAACAACAAGAATAATCAACAATAAGACAATAATAATAGGCACACCAATTGGAACAAGATATGTTTCACTACAAAAGTTTCTTCTCGGTCGTTTGGCTTCTTGAATAGGTTTTGTTTGTAAATCTTCATTTTCGTCTAACAAAGCTACGGCAGTATCTCGATTTTCTTTTTCATCAGCCATTTCTTTTTCGAAAATATTCTACGTATAATAATCTAGAAAAAATACAAATCATATTGTTGTTGTTGTTGTTGTTGTTTTTCTCTACATAAAATCACTGCAAAAGTGACATGTCGATTTAAAAAATGCGAAGTGAAAAACAAGACACCTTGACAGAATTAGAGTGTATTTTTTTCTGTTGATTGCCGCCTACTTATTATTTTTTTCAATATAAAATATTCGCATATGAAACGTAAATAAACAGTACAACGAAAATTGTTTATATGGACGATTGATATACGTATTCTTTGATATTTTTCTTCGTTGAATCGTATAGAAAATGTATATGAATTGTTTGAATAAACGAGTATTTACCACTTGAACGATTCTTTCGGTTTAATTGATTCTTTTCGGCATAGTTTCTATAGAGTACAATCTCAATGAATATTTAGTGCCAATATATTCACCTTCTTCTTCTTTTACCCTGAATACACTTCGATGTGTGCATACATAATTAAAACCATGCTCTCTTTATATATGTTTAGTTTCATGTTACGCCCGGGCACATACTCACCTATCCATTTACAAGCAGAATTTGTATTTTGAATTCAAAGATTCTTCGTTTTGATGATATCAAAAAAAAAGTCAGCATCACTCATTATATAATTAAGTATTGATAGGAGATTATCGATAGTACAACAGTGATATTATCTATTCTCTGTCGAGATAAACAATTTGTATAGGAAAAGAAATTGAATGAAAACAGTAACCATTCGGACAGTTAATTAACGAGAATTATTAGCAAATAGGAAAGGTTGTGCTTTTCCTAGATTACATCATATAAAAGCACACATATGGTTATTATCTTTGTTGAAGCCTTATCGATATGCTGATCAATTCTCTGATAGTATCATTGTTGTAAAAATGAACTACTGTTCAATATTTGAAATAAACTACATATCAAACACTTGACTTGTTTGATCAATGTAGATGCATATTCGATTAGAATGAGATTCTTAATTGCATGTATATCTCTCATTAAAGTATCATCTCGAATGAATGATGAATGTATTTTACCAACTAAATTTCTCTCTCTCGCTCGGCTATTGATGATGATGATGACTCAGTTCAAAGAAATGAAAATGTTTTGCTTTTCTTTCCCTAGTGACTGTGTATACGAAGAAGAAGAAGAAAGAAACGTATAGTTCTCTATTGACGAAACACTTGAGTTGAATTGCTGAAAACTAAGCTATCTTTTTGACAGGTTCAAAAATCTCAACAATTAAAGTAACTTTTATTCGATTGATACGAATCAGTGTTTCTCTCGTTAACTGTGTATAAACACAAATATATATATCTTAAGCACAGAAAGGTCATGCACGCCGATGTCGAATAATAAGTTGTTGCTTGTTCTTCTATTTTCTCTCTCTCTCTCTCGTTCTTTCGTAGAACACAAAAAAAGAAGAGAAAAACGTTGAACACTATATGAAAAGCGCGCAATCGTCGTCATTCGTTCCTCGTCTGTTTTTCCTTTTTCATTCTCTCCGTTATTTTTTTACCATCTACTCTCTTTTTCTCTCTCTCTCTCTCTCTCTCTCTCCAGTCAGTCGTTAGTCATATGTTCGGCATCGTTCGTCGAGTTTAGTAGTAGCCACAACTACAAACACATTGTCGTCATCCTCATCTCTACACTCATCGTGCAATTAAAATAGAGAAACAAACCAACTGTGGAAAAATTGATTCGACACCATGAGTAGTGAGTCTTACAATGTCTCGTTCTTTTTTTTTCTCGTGTCCAGCTGTTGCCTTTATTCCTTGAGGAATCATGTTCTTATTACTTCGTTTCTTTTCTCTTTTTTTTCTATTAGATTTTCTCGTTAAACAAGAAAAGTTCTGTTGCTGCTGCTGCTTTTCTTTGAGCTAATAAAAAATTAATAAATTAACAAACTTGTTCGTGTTTTTTTTTCAGGTTTATTGACAATTGTTTAATTAAAAACGAGAAGTTGTGTCCGAATGGATCCGTTGTTTGGTTTAATTCAAGTTTCGTCATCGATCAAAATCAAACGATCCGATGGTCGAGTGCATTTAGCTAAAGTTGTTCAACTTTCACCAGAATCGAAATCTGTCGGCGTCGAATGGAACGAACAAGGAGAAGTCAAAGGCAAAGAAATCTTACTCGATCTTGTCTTCGAATTAAACGGTGAATTCAAACTGAATACTTTATCCAAACAAACAACAACAACAAATGTCAATCAAGTTGTTCGACCAACAGCCGCAATACCTGTGCCAACATCAGGTTTATCATCGAGTCGATTGACATTGGATATCGATTCGTTAGAACGAGAATATAATTCTCGTCCACCACCAACACTTCCACCACAGTTGCTACAAAAAATGCAACAACAGCCACAAAATCCGGTGTCTATTCAAACAACATCAACACCACTTCCACCTCCGCCATTAAATGGTACAATTACAGCAACAGCACAACCGAAAACAAATAGTTCGATTACTGCTCGTTCAATTCGTCGACCCGTCATTCCTCAAACAAATACTTCGGTAGCAAAAACCAAAACGCCTTCTTCTCCGGTTCCACCTCCAACACCTACAATCGAACAACCTCAAGCTCAATTTCAAATTCCACTTCCAACAAATAATAAAACCGAACGTCGTCTTTCTCGTCTTCACGTTGTTCAACAATCTTCTTCGACAACAACAACAACAAGTAGTAATACAGCTAATTGTGCGACTGTTTATGATCCTCCGCCATCGATCGGTTTACATGGACCATTTGGACAAATGATTCTCGATCATCGTTCGACGATAAGTTACACGCCAATTACGTCTTCGAATATGAATCAACAACAATTCGAACAAAAAGATCTCCGAATTTGTGTTGCCGTTCGCAAACGTCCATTAAACAAACGCGAAATCGCTAAAAAAGACAACGATGTGATCACAATTCCAAATAAAAATCATTGTCTTGTCCATGTACCAAAGTCGAAAGTTGATTTAACCAAATATCTCGACAATCAAACATTCAAATTCGATTACACATTCGATGAACGAGCATCAAACGATCTCATCTATCGATATACAGCTGCACCATTAATCGATACCATATTCAATGGTGGCAATGCAACGGTATTTGCCTACGGACAAACAGGATCGGGTAAAACATTTACCATGGGTGGCGATCTATCGTCAGCGAAAACAGATTATTCACATGGAATTTATGCTCAAACAGCACGTGATATTTTTCAACGTTTAGCTTTGCCACAATATCGAACATCTGTAGAAATTTTTGTGACATTCTATGAAATCTATTGCGGCAAAGTGTTTGATTTGTTGAATAATAAGAAACGTTTACGTGTGTTAGAAGATCAAAAAGGTCTCGTTCAAGTTTGTGATCGAAAAGAACAACAAGTTAAATCTGTTCAAGATGTTTTAAATATTATTCAACATGGTATGAGTATTCGAACATCCGGTACAACAGCCGCTAATTCCAATTCATCTCGATCGCATGCCGTTCTTCAAATTATTTTAAAAACTTCGACACCTCTTTCTGTTCATTCAAATGCTCCTTCATCAGCCGTCTCCTCCTCGTCATCCTCTCGAAATGCCAATCATAACAATCCAGCTGTACCTCGTCGTCTAGTCAAAGAAGTTGGAAAAATGTCTCTCATTGATTTAGCCGGTTCCGAACGAGGCAAAGACACAGCCAGTGGTGATCGTGTACAGCGAATGGAAGGTTCAGAAATCAATAAATCTCTCTTAGCATTAAAAGAATGTATCCGTGCATTGGGCCGTGGTGACGGCAGTCATGTGCCGTTTCGAGGTTCAACATTAACCAAAGTTCTACGTGATTCATTTATTGGTGATAAATCGAAAGTTTGCATGATTGCCATGGTTTCACCGACACATTCCGATGTGGAAAATACGATGAATACTTTGAGATATGCTGATCGAGTCAAAGAACTACGAGCAGGTCACAACGATGCAAATTCGTCGAATGAAGACGACGAAATTAAAATCGACACAAATTTACCAATTGATGATAACAAAGAAAACAAACGTCGTCATCATCATCCTCATCATTATGCAAATAATCGTGATGGTTCAGCATCATCGAATGATAGTACAAGTTCATCGTCAAATGAGATTCAAGGAGATTATGATGATGATGAACAAGATGAAGCATTAGCGTCTTATGCTGCACAAGTTGAACATTTACAAGAATATGAAGAAGCTCTTTTCGATGTTTGTCAAGAAGTTTTAACGAATAAAGAACCGATTTTAACACGGCAACTACGAGCGATTGTTAAACAAGCACAAGATACAGTTGATTATGATCAAGAGAAATTTGTTAATGATATGAGAACAAATCTTAATCAACGACAAGAATTGCTAAACGAACTTCAAACACGTTTGCAAGCATTTGCTGATTGTCTTCAACAAGAAGAACAAGTTGCTGCTCAACAAAGAGTTAAACAACATCAACCACACAATCATATTTATTAATTATTTCAATCTTTTTTTTTCTATTTTTCTCTCGCTCTCTCTCTCTTTCTCGTTCTTTTTTTTTCAATTTCTGCTTTTTTTCACTGTACGCGTGTCTTATTCATATGAATGATCATCATAATACACATCCATATAAATATACATTTCGATGAATATTTACAAAAGAAAAAACGTTTATTTTCAACTAAAATTGTATTTCGACAAAAAAAGAGAGAGCGAAACCTCGAAGGAAATGTTTTTGGTTTTTTGCTTAAAGATCTTGACGATTTGTTATTTTATTCTCTTGAAAACGATCTTGCAAAGGAATACTATACGGATAATCATCATTATTAAGAACAACTTCTGGCGTTTGATCATTGTAATCGGATTGTTTGTTGTACGAATTCATCGTTTGAAATAATGTCGATGTTGGATGACGTTGAACAGTCGCTAAATTAGCTCGTGGTAATGTTCTTGTTTGACCGAAATTCGAGATAAATGGATCATCGTTTGTGTCTTTCAACGGATTTATTAAGCCAATAGATCGTGTCCAAGAACTATCGAAAGATGGAGATCCAGATTCAGCATTATAACGAAGTAACATTCTCTAAAACAAAATTTCAAAAATCAAAACAAATCTATGGAAAAAGTTCGTCTTTACTTGTCGATTGATATAATCGGATTTCACTTTGTTTAAATAACGAAAATGAAATATCGTGACGAAAATACCCAATATCTTTGCAAATAAGAACAAAAATCTTTGAGAAAGAAGAAAAAAACGATCAAACTAACTGAAAGGACGAGTCGAGCAATCATAACGAAAAACAAAATTTGAATTTGTGATGACAATTGAAAAGCCTAAAACACATATTTTTCATCTGACAAATTCAACAAGAAAAAAAAACTGATTCGATACTCGTTGTTGATATTGACGAAGTGTAAGAATAGTTGTAATACCATCGACTAATACCATAATAATCATCAAAATTGACCAAAGAAACAATAACCACGGTTTATTCTTAAACAGATTCGAAAAAATCTTCAATTTTTTTCTCTTTTTAACAAAAAACAATTTTCGTACGAATTGAATTCCGCATAGGAGAATTATCGTAAGAAGAACAACGGTAAAATAAACAAGTAATAAAATCCAACTCAATAAAATCGAAATTGAAGACGTAAATATCGGCCAAAACATCGTACCTAAATGAACAAAATTCAATAAATTTATTCTTTAAATAATTTTTCGATTGAAAACCGTTTTCTTGAGGAACTGATTCGATTGACATAAATGTTGTCACATCGATCAATGTGTACAATCCACTTGTTGCATAAATTATAATCAAAAGCAATGCCGTACAAATCGATAGAGTTGACCATTTCAATTTTGCACAAATTCGATTTCGATTCGAAGAAAAACAAGAACAAATCGAAGGATCGATAAAATCCGTCATTGTCGAAGATCTCATGTTGTTTTTCGATTTTTGAATTGATGATAAAAACGATGAACAATGAATCGAACTGAAGTAGTAGAAATGAAAGAATAGAAGAACAAGTCGGAATAAGGATGCTTCTCTTTCTGTCTGTTTCGTTCTTCTTATCGACTTTCGTTTTTCATTTTATTCATTCAAACTAACCGAAAACAAACAGAAGAAAAAGAAATTCAAAGACGTCAACATATAGATATACTTTCTCTTTTTCTATATACGTTATAGATTAGTCACACACAAGACAACAAAATACGAATTCAATTCAATTGGATAGTCAACAATTAAAAAATACGCATTGTAGAAACAGATTTTCCTTGAAAATGAGAAGTACGAGTAATTCAATATGTGAGAAATAATACCAATTTAGTTTCTTCTCCTAAGAAATTCGTATCATTTACATTGTATACCAAACAAAATTGTGTTTAAAAGACATGTAAATCATGATTTTCTTGTATCAATTCGATATGTGCGCAATATATTGTCAATTTCTATTTTTAATTAATACCATTAGTCATAATCTTTTTGTTTTGAAATACAGAAAATTCATCGTAGGAATTTGTCTTAACTGACTTATATTTAGTTCGATGAGAGCAGAGAAAATAAATATAAAGAATGTTAATTCTTTTGTTAAAATAGAACTAAAATCATGCATTAAAATGACTGTCACGTTTACACCTTTGAATAGTCCTGACAAGTCGATTGTTGTATTCAAACATTTATCACGAAAGAGAAAGATTCATTAAGAATTTCTTTTTTTTGTTGTTCTCATCGTCAAAGTAAATGTCGTCTTTCAATTGCATATTTATTTATTTATTTATTTTTCTCTCGAGTACATCGATAGAATCTGCTGACTGGTCAAAAAATAAAGACACAAAATAATAGTAGTTTGCATGATTTGATTTCATTGTCGAAATATTTTGAATTTGTTCGATTGATTATTTCAGATAAAAGTTAATCGATGAAATTGTCAATTATCCTCGAGTTGCAGTGCGTCGATGACATTCGTTATGTTTTGTGTTCATACAGAAACATGAGAAAAACAACGTCTGAGAACGCCCTCTCTCTCTCCCTCCGTTTGTTCTCTCTGTCTTTTTGTTTATCTCTAAACATATACACAGGTATTCGTATATTTTCTTTGATTTCATTTCTGTTGTTTAACATCGACGACTATTTGCGTGCATGTACTTTTCGTGTAGTCATGTGTTTTTGTTGTGCAGAAATGTATTCCGGTCAAAAGAAAACGATGGTTTGTAATAATCGCATCGAGAAAACGAACGAAGTTAGATTTGTTTCGTCGAGAGGACAATTTTCAATGTTTGTTTGTTTTGTTTGATTTGACGAAGAAAAAACGCTCGATTTTTTTTGTTCGTAGATAAAAAAAAAATCTTCGTCTTTTTCTTTTTTGAATACAAATCAGCTGTTCATCTATCGAAAAATATTTGCGGCGCTAGTAGACATATTTAGTATTGTTCTCCAATCAGACAAAATACGAGTTGAGACAACTAAGTGACTCATCTGAATAGCAAAAAATATTATAATTGAACCTTTGTCGAACACGATCGAATCGATTTTCATTTTTTTAGATGATTAGTTATCGAAAATAAACCGAAATTAACATGGCATTGAGTGATCTCGTGCTTGATTGTAAGTTTCACGTGTTACCACGCAAAATATTAAAAAAAAATAACATTTTGTTTTCTAGTCTACGAGATAATCAATGCAGGACGAGTTGATATGAGTGATTTTGAACTATTGAAAGTACTTGGAACGGGAGGTAAAAAAAACTCGATGTGAATTCGATTGAAGTGAAAAATTCCCTTTTTTCAGCTTATGGAAAAGTTTTTCTTGTTCGTAAAATGACCGGTGCCGATCTAGGGAAATTGTATGCAATGAAAGTTTTAAAGAAAGCAGCTATTTTACAAAAAGCCAAAACGGCTGAACACATTAAAACCGAACGACAAGTTCTAGAAGCTATTCGTCAGATTCCATTTTTAGTGTCACTTCATTATGCGTTTCAAAGTGATGCCAAACTTCATCTCGTCATGGGTTTGTCAACATCGATTTTCATTGAATTTCTGTCTCATTTACAGTTGTCTTTTAAGATTATGTCAGCGGTGGAGAATTATTTACTCATCTTAATAAAAGACAATATTTTAGTGAACAAGATGCGAGAATTTATATCGCTGAATTGACACTTGCACTTGGTCAATTACATAAAGTAAATTCAATTTGTCAAAGAAACAGAAATTTCTCATTGGAATTTAGCTTGGAATTATTTATCGAGATATAAAATTGGAAAATATTTTACTTGATAACGATGGACATATTGTTCTAGCAGATTTTGGTTTAAGTAAAGAATTTCGACCGGATGATGCTGTAAGATTGATTTTCAACATTTGTTTATTAATTGTTGAAATGAATTTTCAGGATAAACGAACGTATTCATTTTGTGGAACAATTGAATACATGGCACCAGAAGTTGTCAAAGGAGGCGATGCTGGACATGATTTTACTGTTGATTGGTGGAGTTTAGGTGTTCTTACATTTGAATTATTGACCGGTGCATCACCATTTACTGTTGATGGCGATCGAAATACTCAACCAGATATCTCAAAGTCAGATTTTCTTTCAAATAGAAAATCTCTTAGTTTTATTTTTTTTTTCTTCAGACGAATCGTTAAAAGTCAACCAACAATCCCGAATCATATTTCTCGAACCGCAAAAGATTTCATTCTCAAACTTCTAACAAAAAACCCAAAACGTCGTTTAGGAGCCAAAGGTTTCGAAGATGTGAAGCGTCATCCATTCTTTGGCTCGTCAATCGATTGGGATGCGATCGCACAAAAACGTGTTCCCGCACCGATCAAGCCCAAACTCAAAGACGAAATGGACACGAGTAATTTCGCCGACGAATTCACTCGTTTGCCAATCACAGATTCACCTGGATTGGCACCGCCAACTGAAAGCATCTTTCGAGGATATTCTTTCATTTCTCCGACAGTTCTGTTCGGTCCCGAGAATGCAGTTAACGAGGATTTGTACAATCTTCTTCGTCTGACGAATCATCAACGACCCGATCCATCTCAACTTCATCGTTTGATAAAAACGAGTCCTTTCTTTCGAAATTACGAATTGATCGATCGCGAAGGTTTTCTCGGCGAAGGCAGTTATTCGATTTGTCGACGTTGCCGAAATCGGCGAACGCAAGAAGATTTCGCCGTGAAAATCCTTTCGATTCGGCAAGAAGTCGATGCTCAAAATGAAATCGAACTTCTACGTTTATGTCAAGGCCATCCGAATATCGTTAAATTGCACGAAGTCTATTCGGATGAACTTCATACGTATATCATCATGGAATTGTTGACTGGTGGCGAACTTTTCTATCGAATTCGCACTCAAACTATTTTTTCCGAAAAAGAAGCGAGTCAAATTATGAAGAAATTAGTGTCAGCTGTTAATTTTATGCATAGTAATGATATTTGTCATCGAGATCTTAAACCTGAAGTAAAATTCAATGATCTCTATCGAAATCATACAACAAGATTTTCTGGTGTTTTTTTAGAATTTATTATTTTCCTCATCACAACCGAATGCAGAAATCAAAATCATCGACTTCGGTTTTGCTAAAAAACGAACCAAACATCAACAAATGACGACGCCCTGCGGCACACTCTTGTACGATTCACATTTCAAATTTCTCACCGATATTCACGTTGTTGTTGTTTTTAGATACACAGCCCCCGAAGTTCTTCGTGCCGCTTCATCATTGAACAATTCCCAGTCGTCATCATTTTCGACATCATCAGCTTCTTCGTCTTTTTCGTCGTCATGTGCAAGTATGTCTGCTGCACTTGTTCCATCGACGACAACAACAACAGCAAGTTCAACGTCAATCGCATTTGGTTACGATGAATCGTGCGATTTATGGTCACTTGGTGTTATTCTCTATACGATGTTGAGTGGCGAAGTGCCGTTTAACTCGATAACAACACATAAAACAGCTGAAGATATTGTTGAAGACATCACTCGATCGAAATTGTCTTACGATACACCGGCTTGGAGAAATGTTTCTCAAGCAGCTAAAGATCTTGTTAAAGGTTTGCTAACGGTCGATCCATCGAAACGATTGACAATCAAAGATCTGTCAAGAAATAGTTGGCTTCGTGGATCCAATCTGACGACAACTTATGATCATCTAATGACGCCAAGTATTCTTTGTCAAGCATCTCGATCTCTCATTGTAAAACGAAATTTCCTATTGAAAATAAGTTTTTCCTCAATCTAAATTCTTAATTAGGTCCGAGCAGTGAACGTAACAATGCGTGCATTTCAAAAGGCCGGTCAATTTCAATTAAGTTCAGTCACCGATGGTCTCTTAGCCCGTCGTCGACACACAAAAAAATCGACCGATTCATGTTCATCAACATCGAGTTCAACAACCATATCAACCAATGCAGTTGTACCTTCGTCAAGTTTACCACACACTCGTCGTCTTTGTGGAAATGGCGTTTGCCGATGTCGTCATGCTCCATATCCACCAACAAACAATCAATTAACGACACCACCAACATCATCGTTTGATTTTAGTGATGAAAAATTAAATCGATTAATCGATCAATATCCTTTAACTGCAACGATTCAAACAACAACACCAACACGATATGGAATGACTTTACGTTCACGAGCGACTGCAACGACGACGACTGCTATGAATGGCATACATCATGAATTTGTTTCTCCTGCACCACCGCCATCACTCCCGGCACCATCATCATCTATAATGATAGTTCCTTGTTTGAATTCGTTGTCTTCCACAGCAGTTATGACGAATATTTTTCCTTTGCCAAATCTCAATGGAGAAAAACGTCCACTAACATCATCGAATCAACATCCGTTAACATCAATGAATAAGAAAATGAAACGTTCGGGCACAATAACTATTGACGATTAGAATCTCTCACTGATCTATCTTTTTCTTCAAAAATTGTATCGTTGAATATTTTTCCCAGTTTTGTCTCTATTCAGTTGGTTTTTTGTTTTTGAGAAACTTAGAAGCATCTTTCTTCAGTCGTTCATACTATTATTATTTATTATCAGTGCTTGTGTTTATCCACAATGATTAACTTTCTCTTTTGTTTATTATGTTTATGCGGCTATAGTTTTCTTTTTTGTCATGTCTTTTTTTTTTCTTCTTGCAATAATTATAACAACAACAAGCGAACAAATGTTGTGCAAAACTAATTCTAATTTCTATTATCACACTTAGCAAACGAATAGTTTATACTTTTCTGATTTCCGTAAAGAAAAAGAGAGAGAGAAAAAGAAAGAATAAATGAAAGATAATTTACAAGATTATTTGGGACAAAAAAGAGTAGGAAATTGAACTTCTTTTGCATTTAAAATTGTCTGATTTTCTAAAATAGCTGCTTGTGATCAATTATGACCATACAGGTTTTACAATATTCACGTGTGCGTACCACACATATTTTATTCAATCGATAATCTTCAAGCTGAACCAGAAGCAACTGTGGAAGATTCGATACCTTCAAATTCATCATCTATATCTTTAAATATTCCCATGTCGAATTAGCACGGCTGTAAACTATGTAAAATGGCTGTATACTCTATCGTTTTGTAACGTCACGGCAACCGTATTGATCGTTGTGGTTCTTCTTTTGGTAACATTCGACGGTAAAAATGTCAATGAAATTAACTAAAATGGTCAATCACTAATGGAAGATTTATTCGAAAAACATCTCACTTGTTAGTTTTTAAATAATAAAAGTATTGCTATATCAACGGCTAATTTACGCACAATTTTAATTAATTAATTAGTTTTTCTGATTTTAAATGACTCAGTATGAGTAATAGAGTAGTAAAAATGGAGAAAAAACAGTTGTAGGAACGGTGTGAAAGCTCAAAACATAATTTTCTCCGAAAAATCTGGTTTTGAAAGTGGTGGCACATTTTGAAGATTTTCTTTCTGTGATCTGTTAAAAAATATGACATATCATATTGATCATGATAATACATAGCTGTATCAACAACAAATCCTGTTCTATCACCATAATCCAAATATACCGATGTTAGAGAGACTCTGTACTTTTTTCTTTACCTTGTCATCATGTAGAGCATATTTTAGTAATGAAAAGAGATTTGTTTCTGATTCATACGTTAGGACATCACTCTCGTGTATCATAGACATTTTTCTTTAAACATCTCGAATCTTTGCGAATTGAAAATAAACTCAATCGATTTTGTTTGTTTGTTTGTTTGTTTGTTTGTTTTATCTCCGTAGAGAAGAAAAAGAAAGAATAAATGAAAGATAATTTACAAGATTATTTGGGACAAAAAAGAGGCGATGAAGTAGTGGCAGTGTTACGTTTCGAATTGGTTTTTAAATATTCATCTTCACTGAGTTGTAGAACATCGGGACGATCACGTACTTGATAAGTTAAACATCGACGAATAAATGATTTGGCTTCATTCGATACTTGTGGTCGATTGGGAAATTGAACTTCTTTCGCATTTAAAATTGTCTGATTTTCTAAAATAGCTGCCTGTGATAAATTATGACCATACGGTTTTTTTCCATATAAACATTGATAGAAAATACCTAAGCATAGAAAATTATTCAAAAAGAGAAAATTAAAACAATGACAAACATACAGCCAACACTCCAAACATCGACTTTCGATGAAATCTTCGGCGGATGTGGTCCTTGTACAAAGACTTCAGGTGGTAAATACCAATAAGTTCCAGCACCTAAAATATACAAACAACAAACAATTATCAACACTCCGAAGACATATATTGATATTACCTTGAGATGTAAGATCCATTCCATCATCATCATCAAATGTATCTTCATGCATTTGTTTCGATAGACCAAAATCAGTAATTTTGATTTCTCCACTATTATTTCCTGTTCCAAGAAGAACATTACCCGGTTTTAAATCATAATGAATCTAAAGAACACCAGTAATAATTGTCTCTTATTTCATCAAAAGAAAATCGACATACGACAGGAGGTTTGACTTCTGAATTGAGATATTTCAATGCATTGATTGTTTGCATAATAATCGATCGTGCTTCTTTTTCAGGAATAATTTTATTTTGTTTAAGAAAAAAATCTAAATCATTTCCATCACAATATTCCAAAACCGTACAAAATGAATTCGTATCTATTTCGAATACATCAAACAATTTCACAATACCTAAAAAGAAAACAAAAAATATTTTATTCGATCATAGATTTTGTCTTACGTTTATGTTCTAAATGTTTATGAATATTATATTCTCGAAGAGCATGTTTAATATAATTGACTTTCTTTTCATCTTTCCATTCTTTATTTAATTGATGAATTTTACAGGCAACATAACGCTGTTCACGTAAATCGAAAGCTCGATGTACTTCACTGAAACCTCCTTTGCCAATGAGCGTCAATAACAAATATCTTTCATTGAGAACATTATTCTGATTGAATCTTGAATGATCTTCATTGTACAAACGTTTCAATTCTCGTATGTGAACATTTCTTTCTCGATCGAGTCGTTCTAAATCTTGTGCAAGATCGGATTCTTCACGTTTTAATGTTAATTGTCTCAAACGAAGGACTTCATCGTATTCATACCAATCTTGTAAGGTCATTTTCGATGATGAACTCGTCGAAATCAACGACGAGGATGACGATGACGAATTTCCACTATCCATGAGATTATTTGTCGACGGATAATTCGCATCGTTCGAATTATCGGAGTAATTCTGAGCAAGTTGTTGTTGTTGTTGTTGTTGAGCAAAAAATGATGATGAACTTGTAAATAGATTTGAATTCGATATCGATGGAACTTTTTGTTGTTGTTGACTAAAATAGGTTTTTGTTTGAATGAAAATCAAGTTTTTATTTGATTCTATACCTAGTCAATGGTTTGATCATCGATGTTTTAGTTGTTCTTTTCGTTTTATTATTATTATTATTGTTGTTGTTAGTTGTGAATTGAATAAATTGATTAAAATCTTGTGAATTGAAATTACTATTTTGATTGCTTGTTTCTTCAAGATTAATCGTCATTTGTTGTTGTTGCTGTGCGAGTGTTTTCTTTTTCGTTAGATTTTTTCTTTCTCGATCGAGAATTTCTTTGGCTTTAGCTAATTGTTCTTGTTCTCGTTGTTTATCTAAGAAATCGTATCCGTCCACCCATTGTTCAACAAACGAAGTTCCTTGTCGTTGAGTCACAAATTGGCCAAGACGTAATCGATTTTCCATGGCTTTTTGCCGAGCTTGTTTCTTCTCTAATTGAGATTTTTCAATCAGCAACGAACGTGTCACGGTTAGACAACGTTTAATCGTGTCAAGAGTCGAGTCAACTTGACGTTGAATATCTGATTTGGCTCGATTTAATTCCTCGATTTCGATAGTTAAATGTTGTTGTTCAATATCAAGTTGATGACTAGATGTTGACATGAATAATGTCGAATCAGTTTGAGTCATTTTACTATTATTTGAAAGAATCACAACTGAACTATCGGACGGCGTTACTTTTGGAAAGAACATTGTCAATGGTGTCGATCGTTTCGCTGGTATTGAAGGTGTGACGAACGAATTCGAATCGTTTGCTGGTTGTTTACGTTTTCTTGGCGTTGAAATTTGATTCGAATTCGACATTGATGATGAATAAGGCGGTGTGTTTTGCGTTTGGAATGGTGCGATTGGTAATAAATAAGGTTGAAATGGAATTGGAGATGAAGATGAGATTTGTTTCGATGATGACGAACACGATGATGATGATATTCGACTTACGCCAACATTTGTAGTTTTCAATTGATTATCTCTTTGAGAAATAAACATTCACGATTAATTAATTAATTTGAAGAAGAAAAAAAATGTTTATTTTTGTCGTTTTAGAAAAACAATTTCTTGTTTTTGTTTGTGAAGTATGAATAATAAAAGTACATTTAAATAAACATTAGACTTTCATGATAATCGAAAATCGAACTTTTTTCCTTTCGTGTAAAGGTTAACGATCATCGAAAAAAGTGCTTTGCAAATCTGCTTTCTTTCGATTGACAAATAGATAAACGTACTCAACGTCCTTATGTTTTTTTTTGTTTCAAAAAAAAACTTCCTGATTGAAGATGAACAAAGAAAAAACCTACGTCGAAAATTGATCCTTCGTTTGAAAATATGTGAGAAGAGTGGTTGGCGGTGGTGGTGGCGGCTGAAAAATTTGATAATTTTCTTGAGTTTTATTATAAACGCCAGTGAAATTGGTTGTTGATTGTACTGGCCAACGAATTAATGGATACCGAGTCTCAGGATCAGTCATACCAATAGGAAAACAACTGAAAAACAAAACAGAAAACAAGAAATTTACTCAACTATCATGATTATCACGATCGATGAAGAGAAAAACAGCAGCAGTAGTAAAGGGGTGTCTAACTCTGAGGCAAGATCATATGGAAGAGAAAAAGAAAAGAACAAGAAAAAAAAGAGAAAAAACGAGAAAAAAATGTCGAATCATATGATGAATATATATATATGCGTGTGCGTGTCTATCGTGACAGGGCACAACATAACGAGAAATAAAAAGAACGTGAGGGAAGAAAACAATCATCACATCAACAGACGGGCAACACCATGCAAACTAACTACTGTGTTGTCTACTGCACCAAAAAAAAAATTGCCGAGAAAGAAACGATGACGTCGATAAGTATAAATAATGTTGTGATGGTGAAAAAAAGAAGACGAAGAAGGAAAATGGATGGATGATGGCTGACTGACAGACGAACTCATCAAATAAGCTAATTTCTACCTTGGACAGGAATACCAGCATTTGTTTTGTCGAATGAAATCAATTTCGATTGTTTCATCACCAAATCATCGAAAATTCGACTTAATCTACAAAATCTTTTCAACTATTATCACATGTTGGTTGTTTTTTGTATAAAAGAAAGAAGAAGAAAAAGAAAACAAAACAAAAAACAAATATCACAACTAAATCGAAATCACCGGACAAGAAAAAGACGTTGTGGCAAATGCATCGAATAAATCACATCCGAATTCTGCAGAATTAACGTTTCTGTTTGAGATAAATAAACTAATTTCTCAACAGTCATTTCATTTTCATCGTAGATTTGATTATCATTCAAAAATGCGATTCGAATTTGTTTCGTCGAGATTTTATTTTGATTTAATGTATCATAAATAAACAATTGATTCAATTGACAATAGAATAAATAATTCGTACGATGAATTGTCAAACAATTCGATGTCACCTGATGAATTTCATAGAGCAACTGTAAACTCGAATAAGTCCAAATGCACAGCCGTTTGTCCGTGCCGAGACTAATGATGTTCAACGAATGACCACAGAAATTCACGTCGATGACGATCGATTGCGGATGAGCATTGTCGTTTGTTTGAGTCAACTCGTTGCCATTCCAAACGCACAAACATCCGTGAAAACAACCGCTGACTAATGTTGTTGGATGATACTGAAAACGAGATTTATCAATAGAAGAAAAAAAACAATGTGGAAATTGTCTTACCGGATCAACGGCGAGACAATTGACGGGTGCTTGATGTTTGTGAAGAGTATTTAGTGTTAAACCATTGAAAAGATTGGTGATTTTTATCGAATGGTCGTCACTGGCCGTGAATACAAACGAACAGTTCGAATCGATTTGACAAACTCGAATCGGCCATTGATGAATTCGTTTAATGTAAAGTTGTTTGATCGATCCATTCGAATAATCAAATCCAATCAAATAACCACGACGTGTACAACTCAAAATAATCGTTGGTGTTGCTCGAAGAAGATGTGTTATTCCGCCGTATTCATTCGAATGAAAGAGAACGTGACTTTTTAACGAGGAATCAACTGAATAGATTTCGATTTGTCCATCGGAACAACCGAATAAACATCGAAATTCATCGATCATCAACGAACACCAAACGTGATTCGAATGTTTCTCATTGGAAAAGCGTTTTTCACTGAATAGTGTTTGACCGGTCTGAGGATTCCACATCGAAATAAAACCATTTGAATACGCTGCACTCAGCAGACTTCCACTTTCGTGAAGACAAAACGATTCGATTAGTAATTTCGACGACGGAGGAAATAAGATTGTTGGAGCTATTGAATGATCGATTTTCATCGACGATAATGACCGAGGTAATGTTGAATTAAAGGAAAATATCGACGATGAAGAAAGAAAATAAATATAAATTATGCTGAATAAAATCAAACCGAAGATAAAAATCAAGATTAACTCCCAAACAGCGCTCGAAAATCGAACATCAATCAACGAATGATTCGAATTCGAACTGATTTCATCTCGAAATGGCCGATGAGTCGTTCGAGAAAACGTCGATTTCGATGTTAAATCTAATTGTTGTTGATCTTGAGTGATCGAAGGTAAATAAATCGAAGGCATGATGGTCAAATATCGATTGTCATACGAAATATTGTAGAAAGAAAACAGACTTGGCCAATGATCGTAGGTTAAAATTGTTTGCCAATTGTAATTGATCGTTGAAGAATTCGATTGGAATGGTTCGGAAGAGAAATTTTCGCCATCGAAAGAGGAAGAACTGAAATGTTCTTTTAATGTTTTCTCAGGAACGAAATCTTTGATTTGTTCACGATTGATTTGAACGTTTTTATGTAAGAAATCGACGATTAAACACGATTTATAGAAAATCAGAATAACCCAAATAAGAAAAATGAACATTGTTCCTCGTTGTAAAACTCGAGACTTGGCCCATTGAGATTGTTGTTGTTGTTGTTGTTGTTGTCGTTTATTACTGACATAGGGCATTTTCAATGGTAACGAACGTTTTATATCGATTTTATCTGTTTCTAAATGATGACTGAGTTTTTTCCGTCGTCCAACTGTAAATCTTCGTATATCAATACTCAAAACCGCCAACCAGAAGTTAATTTGCATGAAAAAATCAATTAAAATCCCAATCAACGCCAATTGACAAAATTCTCGAACAGTCGGAACATAAGTTATAAATCCAATAACAACAATCGTCAATTCATAAACCAAATGTTTACTTATCGTCCACGATTCCGCTCGTAACGCATGAGCAACCCGTTCACGTACGTCATCGTATTGTTTTTGAGCTTGAGATGACGTGACCGCACGTGTCAACACAACTAAATTCTCCAAACCAATGAAAATAACCAAATAGGGAAACACTTCGCCACCATCAAGCCGTAAACTCATATGAAAATATGAAGATAATGCCAAAGATATTAACAAAGACACGACGATTTGAACCGTCGCTGCAAATGCCAAACCCCATTTGGATTTGACACATTCGAATTGACAAACCGAATAATAAATATACAGAAAAACAACGATGTAAATCAATAACAATGGTAAATAGTATAAAAATGATTTGCGTGAGAAATAAATATGAACGATTTCTTGATTTAATTGTTGATCATCGAGAGCAGACAGACGTTTTTTCAAATGTGAACGATATTCATTCGATGCATTGGTTAACAAAAGTGTGACTGCGTAGGTCAACGGTTTCGATGACGATGAAAAATATTCTCGAGGAATTCCAAAGATAATATCCGAATAACGTTTCGAAAACGAAGAAATTCTCTCGAGATTGGTTTCTTCGTCTTCGATTTGCATTTTAGTTAAATCATTCGACCAAAGATTCAACGGCGAAAGGAACAAACAGCCGTACGACGGGAGAAAACCTTTGATTTGCTGGGCATTCGACGGTTCACCGACTCGAAGACAATTGAAATCATACTCATTATCAGCAAATAAACGTTCGTGAATGTCACGAGCGCGTAGAAAACATGACGAACGTGACGTCGAACGAGAACATCGAACGACAATATGTTGAACATAAGCGAGAGGATAACCCGAATACCACAATGGTTTGTCGGGCTGTTTGTCGTGTAATTGATCGCTGGTGTTCAGTTCTAATCTCGCTCGAACAGGTCGAAACGATCGAGATGATTCGCCGAAGAATTCCAATGTGCTGCCGGGTGGCGGAACATTTGTCGTGATTTGAAATCTAAATTTCGAGTTTTTGATTTGGTTTCGAAATCGAAAACTTTCGAGTTTTGTCTTACAAACAAAGAAGAAAGACGCCGAAACAGACGAGAATTACGTAAAGAGAATGGTCAGCAACGAAAAATCCGTAGGAATATGACAAATCAAGAACACGATTCTTAAACGAAGAAATTTTGTTGTTTTTTTCGATGAAATATTTGTTTACTTTAAGATGAATATGCAGACTTTTCAATGCACGAGACATGAATATCTATGAAGAACAATTTCGATTGAAATCTAATGACGAATTTGACACATAGAAGTTGTTTGTTTGTTAAAAAACGATGAAATTTACTCTCTCTCGTTTTTTTTCTATATGAAAAAGAACAATGAATTGATTCGATTGACAAATCTCTCGATTGGTTCAATCGTTCGACCAATATAAAAATTCCGTAACAAAACCCTCATTTAGCAAAAAAAAAGAAAACAAAATCTTTATCTAAATATATATGTCGAATAAACCTTTGTCATTTATCGTCTTTTGAATCAAACGAAAAGCCACGAATCGACTTCGTTGTGTTGTTTTAGATTCTGTTTTTTTTTCTCCTTGACAAAACATTAAAAGATGACAGCAGCTGGTCCGAGTACAGGCGCTTCAGCAGCTCCGATGCTCTACGGTGGTAAAAGTAAACTAATGGCAGTTATTGGAGATGAAGATACTGTCACTGGATTTCTACTCGGTGGAATCGGAGAAATCAACGCGAAAACTCGAAAACCAAATTTCTTAATCGTCGATAAAAGTTCGTTTCTTTTTTTTAGTTTTCTAGTTGTTTTTTTTTCTAAATAAATTCTCGATTAGATACCAAACTTTCGGATATTGACGACACATTCAAAGCTTTTCTCAATCGTGATGATATTGGAATTATCTTGATTAGTCAATATGTAAGCAAAACATTCGTTTTCATCGAACGAAAAACATCATTGAAATTCAATTCGAATAGATCGCCGAAATGATTCGTGGAACCGTCGATGGTCATGATAAATCAATTCCAGCTATTCTCGAAATTCCAAGCAAAGAACATCCCTACGACGCAAGCAAAGATTCAATTCTACGACGTGCACGTGTAAGTTCAACAAAAAAAAAAGCAGATTGTTCTCGAATAAATTGCGTTTGGGTTTTTCAGGGCATGTTCAGTGCAGATGATTTCAAATAAACTTCAATCAATTCCATTTAATTATGCATTTCGATTTCTTTCTTTTTGGTGTTCGGTGTTGTATTCAATATATATATCTAATAGACGAAATTCTCCTTACGATTTCAAAACTATAAAATTATTCTTTTTATTATTTTTTTTGTTCGATGATTCAATAAAAAGAAACTCTTTGCAATCCTTTTAGATCTTAATATTTGTTTTAAAATGAGTTCTGAAGAGAGTTTAGTGAATTGGTCGTTGTTTATCGTCACAAGTTTTGTGATTATGGCTCGACGATTTGGCCCGTCGATTTGTATTTATTTTCGAAATAAAATTCTTTCTCAAACGACAATTATCGAACAACTAACAAGAGAGTTACGCGAAGTCAATGAACAAATAAAAACGATTTCTCAACAAGATGAATTCGCGGCATATGCACGTAAAGAACGACAACGAAATGCACTTTCACAACGTCTCAAAGATGAAAAATCGAATATCGAATTAAAACAAAAAACATTTTCGATGATGGTACAAATCATTTTAAATGTTTTCGCTGTTATTCTAATGATTTATTTAACATTTACCGGTCAAAGACACGGGCAAATACCTTTATTTAACTTTCCTTTTTTCCGTTTTCCATTTCTTCTTTGGATTATGGCGTTCAATACATTTATTACAGCAATCACAGATATTTATTCGAGATTTCAAACAAATAAAAACAAAACGGATTAAACGTGTTTTTTTTGTTAAATAAATTTCGAAAACAAAAAATGTCGTTTTTTTCTTATCCTTTAAAAGGAAATGTCGAGTTAGTTGGATTTGATTTTGTCGTTAAAGCTGTTTGTAATGCCAAGTAAAAGAAATAGGCAAGTTGTTGTTGATCAATCGATTGATTCGGCTAAAGATTTTCATTGAGAAAAAAGGAAATTATTTTTTATTCGATGTAAAATTACATTTGAAAATGTCGTCATTGTTGGTGGTGTTGGTAAAATGAAGTTCGATTTCGGTGCAGGAACAAAATTCATCTGTTCATCAGTAGTCAATTCGTGTAAACCACCGAAATGACCTAATTGATTTTGTTTTCGCCATTTAGCTCGTCGATTTTGAAACCAAATCTACAAATCGATTTGTAAAAGCAAAAAGTGAAGAACAAAAATTGACAAATGAAACTTGAATCTTTTTATCAGGTAATTGTGTAACATGTGTCAATTGTTGTCGAAGCGACAGATCAGGATAATGAGTTATTTTAATAAAGACATATTCTAATTGTCGAATTTGTTCGAGATGAAAAACACTTCGTTTTCGTTGTTTCTTTGCTTGAGAATTTTCATGTCGATCGATGTCGTCCGACATTATTATTGCTTTGTTAATAATCGATTCACTTTGCTTACTGTTCTCTTTAGCAAATTAAGTCATAAAGATAACAGTCAAATCAAGAGAGAAAGAGAAGAATTTATTTCTCTTTCATTTAGATCGTAAATCATCACACTAATCGTATAAAATCATTTCATCCGATTACTAAAATAATCTCAATAGAATTTTCTTTTTCCTTTCAAAATCTGATCTTCAATCAATTAAATTCTTAATAATCGTTTTTAAAAATAAATTAAGAACAAATTTATTAATCCTTTCTTAAATTTTATCGAAGTCAAATATTGAAAAACGAAACAAAAAACCAACTTTGATCAAAAACAGAATAAAATAATGTATTTGAGTCTTATTTGTTTATGATTAATAGAAT
>ERZ778027.2390-NODE-2390-length-23569-cov-10.772944_pt1 | contig 23569 bp, 23 predicted proteins | sample MGYA00375757_ERZ778027 | MGnify/ENA primary metagenome ERZ778027 (study PRJEB29350, sample SAMN05389817) | bioreactor metagenome | isolation source: Ammonium sulfate bioreactor | place: South Africa: University of Cape Town | collected 2014-02-18 ...
CCATCTGAATCATCCACATGTTTATCAGTCAACCTTATACTCTCTCTCTCTCTCTTTTCTATCGTACAAATCATTCATATCGATATAGAAGAAGACATCAAACATGAGTTTTCAATGGACTTTTCTCGCGACATTTCTCTATTGTGAATTAGTCGTCGTTGCTATTTTACTTTTACCTTTCATTTCACCAGCTACGTACGTCGTACAAACGATTTGTCATTATCTCATTCATAGTTTTTCTTCGATTTTTAGTTGGCAAAAACTCTTCAAATCAAGAATTGCCAAAGCATTTAACGCCGGAGCGAAATACTACTTTAATTTTATAATATGTATCTTCGCTCTACTTTTTCTCGGTAAATTCTCTCGCGAATGTCTTTTCTTTTGCTAACACATCTTCAATGTTTACATAGATTCAATTCGTGAACTGCGTAAATATTCAGCCGTTGATGAAAAAGAACTCGCAACACCTCACACCGAAGCACATGCACACATGAAACAATTCCGATCACAACGAAACTTCTACATTGCTGGTTTTGCATTGTTTCTTTGGTTGTAAGAAAACACTGTTTTTTTTGTTGTTGATTCACCCTTAATTCGTGTTTTTTATTTAGTGTTATCAAACGTTTGATCAATCTTCTATCGGAATGTGCGCGTGAAATGGCTGATTCAGCTGCTGCACGTAAACAAGCCGAAGGTGCTCATCGTCATGTCGAAGCACTCATGAAAAACGATCCCAAGGTGAAAATACTTCCGAATGCAAAATGTAAACTCGGTTTTTTGTTTTGTAGAAAGACGATCCAACTACTACAAATGCTTCAGCACCAGTTCGATACATCGATCCAAAGGAACACGATGCTGAAATTGAAAAATACAAAACAGGTAAATCGAATTTGTCTCCGAATCGAACAAAACAAATGTTATTTGTAGAAGCTGTAAAAGCACGAGAAGATATCGAGATATTACGTGAACAATACGATAATTCAGTTCGAGATTATGATAAACTTGCCGAAGAACATCGAAAATTACAAGTAATATCAATTGTTTTTTTGTTTGCCTTGAGTATATATGTTTTTATTTCCTTTTCAGATTCAATTAGCTATTGCCAGCGGCGACGGTGAATCATCCAAAAACAAATAGAGATTCCTTATTCTGCATATCGACGATTAACTTAGCTCTCATGTCAACATTTAATCCAGATTTGTTTTCTTTTTTTCTGCGTATTTTCCTACTCTTATATTATTCAACAATAAACTAAAACTATACATAGGTATTCTTTAGAGATAGATGATTTTATTCTATATTTTTTCGTAAGAATTTATCGATCGATGCATAAATGGTGTTTTTTCATCAATAATCTTCAAAGTAGAATGACGTCTGGGTTTTGAACAGAATAGACAACTGATTAGTAAACAACAGAATACGAAAACACCGGCAGCAATGCTACCTGCAATAATCCAAAATTGTAAATCATCATTATGATGATGACGATGATGATGATCTGGATGAATACATCCATTCCAGCAGGCACATGGACCTCGTAATTGCATTTGATATCTTGAATAAATAACTTCGCGACCTACATTAAGATGATGAGTTGATATTGATGGATCACAGATCAATTCGACAGTTAAGAATCTATCCGATGATGTTGATGGATAAATTATCGATGGATTTTCCGATGTTAAATTGTGCATATTAATCCAAAAGGCAGCTTGTTGATAACCAATTGGTGTACTAATTGTACGATTTTTATCGACTTAAAACAAAGAAGAAACAATAAATAAGCAAATAGAAGGAAAGATTTGCTTACGTCGGCATGCAGCAACATCATGGCATTTGTGCTCAGAAAATTGATAGCAAGGATTGTAAGACCATAGATAATTGTCATAGATAGAATGAATATCTTTATACTTTGCTACACCTGTTGTACTGCCAATAGATGTTAAATTAATTGTACCAAAACGAGAATCTTGATAAACACATGAATCAAAACTAATCGTTGGACTTGTAGTCGTATCAGGCGCGCGTGTTGATGATGATGAAGGAAAAGCACAACGATTCCAACAAGCACAACGTGAATATAAACGCATAGACATATAATCAATATGATCCTCAATATTATCTATTTGATCATCAATAATTGACGAACAAACCATTGTAATACTGACACTTTGTATACCGTTATCATATTTTAAAACTGCAGCATTATTCGAATCAATCGACCATCGCGAAGCATTTTGTGTAGCTATGATATTAGAATCTTGAGATATATATTGACATACTGCTGCATTAGTGCAACCGTTTTGTGAAAAAGAATAGCATGGATTAAATGAATACACGTAGTTTGTATAGGGTGATGCAGATAGATTTACGAAACGAGCTTGATTATTTTGTAAACCGATCGAACTGAGGTCAATGATACCAAGAGTTGGATGTTCGAAACGACATGAATTACTAGCGGATGTTGCGCAAAAAAAGATGAATGAAAAGAGAAGATGAAGAATAAACATTTTTATCGATTAAGTATGAATGCACGATTATTTATACTAATGAATTTATCTTGTTATTTCACTATCTAGAGAGATGACGATGTAATATGATTTATCTTTTTTTTTATAGAAGATAAAAAGATTCATATGGAGCAGAAATTTAAACTCGTATTACTAATTGCGTTAAAAATAAACACGTGAAATATGACTAATTTTTATCTTTGCACTTGTTTATTTGAAAAAAATAATGTGTATAGAAAAATCATCACTGTGCAGGTGCACTACCAAATAACTTAGCAAATACACCTTGAGTTGCTGCCGATGAAGCACCTGGTTGTTGTTGTTGCGGTGGTGGAGGAGGAGGAGGTGGAGCTCCTCCTGACATTTGATTCCAGGGCTGATTCATCGGACCGGGATTTGGTTGAAACGGAGGCGGATTCATTGGACGAGGGGCTGGCTGAAATGGAGGTGAATTCATTGGTGCTTGATATGCATATGATGGAGAATTCATTGGAGGAGGAGGAGGAGGTGGTGATGCATTAAGCATCTGATTCCAAACAGAATTACCTGCTGGTGGTGGTGGTGGTCCACTCGATTGTGGACGTTGTGGTGGTGATGCATTAAGCATTTGATTCCAAACAGAATTACCTGCCGGTGGTGGCGGTCCACCCGGTGGTGGTGCTGCTGCAGACATTTTACTCCACAAATTGTTCATCTGGGATGGTGGTAATTGCTGCGGAGGCGGTGGTTGTGATGATGATGGTCCAGGTGCACCACCACCACCGCCCAAGTTCATATTACCAAAGAGTTTAGCTATAGCACTTTGTCCTTGATTCGGTGGATTTTGATTTATGTTCGGTTGTGTATGTATTTTATTCCAGACATTACGTGTTGCATTATGATCATTATTAGATATTGGATTAAAACGATCATTTCGATTATCACGATAACTACGATGACGACGTTCATAGCGTTTGTTGTTGTTGCTGCTGCGGCGACGTCGACGACGATAATTATCATAATCATCATCATCATCACTGCTTTCAGAATCTGACACTTCACAGCAGACAATTCGTCGACGTCGACGTGAGGGTTCAAACTCAAATGATATTGGTGTATCTAGAATTGAATTGAATTGTTTATACATATTTTAATTTCAAATCAATTCTTTTACTATTATAATAAGTTCTATACGAAGTTCGAGTTAATGAATTTACATTCACACCCAATTGCGTCAATAATTGACCAAGTGAAATATTACCTATCGAAAACAATATATTTTTTTTCTTAATAAAAAAACAGAAACAGACTTGGCATCTGATAAACGGATATATTATTGTTATTGTTGTTGAATGGTGAACGCGTTGGTGGTGTATTAATCACAGTGATTGTCTGTGGTTGATAGGATCCATAATCATTGAAATGATTGGGATCATAATTTAAAAACGGTAGTGAAGATCTACTGCTTTCTGAATTAGTATAATCATACGTTGAATAAGTCATGATTCAATACCTTGCTTTCACTATCGTTGCATAAAAACAACTGATTTAAAACACAAACAAAAAAACAACCTTGTATTACTTTCTTATGTCTATCGACCTTGAGAATGGTTACACATGAGTAGTCGGTTTCATTTTGAGCGTAATGATAGGACGCCTTACTAGTGCATGACTTGGTTATTTAATCAATAGGAGAATAGATCAAGTTTCTAAGGATTTATTTTATATACGTCAAAGAAATAATACAGAACCAAAACAAAAAAATAAATAAATATGACTGACAAAAAAAACACAAATACCATATTTAGATAATATAGGAATGTCAATAAAATAGATCACTGTATATTGAGATTAATTCAATAGATCATCCAATTCAGCAGCAGCACTTTTGGGTTTCATCAAGCCGCCAATACCTGAATTCATACTAGTAATATTTGACATTGTCATTGACGGTCGAGGAGTAAAACTAGTGAGATTCTTCATTAGACTAGATGTGAGATCTGTTGCTGTCGATGATGACGAAGAAAAATTCATTGGAGTTCGAACAGGATTAGTAAACATCGTTGGTTGAAGAAGTGATGGCATTGTTTGAGATGTTGACATCAATGGAACGTTAGTTATCGGTTTCGGAAGTTCATTTCGTTGTGTTTGATCATTCTCACGCATCATTCGTTCTTTTTCAACTAATGTCAATGTCTAAATGAATTTTATTATCAATTAAAATCTTCTTCAATTGAATTACTTTTTTTCCTACAGAACCATCCGATATTGGTGAAGCAATTTGAAACGAATTGAGATTTTCTTTAACTTGTTGTGAATCAAAACTGGATGCCATGGTTTTGTTCTGTATGACTTCAGAATTAAAACCATGACCAATCATAAATTGATCAATCTGAAAGAAAACAACAAAATCACTATTTGATTTGATTTAGTTTACCATTGATGAAGATTTTTGATCGAACTGAAGTTCTGTTACCAATGATTGAACGGGCACAATCGGCGTACTAATCAAACGAATCGCATTTGAAATTCTTCAAAAAAAAAACACAAATCTACTTTGCAGCTTGTTGAGAGAGTTGTTCGAGTTTTTTTCGTTGTTCAACTTCGACTGTTGTTAACATATCTTTAATCGTTGACATATACGCATTAAACTAAAAAATAGGCTTTCTTTTTTATTGAAATACAAGCAAAAGACGAATTCTACTTGATTTAAATTTAAACTCGTTTCGATTGAAATCGGTATTAAAAATGGAAGAATTCTTGTTGCAAGAATTTCACGTGGTAAACCACCGGATTTCGTTGACGTTGTGGCGACTTTTATAATGCCAAGAATACCCATGAGTACAGCCGGTTCACGAGATGGAATCGATTGAAGTAATGGAATGACTTCATCGATAATAAGCCATTTATCTAACGATTCAACGAGTTTGCCCAAACAGATTAAACTGTTAACTCGAACCTAAATTTCAAATCAATCAAAAAAAAGAAAATGAACAGAATGTTGATGAGCTTCTTTACACTTAAAGTAATTGTTTCGAAACAGATCTTTTTAATTCGTGGTAAAATACAATATTTCATTGCTTGTAGATCAATCAGATGTGCAAATGACGGAATAATAGCTAAGCAAAGTTCCTATGAAATCAAAACAAAACTTCGAATCTATTCAGTACAAATGCTTTCTTTTAAATTTACTTGAACTTGAGGTGATTCAGCATCGAGTGCATTATAAACAACGGGTAAAATATGTTGTTTAATATCTTCGGGAGGTGTTTTTGTTAACATTAAATTCATATTTTTCATTAGAATCAACAGTGTCTGCATGATACAACCGGATGTGCCACTTCCCTACCGAAGACAAAATATTGAATTGAAAAAAATGTAAGTATTTACTTGAGCTGGTTTTTGAATTTTAAAAACTTGTTTTAATTTCGGAAATATATATCGTTGATATTCTTCATTCGTTGCTTTTTCCTAAATGTAAAATTTTCTCCCGACATTTGATAGGAAAATGATTTCTCATACGGCAATTAAAAACATATTCGGTAGAACAAATGGAACCATTTCCGGATTGATAAATTCTAATTCTAAAGCTGAAGCTATACGTTGAAGATTGACACGCTAAGGAAACGAGAGAGAGAGAAAGATGAGTTTGTATAAAAAGGGAAGTTCGACTTTACCATGGGCAATTTGTCGATGACTTGTGGAAGACTTTTGTAGAACATCGATCGTTGAATATTATCGACTTGAAATAATGAATCGAGATATTCTAATGTTTTCGTTCCGATATCTTCGAAAAATGGTACCTAAATTGAAATTTAAAATAATCTTCATTTGTTCATTCGAATTACTTTTGCAAATTGTCCGGCATCAGGTCGTAATTCTGGTTTGACACTCAATAACATTTTTACATGATCTCGAACTTCAGCTGGTAAAACATTTAATTTCGTCATATTGATCATTTTCAATTCATCGACCATTTTCACAAATCCTGAGTAATTTTCATGACAATCGAAATAAGTTTTCCCACGATTATACAACGCATAAATCATCATTCCAAGAGAGAACATATCTGCTTGTGTATCATACGATTTCAAAAGATGATATTCAGGTGCCATAAACTCGAGACGTGGATTGATAATTGCCGGTAGATTAGCTTCGTATTCACGAAATGGATACGATGTACCGTCAGCTGAACCTTGAATACATAATTCAAAACCGGACAATTTCCATGCGCCATTCGAATTGATGATAATCGATTCAGGCGACAGATTTCGATGGAATAATTTAACTTCATTATGAAGAAATGTCAAACCATCACATAATTGAACGATACCATGACGAATTTCTGCATCGTAGAGTTTGTAATCTTCGATATCTTTTGGAATTGGTTGAGTTATATTATCATAACAGCCGAGACAATTGGCTAGACTAGCAAAACAAGATTCAGTTGCAAAGGCAAGACTATCTCGTGATTCTTCGATTGGATGTTGAAGACTCAATACTCGTGGATGTTTGATTTTTGCTAATTGTTGTACACCTTTTTTCAATGCATCAAGAATAAGATCTCGATCTTTCTTCGCATATTTTTCTAATAAACGTTTTTCGAATACAAAAACTGCTGCTTCTTGTTTAGTCGAACGTTTAATTGCGCCATAGATTCGCCAAGAAAGTCCTGGACCAGCTGATCCCAACGGTCGAATTAACTAAAACCAAACAAAATTCTTTTAATTTTCTCAAATGTTTTTCCTTCAATACGTACGTCATATTCTCGAGTAACTAAATTTCCAGGTAGAACATCTTTGAGAATCTTTTGTCCACCACAAGCCGTGTCGACCATCGATTTAACAACGACATTTTTCACTTGATCGCCGTAAACTTTCAATTTTTCGAGATATTCCATCGAGTTCTGCTCGAGTCAGACACGACACGACAAGACTAATAATCAAAAAATATGACAGTTCGCTGATTTCTGATTGGATGAACAAGTGCGTCATCTATTCAATTCGATAAAATGAACTTTTTCGCGAAGAAATTTCGATGAAATCATTTTTTTTCTCGAAACTTATTGAATAATAAAGAAAAATTTGTCTTGAAAAATTTCGTTACAAATTAGAAACGTATTGGTTCACACCGAGTAAATGAAAAATAATAATTTCTTCTTTTCTCTCTTGAAGTTTATTATTTATTTATCTATATTTATTATTTAGATCAGTTCGACATGATAAATGAACAGAATTCAAATCAACCGAATCCTCAAACATCAACAAATATCTCCTACAGATATCCTACAAGTAAATATTTCGAAACAAAACGTCACATTTTTTCTCTTCTCTTTTTTAAGATCTCATGAATCTTTCTTCAATGCAAAATTCGAATGATCTCTATTCTTACTATCCCAATAATATGTATCAATCATTTGGCACATTCGATGAGTACAATCAATGGGCACCATCACGAGATAATTCGACGATCTTATCACCCTCATCATCCGCCAATATCTTGCCTTATTCACCTCAATATTATTCATCATCGAATACACATCAGGATCTATTCGATTATTCGAATTATACGCCAACAAATGATTTCTCTTGGAATATTTCCAATTATAATTATCAATCATCATTGCCTGTTGTCAGTAATCAAAAGAAATCGACGATCGGTGATCGTTGTGATAATCTACTTGCTCAACAAATGAATTCAATTCATTTGAACAATTCAAATGATCTGCCAATAACAAGCCCATCGGGTCCAAAGTCTTATGCGTCCGTTGTATCATCGGAAACAACAACAACAACAACAACTAAAAAATCGAATGTACCTATGAGAATAATGTTGAATGAATTCAATTCTCCTCAACAAACAACCACGAAGAAGATCGATCAACCGTACAATCCTAAAGATTTCAATCTCAATCCAAGAGGCGCTCGTTTTTTCGTTATTAAATCTGTACGAACCGAAAAATTTTCTTTTTCGAAAAACAACACACTCGATTTCGTTTTTCTTTTCAGTATTCTGAAGATGATGTACATCGTTCGATCAAATACAATATCTGGTGTTCAACTGAACACGGAAATAAACGTCTAGATCGTGCGTTTCGAGAGCGTGAAGGCAAAGGTCCAATTTATTTATTTTTCTCTGTGAATGCATCCGGTCATTTTTGCGGTATTGCTGAAATGATGACGCCAGTTGATTACGAACATCAAATCGATATTTGGCATATGTCAAATAAATGGCAAGGTAAATTCGAAGTCAAATGGATTTATGTTAAAGATGTGCCTAATCAACAATTTCGAAATATACGTTTGGAAAATAATGAAAACAAACCGGTGACGAATTCTCGTGATACACAAGAGATACCCTATGAAGAAGGTAAATTAATGTTGAAGATTTTTCATATGTATCGACATAAAACATCGATATTCGATGATTTTCAATATTATGAATCGAAACAAGCCGAAGAATATTCAACAAAAAAGTCGACTTAGTGCAATAAAAAGAAAATACAAACATTATTCTTCTTCTGCTCATATGTGTATAGTCTTATATGTGATCATTCTATTTATATACATGTTGTCATGTTTTGTTGAAAAGAGTTATTTTTATTTCCAAAAACCAAGCACATACATTTTTCGAAATATATTATTATTATTATTATTATTATTATTTGTTTAAACGAAAGAGAGAAAAGAAAAGGACAGAAATCAAGTGAATTTTACTGTTGTTTTGGTTGTTGTTGTTGTTGTTATTGTTGTTTTTTTTATTACACACGATTAAAACCTTTCTTCGAGTGTTTTAACCAAGAAGCACCTTTTTAAATTTACTATTCATATCATCGGTCGTTGTCGCCGTTTGACATGTTGAAGTAGATGTACAAGCAGGTGAACAAAGAAATTGAAGTAAAGGCAAATAAAATTTACCACAAAAATCAACAAATTTGATATTCTTATGACAACTTTCGAAGTAAACACCTTTAAAAAAAAGGTCATGAATGTCAATTTTAAAGAGAAATTTTACCTTTGCATTTGGGATTGAGACATGATTTAGCTGAATTTAAATATTCTACCAATGATTTCGGTGTTATCGTTTCATCATAATAGATTTGATGAAGTTTTATTGTTCGTGCTGCGAGTTCTTTTAATGTTGGTACATTGTACGTTAGATCACGAACAAAACGTACGACTAATGGATTATTTCTTAAACTTAATTCTTGTAAATCGAGACGTATGATATCAGACGGAAGCGCACAAAATTGATTATTATGTAACGAAAGAGATTTTAGTTGTGTTAAACCTTCAAAGAGTTGAAGTATTTTTTAGAAAAGAAAAGAAATTTACGAAGAATTCGATTCGCATACGAGATATCGAACGTGGTAATGTTCGTAAACGATTATCACTTAGATTTAAAACAATTAATGATTGCATAAAACCAATCGAATCTGGTATATGTCCGATTTGATTGCCACCCAAATAGAGAGTTTCGATTCTAGAACATCAATTGACATTTTGTTTTTTGTTTACCTTTATGTTTTTTTTTGTCTATGTTACTTTGTTAAATTGTGAAATTGATCTGGTAGATGAGCGATTTGATTCGAACCCAAATAGATTTCTTTCAAATTGGTCAATCGAAGTAATTGATATGGAAATTGTTTGAAATGATTTCCGCCAAGATTAATAATTTCCAATTGTTTGAGTTCTTGAAATTCTTTTGGTAGTGATAAATCATTCAATGAATTATTATTTACATGTAAATGTCTTAAATTTTTCAAACAAACAAGACCTTCAGGTAACTGAACTAATTGATTGTTTGATAGTTGAAGTGTTACTAACGATTGAAAACGATCGATTTCATTTGGAATCGTTGAGAGAAAATTCGAATTCAAATCGAATGTTTTTATTTCATCAACATTCACAACTAACAAAGCACTTGCATCGATTTCAGTTAATTTCTGTTGTGAATAGTCCAATGTATCACTGATAAGAAAAGAATTTTCCAAAATATTTAACAAATCGTAAATTGCCTACTTAATATCTTCGAAATCAATTTCTAAATCATCATCTTCTATTGGGAAAGAAGCAGCCATAACTATTCTAAGTTTGTTTTTTTATTTTTTTTATTTTGCACTTCTAAAATCGAATGTAATGGGAACCGTTAGTATAAGTACTATGACCGCATGTGACAGAACAAGTAAAAAAATGTAAGAAAGAGGTGGGGGCTGGGGCTAACAAAACAGAAGAAGAAGGAGAAGAAAAACGCAAGGACAAACATGCAAAATAATAATAAAAAGTCAGTGAAGATGCTTTCTTTTTCGTTATATCGAGAATAGACCTATGCTGACGTTCGGTTTTTTTTATTCGTTAAAAATAAAAGAACGGACAAAATGAGAGAAAAAAAATGTCGAGTCATAGTCATATGCCAGAGTGATAGAATGAGTTAGGCAATCGATAGCGAAAGACAAATGATTTAAACGAATGATTCTTTGTCGAACGAACTGCGATTTAGAGCATCAAGTACGTCTTGTACACTTGGATAGTAATATAAACGTTTGTTTGTTGAATGATTTGCTAATTGATCTGAAGTTGCTGAACGTGGAAAATTCGAACATGATCGAACAGTTGTATCGAGATTGAATGTTGAAAAATTGTATTTTGTCGAATGAGATATCGGTATCGGACGATGTATTGAATGAGAATTATTGATTTTCATTGGATGATATTCATGATCGATCGGTTGAAATTGATTCGTATTCATAGTTAAACTTTTGTGACAACTAAACGAGAAACATACAGAGAGAATGAGAGAGAGAGAGACAAGCGATTCAATCAATTTGTATGAAAATCTCTGGGGAAAATTTTGCTTCGCATATGTTAGAAAAAAAATAATAACAGCAGCAGCAGCAACAAGGTCAATACCCCTCGTTTTTTTTCTCTTTCTCTTGTTCTTATTACCGTTCATTGAGGGTTGACTATTGAAATTTGTTGAACACGTTCTTATTAACTCGATCAAATCCTAATAATGAGAAACATTCAATAACTTTCAAAGCTTGTCTTTTGTTAGATCAAAAACATTGAATTATCTATAGCATATGAGCAAATTTGCACACAACAATACGACAATCAACCAGAATTTCTTTTTTTTTATTCTGTCGGAAAAAAAAACTCGTTTCTAGTTTTTTTTATGCATTCATGGCATATACAAAAGACAGTCAACTAGTAATTTTTTTTATTCTGTCGGAGAACATTCGCGTCTAGTTTCTTTTTTTTCACATACTCATGCGTCATAATGGGAGGCCATTAACGGGCAAATGATATTGAAAAGAATGAAAAGTTTTTTTGTTGTTGTCGTTGTTGATTATTAAAAAAGGGGTTATAAATCACGGGAATTTGAGTACGTGCATAAGGTTGTTTTTAAAATAATAAATCAAATTCTTGATCGTTGATAAAAAATTTTTGGAAAATAGAAAATGTTTTGCACTTATTTTTCCATCACATCCTTGACATGAATATTTTCATAGGTTATATTGGCTTTCTTGTTGTTGGAATTTCATGTTTAAATGCGCGAAAACATACGTACAATCTATTTCATGATTGTTTATATTTTGTTGATGATGAAATGAGTCAAATGGGAAATGTGAAAGCAAATGTTGAACAAACAATTGAGTTTTGTTTTCGATCATCATCAGAACGACAAGATCTCGTCAATGAAGATGGTGTATCAGCTATTTTGACTTTCGAAGAAATGAGAGAAGCAAATATCACATCGGAAAATTTAATCGAATGGTCAACTCCAATTGATATCATTGAACACTATGAAATCTTTTTACAAACAAATAAATTATCATCATTTAACAATCAATTTTATCTATGTATTGAACCATGGTTTGGACGATTTTGTCAATATTCATTTGATTTCAATCAAACATTGTATAATATTGCAAAAATTCAGTTCTATTGGAAAGCTAAGATTATTGATTATGGGAATTGGCCATGTTATATTCATTTGACATGTCAACATGTTCTAGTTTATCAGTGTCTTGATTGGCGTGAAATCTGCGATGGAAAACTCGATTGTTTCGATGGTGAAGATGAAAGCAATTGTTTAGAATTAGAGACCAATCAATGTAATGACAACGAATATCAATGTCGAAATGGAATGTGTATTGATAAAACATTTCGATCGGATAGTTCGTTTGATTTGAAAAGTGCCGAATGTTTAGATGGTTCAGATGAATTCTCGGACATTATTGGATTGGAATGTTCGGGTCTTTTAACTTTTCTATGTGAAGATATAGTTCCTGTAAATACAAATCGTGTTTTCTGTGGAGATGGAACCTATAGTCCATCATTTTTACCAAGAAATGCATATAATTGTGGAACTAAACGTGATAGAAACTTTAATTATCTGTTAAATTGGAATAAACCAAATAGTACACGTTTTTCACAATGTTTTAAAATGCTTGTATGTGTAATTGGTCCATTGAGTGATGATTTTAATAGATATTGTACAAATATTTGTGAAACAAAACAGAAATGTGCGAATCAAATACGTCAGTTATGTCCATCGGCTATTATTGCACCGACATTTCCGGTCTGGGATGGACATGTGAGATTAGGTTACTTTACAAACAATACGAGATCTAAGGCGTTTGGGATGGTACCAGATTTTGTCTGCTATGATATCAATCAATGTCCATTTTATACTCCACAGTTCTTAGTCGAAAACTATACATGTGTACATATTAATTTTCTGAATTTATCTCATATCGATGAGCTTATCTTGAAATTCATTCCTTGTCAACGTCAATATGACAGAACATATTGTCAACAACCGAATATGTTACGTTGTTTAGGAACAAACAGATGTATTCCATATCATCGAATTATGGATGGTATTTGGGATTGTTACGATGGGTTTGATGAATCAAATCAATCGAATTCATGTATATTAAAAGAGAACAATCGTTTTCGTTGTTCATCGGAAGATAAATGTTTATCACCAATGTTACTGAATGATTACAAAAATGACTGTATTGATGGAGAAGATGAAAGTTTTAATACTGACACAATTATGACCGTTAATAAACTACCCTTTCAAGCTATTTGCGATAATTGGGTCGATATGACTGTTTTAAAGAATAATGAAACCGATGAAACTAATTGTGAAGAATGGCCATGTTCAAATCAGTACACACGTTGTAATAACGTGTGGAATTGTCGTAAAGGTATGGATGAGGTCAATTGTTCACTAGGGTTTAACTGCCCTCCAAACCATCATCCATGTTTCCTTCCTAATCAAGTTGAAATGGGTTGTTTACATATGAATTTTGTAGAAGACGGAATTGTACATTGTATTGGAGCAACCGATGAACGATCTTACTGTGTAGAACATAAGAATCTCACCCTTCGTTATCGCCGATGTTGGAATGAAACAGATTGTCATATAAGCGACTCATTATGCGGTCTATGTCCCGAGTTTAATGAAATTACTCATGTATGCGAACAAGCTACAGATGAGGATGAAGAAGCTCTGCAGATAATGGACTATTTATACTCATTTAGTAATGAAGATGCAATGAACAAACGAGCATTTTCACATGCATCATCTGCTCAAATTCAATCATTGAATACAGAAGATGCCGACAATGAACTGGAAGACGAAGACGAAGAAGAAGAAGAAGAATTAGATTTACATTTGACTGATAGGCCAACAAATTCTCGTGAAGTTTGGTTATGTAATCGAGGTATTTTAATTCGAGTTGGTAGTCAACAATCGCCCGAATGTCTTTGCTCATCAATTTATTATGGTGATCGATGTCAATATCAAAGTCAACGTGTTAGTTTAACACTTCAATTACGCGCAGAAAACGCTCATAGACTTGATATTTTTGCTATTGTTATTCGTTTGATCGATCATACTGGCCTCATTCATTCATATGATCAACTGATATTTATTCCAACATTAGATTGCAATACTAAATTTAATCTTCATTTACTCTATCAAAAACAACCTAAAGATTTAACAAAGAATTACACAATTCAAATTGATGCCTTCAATAAAACAAATTTAACCTTTCTTGCCAATTGGACATTAGCTATACCATTTATTTTTCTACCTGTCAATCGTGTTAGCACAGTTCTAACTATTCCAACACAATACAATCATTCAACATTATCCATCGAAAAGAAATCCAATGATTGTTCATCAGATTCGATTTATATTGATTCGGCAAATAATCGATCGATTTGTGTATGTCCATTGAATAGAATAGGACCTCGATGTTTAATTAAATCGATCTGTCAAAATGAAACATGTCATAATGGAGGTATTTGTGTTCCATACAGCACTCGAGAATCATTGAAATCTTTTATTTGTGTTTGTCCACAAGGATATTCGGGTAGATTTTGTCAAGAAAGACAAGTTTCACTATTAATTTCATTTTCTAATATTGAAATACCTGAATATCTTCTTCTTCATTATATTTATGTCGATACAAGTTATCTAGCAAAGAAACTTATTCAATTACCACGAACAACAATTTTCAAAAAAATTCCATACAATCAAAATGACATACAACTCAGCATGCCATTTCCATTTCATTTGATTTATGCTCAAATATCCGATAAATTCTATCTTATTCTTCTTCAACATAATTATACATCATCAGCTAATTATTCACTTGAAATTTCACCGTCAAGATACTGCTTACACACACGAGAACTTTTCAATGAAGAAATTCTTCAATATACAATTCTACATCGTGCTAAATATTATCACAGTTTATGTAGAAATCATTCGAATCTTGTGTGTTTTCATGATGAACTCGTATTCATGTGCTTATGTACAGAAGAACGACATGCCAATTGTTTTCAATTTGATTTTAATATGATTTATGATTGTCACGGTGAAAAATACTGTCAAAATAATGGTAAATGCTATCAAGATCATCGACATTGTCCAACAATGCGAATGTGTGTTTGTCAAAAATGTTACTATGGTACTAAATGTCAATTTCATACTGAACATTTTGATTTTACACTTGATTCAATTATTGCCTATCAAATTCATCCGGATATTCCATTCAATCAACAGCCAATATCGATTCATGTGAGTGTTAGTATGACAATATCTATGTTAGTTATTGTTACTATCGGTGGTACCCTTTCGATTTGGACTTTTCAATTAAAAACATGTCAAGAAATTGGTTGTGCAATTTATCTTTTTGTATCATCAATTCTGTCTATCATAACAATATTAATTCTAAATTTCAAAGTTGCTTTTCTTATTCTTACTCAAATGAATCTAATTGCATCGAGATCATTTCTTCTATTCAATTGTATTACGATGGATTACCTCCTTCGAGTTTGTTTAACTATAATTGATTGGTTATATGCAGCTGTAGCTAGTGAACGATTTTTAGTTGCTTTTCTAGGTATAAAATTTAACAAAACGAAAAGTAAACATACTGTCAAGTTAGTCATTATTGCAATTGTTCTATTGACGAGTCTTTCGTTTATTCATGATCCTATTCATCGTCATCTATTAGATGATACTGAAGAAAAACGAATTTGGTGTCTAGCACGTTATTCATCCAATATGGAAATATATAGATCAACGATAAATATATTTCATTTTATTGTACCTTTTTCGATTAATGTTCTTTCAGCTATGGGAATCATTATTTTAACAGCACGTCAACGTTCGATCAGAGAAAATCAAGAAAATATATTGAATCAATTAAAAATACAATTTTCTCATCATAAACATTTATTAATTAGTTCAGTCAGTTTAGTTATTTTAACTTTACCACGTTTAATTATTTCGTTTCTACCAAATTGTATGACATCATCAAGACAATATCCAATCTATTTAGCTGCGTATTTTATTTCATTTGCACCACCTCTATTAATATTTTTCGTATTTGTTCTCACATCAGACAAATATAAAAAAGAATGTTATGCTGAAACGAAAAGAAAATGGATTTTACTTAAAACTCAAATCAGTTCTTTGAGAACACATATTTTGTGAAAATTAAACACGTGTGATTTTATTTTCTTCTCTTCTCTTTTAAAATAAATACATATATGTAGTCATTGTTTTGTTTGTTTGTTCATTTACATTAGATGACTCATGGTACGGATAGTCGATCAGCAGTCAATATAACAGAACTATCCAACAAACGTTTTTATGTCTTAGATAGAAATATTCCACGTAGTTGGGATCGATTTCGTCTGTTACACAATGGCACTCACTCACATTACACATTTAGACGAAGTTGTGAAATGAGTAGAAGAGTGCGAAAACTAGCACACATGTGTGCTACTATCGAGGTGGATAATCAACGTGTTGGTGTTATTCACAATTTAGATTTTGATCGTACTCATCCTATAGACATAACAATAGCTAAAGATCCACGGAATCCTCATTCGAATAGTACTATTTATTTCATGCCACAATTCGATATGAATCGATTTAATTTTCAAATTATAAGCATCGATCAAACAAAGAAACGTCTTGTTGCACAAGTTTATACAATGCCAGTTGATGCATACGTATTCAACGTTGATATTGCTGAAGAAATTGACGATAAAGAAACTGAACTAATACTTATTCTATGTATTACCGCTAATGAAATGCGAGATTTCATAACCACTGAACAAGATGATAAAGAAGATTTTTATAGTATCAACAACAAATAATCATATATAAACTAAAAATCTTGTTGGATTACTGCTTATTAACATATTAAAAAAACAATAAATATCTCTAATTAATGTAGAAATTTTCTTTTGTTGTCAACAGAGATGGGCAAGTTAGGCGACATTCTAAAGCCACAAGTTGCTCTCGTGAATCGAGCCTCTCAAGTAGTGGTCTGCGTGATTGAAATTTTTTCGATCACGATCAAAATCACGATTGTTTGAAAATGAACGGTTAAACATATATACTATCACTTTGAACAAACGAAATAAAACGTATTATAGCTTTTGGAATAATTATATGACTTTTAAAAAATGCAATCACACTTCACTTAGATTGACTCATATAGTGTTTTTTTTATTTACTAATTTTCTCATAATCTTTTTTGAAAAAATAAAACAACATCAGCCTATAATTAAAATCTATGATCATAAAGTAAAGGAAACCATTGAAATTTACCTATACGTGCATTTCTTGATGTCGAACAACAAACATCTGGGCAATTCATTCGTGCATTTTAATATTCACAGCCAGCAACAGAGGAAAAACTATACATATTCATATATTCATTGGTATATTTCTTACTTTTATATTATTGTAATACTACGTATAATGGTTAAACATCGCGTAAGTATTTCTCATTAAAATTTCATCTTTCCTAGTACTCTTTTCAATTGAAGAAAAAAAAGATTCATATTCATATTACCATTAAACCCAAATCCTCGAATGGATCCCGAGTAAATTAACATGCATTTTTTAAAGACAGATTTCTTTTTCTCTGATTCAGGTTCAAGCAAGTCAATCAACGAAAACAACGTCCACTAACAACTCATTCTGCTCATCGAAAAATACATTATACTCATCGAACAATAATAATAATAAAATTTATCCAAAAGTAAAGATTACTTTCTTCCGTATTTATAACTTTCTATAAAATGCTGCAGATAAACGATACATGGGCGAATCCTACGGATTATATAAACAAAACCGAACGAAAAAAGAATAAGTCAGTGACATTTTTTATGTATGTACCGTTGAAAAGCTATGCCTATATAATTCATAGATGTACAAAACGAAAGGTTTTCGTAACTTTATCGAGCATACTTTTTATTATTATGATAGGAATAACCATATTTTTAATTATTTTTTTTATGCAACCGAAACCCGCTGGTGAGTTAATGTATTCTGAAATTTTTACTGAAACTTTGAGGATTTCTTTTTTGCACTGAATTTAGATTTGACAATAACAACAACACTCCCTCCAAGTAACAATATGTTTTTCTGAATCTATAATTACGTAAAACTTATTTGTCATATCAGGATGGACGATTACTGGTAGTATGAAATATGCTCGATATTCTCATACGGCAACAGTGTTAACGAATGGGAAAGTTTTAGTTGCCGGCGGATATGGTGCTAATGGCAATACTTATTTAAAGAGTGCCGAAATATATGATCCAATTACCGAAATGTGGACCGATGCACGCAATATGACTACTAGTCGATATTGTCATACGGCGACTCTACTCACCAATGGCAACGTTTTGATTGCAGGTGGGACCAGTGGCAGTGCTCTAAATAAAGCTGAGTTGTATAATCCATTAACGGACATGTGGACTAGTACTGGTAATATGACTATCGGTCGATATTATCACACAGCTACTCTGTTGAAAAATGGGAAAGTATTCGTATCAGGTGGATTTCACTCAAGTGTGTCTTCAAATACGACTGAATTATATGATCCGACAACAGGCCAATGGACAAGCACGAGTAGTATGCCTTATGCTCGTTATCAACACGCAGCATCCATATTCAACGATGGAACCGTATTGGCTATCGGTGGATATAGTAATGGCGGTGTTTATTTAAATAATACTGAATTATATGATCCAACAACAGACCAATGGACAATTAGTAGTGATACGAACTATCGTCGATATTATCATACTGCATCCTTACTATCCAACGGAAAAGTGTTGATTACCGGTGGAAGAGGTAGTGGCTATTTAAATAGCGCTGAATTATATGATCGATCAACAGGATTTTGGACAATCGCCAATAATATGAATCAAGGTCGGTGTTGGCATACAGCATCTATATTAAACAATGGTAGAATATTACTTGCTGGAGGACAGAATAGTCTTTCTTATTTCAATACTGCTGAAGTCTATGATCCTTCAACGAACCAATGGACAGTGACTGCAAATATGAGTTATGAACGATACACTCACACAGAATCTGTACTAACAAATGGAAAAGTATTAGTCACTGGTGGATATAAAGCTACTGCTTTAAATACTTCAGAATTATATGAATCATAAAAAACAATAAACTCGTTTGAAAAATAAATAAAAGATAATAGTTTGCCGTTATCATTATCAGTATTGATGTATCATAAGAAGAAAATCTCTCTTTATTCAACATTATAACGATCACTTGAAATCGAAAAAGATCCACAAACAATATCGGATGCAAAATTATTACAATCTAAATAAACACTACAATTACTCCATTTACGAATGAAAAAATTTGGAAAAAGTTCAGTTGCATCTTCTAAAGGAACGCCATAGTCAGTTTCGAATCCTTCTTTCCACCATGTTGTCGGTGTATAGAAAAGCCAATAGTCACCACGAGCAATAAGAAAAGCAGCTAATTGTTGTTTGATATCTTTACATTCTTGCCACGGTTGTTCACATGCATGATTATACATTGCAGGAAATGTAACTGGCACGTTTTTCATTGATATCGCTGTTCTCATTTTCTCAGCACATACATTCGGTTTATCACTGCTTGTTGGAACCGTTGGTGTTAACCATGCTTGCCAAGCATGTTTATTAAATTTGAGACCAAGTTCCCAAGCTCGTTTTAACGCTACATGCTGAGCAGCAGTGACAGCTTGACGATATGATTCAGGATAACTGGGATAATGATGTCGTTCTTGCCAGATACCTTCATCATCATCGTAGAAAATTCCGTCAATAGATGATTGATTAAATGCACTTGCAATATAAGTATTAACAAAATAATCTTGTACATCAGGATTTCGATGATCCCAACAGAACTGATCCAAACGATAATTATCGAATATTCTTGAATCATTGTAAATCGTACCATTAGGAAACAAAACAAACCAGTGTGATTTTGTTGGATCATACATAACTTTAGCACCATTATCAAAAACATTCAATGCAAGTTCAGATTGACGATAAACAAAGACACGAGTTTCAGGATTAATTCTCTTAATGATAGCTGCTTGTTCAGCTAATGTATCTTCTCGATGCATTGAAATATTATAAGAATTTGCCCAATCTATACCGATAACACCATGTAATGCAGCAAAATTTGTGGTTGCATTATCGTAAAAATTCGGACTCGAACCGAAATAGTGTTGTGTTGATAGTTGCATTTTATACGTAGCCGACCATGGTGGGGGTGGACATGGTAATCTCCATGATACAGGACATGCCGGAAGATCACCTCGTGTTAGCAATACTATTTGTGATATTAATAAAACAATAGTTTGAAACAAACTCATTTGAAGTCAAACAAAAAACGAAATAGACTGATAAACGACTTCTTATCTCTTTTCTCTTCATTCTATTCTTAGTCATCAAAGATAAAAATTATGTAAATAATAAACATAAGTTTAATCTGCACGAGAAAAAAAAACAAAGGTAAAAGTTATTATTTTTAAGGAAATAGGTCATGGTATTGAGGCAAAACTGCACTTGCAATAGCATCACGATAACTTGGCGGTGGTCTATCTTGTTCATATTGCAATCGATATTGTTTGACTGATGATATCGTTTGAAATTCTTCGGGAATATTTAATACTGGTTGATGATCAGTTGAACAAATGGCTGGGAATTTAATGAGAGCAATCTTTTGTAATAAATGAAATTCAATTTGAAGTTCATATCGAACATTTTTAAAACGTGACGTCGGTGCCATAAGTCGACATTTTTCTAATGGAATTATGACTTCATAGATTGATTTATGATATATTTCATTAAATGTTTTTAATTCAAAATCAGGTATACCAAATGAGAAAACATTTAATTCGGTTTCTTCGTATAATATATGACGATATTGTTGAAATTTAACTCGCATTTTTTTTATTATATGTCCTAATGGATTAATAAGTTCAATTTGCAATGATATTTTCCCGCCAGGTACAATTAATCCACGTTGATTTAATAATTTACAATGTAATATAACTGATCTATATTCAATCGACGATTGAAAAATTGGATTTGACATTGAACTTGGCATTGGTGTTCGAGTAAAAACTAGAAACGAACATTTTTGTGTTAGATAACGATTTTGACCGAAATATGCATAAGCATAATAACAAATACATGGATCAAGTTCATCTTTGGGTGGTAATGACGACGGAAGAAATGAATCAAGTGAACCATGAAATGTCCAACGATAGATTCGAAGAGATGTTTTCCCGTGAATCGTTTTCGATATTGGAATTAATTTCGTTTGTCGTCGAAAAAATATTTCCACTCCATCTGTATATGGTTGATGGATATTTTTTTTAAAATCTTGTAATTCACCAATGAGGTCAACACGTAGTGTACCATATGTGAGATCTAATGCGCGTGTTTCATTTGTTGTTAATTCAATTATTCCTTCGACTTGATCGCCACTGATATAAAAATCATTGGGAATTTCACGAGTAAATTTAACTTTAAACGAAAAAAATATGTCACGTTGATTACCATAACCAATGCTAATACCCATGATGTGTTTGTTTGTTTTTCCGTCGGCTGAAATGGAAATGAGGAGAAAAACGAGAACACACGACTATCTTGAGTCATAAACAAACAAGGACGAATCAAATAGAACGAGAAAAAAAAGAAATTTTCTCGATGATCATATGACAATATGAATTCTTCATTGAGTAGCGCTCAAATAACGTCTCTAGACTCTGAACCAATGATTTAATATTCAAATAAATGATACATCTATGAATCATTTATTAACTAGAATTTTCAATTCGAATATTTATTGATGATTAAATAATGTGAAATATGAAATGAAAAAAAATGAAACAAACAAATAAACATCGTATTAGATTGCACTACTCGATGAATTGAGTAGTTTTGTTGGATCGATACTTTCGACAATCATTGATAAACAATCGAGACTTGATGATGTTGCTGCTGCTGTTGCTGTTGTTGGATGAGTTATGATCATTTCGGAATAATCTAAAACGAAAGAGAACGATTTATGATTGACGAATAACAATTGTTTAGATAGATGTTGATAATGACTGTATCTCATGCCTTAATATCAAGATAGAACAGATGGTAGTAAAACATCAAGAAAAATTCGTCATGCTATTTAGCACAAATGAGAATCACTTACGATCATTAGGAGTGTAAGTCATTGTTGATGAAGAACGAGCTTTGATGAACTAGAAGACGAAAAAAGAAACACAACGATGAAATAATGTTTTGTGAAATTTACTTCGTTTAAATTCGCTTTTTGTTGTTGTTCGTCCGTTTCATTTTTGAATGTTTTCATACTGAGACCTGACGTTCGAATGAGATCTTCGAGATTTTCGATATATTCAATAGCATTTTTTAAGATTTCAACTTTTGGCAAACGTTGACTCGGATTTGGACAAGTTCGTTTTTTTAAAATATCAAAAGCTTCATTGACTTTTTTCAAACGTCGTCGTTCTCTCATCGTTGCTGCTTTTCGTCGATCGACTGTAACTGTTTTTCGTTTACAAACTTTACACGCCCATAGAAGACATCGACGTGTTCCATCGCATGAATTCGTATGAGTTTGCTGTTCAGTTTGTGTATTCTGTTCGTCCGATGAATGACTAGATGATGAACGTGAACTCGGTGGCGAATACGTTGTTTGATGAGGCATCGATGCATAATACTGAGAATAATCAATCGATGAATTTGAAACAGGCTGAAGAGTTGAATAATTCGGTAGATATGTCGATGAATCAAATTCATAGGATTGACAAGAATAGCCCGGCGGATAATGTGAATACGGTTCATCATATTGTGATAATGGATTTGTTGAAGGAATATATGAAGTATAGGATGTAAGTGACATAGGTACATTCGATGAATTATCACAATAGGATTGTTGATAACTGGAAAAATCAGTCATCGTTTCATCAAAACTAAATGTCTATTAATGTTTCTTGTAATGATACAATAGTAGATGCGCGTTTTTGCTTCTTCTGCTTGTTCGCGGTCGTATCCATTGACTTCTATCTGGTTGGTTGATTGAAATTTTGTCTGATGAGAGGATCGAATAGCAATTAACACAAATATCTCTTTTTTTTCTTTCGCCTTCCCTCTCTCTCTCTCTCTGTTTCTTTTGCTGATGATTGATAAGAATAAACTCTACAA
>ERZ778027.2396-NODE-2396-length-23532-cov-18.035695_pt1 | contig 23532 bp, 19 predicted proteins | sample MGYA00375757_ERZ778027 | MGnify/ENA primary metagenome ERZ778027 (study PRJEB29350, sample SAMN05389817) | bioreactor metagenome | isolation source: Ammonium sulfate bioreactor | place: South Africa: University of Cape Town | collected 2014-02-18 ...
CGAGGGCAAACTTCCCGCCAACAAGTTTGGCAATCTGTTCCACGATCTCGAAGCCAATGTGATGCGCAATGCGGTGCTCGACACCGGGCGGCGCATCGACGGGCGCGATCTCAAAACCGTGCGCCCCATCGTGGCCGAAGTCGGTGCGCTGCCGCGCACCCATGGTTCGGCGCTGTTCACCCGCGGTGAAACGCAAGCTCTGGTGATCGCAACGCTGGGTACCAGCGAGGATGAACAGTTTGTCGACAGCCTCGAAGGCACCAGCAAACAGAACTTCATGCTGCACTATAATTTCCCGCCCTATTCGGTCGGTGAAACCGGCCGCATGGGGGCACCGGGGCGGCGTGAAATCGGCCATGGCAAACTGGCCTGGCGCGCCGTTCACCCGATGCTGCCCACGAAGGATGAGTTCCCCTACACGCTGCGCGTGGTGTCGGAAATCACCGAATCCAACGGCTCCTCGTCGATGGCGACGGTGTGCGGCTCCTCGCTGGCGCTGATGGATGCGGGCGTGCCGCTGCGCGCGCCGATCGCGGGTATCGCGATGGGCCTGATCCTGGAAGGGGAGCGCTATGCGGTGCTCACCGACATTCTGGGGGATGAGGATCATCTCGGCGATATGGACTTCAAGGTGGCGGGCACCGAACAGGGCGTCACCGCACTGCAGATGGACATCAAGATCGCCGGCATCACCGAAGAGATCATGCGTGTCGCGCTGAACCAGGCGCATGAAGGCCGCATCCACATCCTGGGTGAAATGGCGAAGGCGATTTCCTCCAGCCGCAGCGAACTGGGCGAACATGCCCCGCGGATCGAGCAGATCAAGATTCCGGTCGACAAGATCCGCGATGTGATCGGCACCGGCGGCAAGGTGATCCGTGAGATCGTCGAAAAGACCGGCGCCAAGATCAATGTGGAGGATGACGGCACCGTGCGCGTCGCCTCGGCAGACGGGGAATCGATCCGCGCCGCGCTGAAATGGATTCGCGGTCTCACCGCCGAACCCGAAGTGGGCGAAATCTACGACGGCAAGATTGTCAAGGTGATGGATTTCGGTGCCTTCGTGAATTTCTTCGGCCCGAAGGACGGCCTCGTCCATATCTCCGAATTGGCGCCGCAGCGCGTCGGCAAGACGAGCGATGTGGTCAAGGAAGGTCAGGCAGTGAAGGTGAAGCTGCTGGGCTTCGATGACCGCGGCAAGGTCCGCCTGTCGATGAAGCAGGTGGATCAGACAACCGGCGAAGACCTGTCGAAAAAGGCCGCACCTGCCGAAGGCGGCCAGCAGGCCGGCTAAAATCAGTCATTGTTATCGCTAATGCGTATCGCCCGCGGGGGTTCACGCCTCGCGGGCGATTTGTTTTAGGATTGCCGTGCGAAAGATCGAAAGGTTTTTGCGATGGCGAAAATTGATTGCAGCACGGCACCCGTCCGCCGTGGATCGAGCTATCCCGCCCCGCATGGTGCGCCTTGCGCCGCGCGCATGCGGCAGGCACTGGGCGATGCCGGCGGGTTGAACGATTTTGGCGTCAATCTGCTCACCCTTCCGCCCGGAATCTGGTCCAGCCAGCGCCATTATCATTCGGCGGAAGATGAATTCGTCTATGTTCTCTCCGGCGAGGTGGTGCTGGTCACCGATGCGGGGGAGGAAATCCTGCGTGCGGGCGATTGTGCCGCCTTTCCCAAGGGGTCCGCGAACGGCCACCATCTGGTCAATCGCTCCGCCGCCGCTGCGCAATGTCTGGAAGTTGGCACGCGCGCGGCGGATGACGTCACCGTCTACCCCGATATCGACATGATGATCGGCCCGGCCACGGGCTGGTATGCCCATCGTGACGGCGCGCTTTATCCAAAGCCGCCCGAGGCGTAAATTCGGGCCATGGTCCGCGGATATCGCCATCGCGCTTCAACCGTGGCCTTTCTGTCGTGGAAGGGCGGGCCTGAGCGTGAACCGCAGGGCGGCGCCCCCGGCCGTCCGCGCCGCCTCGGCGTACCGCAGATCATTGCCATTGCCCTGCGCCTGATCAGTCTGGCGTTGGTACTGATCGCGGTTCTGCTGTTGGGGGCCGATGCGCTCACCTCGCTCGACGATGGCGGGCAGCTTCATGTCCGCTCGCTGGCGATGAATTGGGCGGCGCTATCCCCACAATCGCTGGAAGGGTTCCGCTTCTGGCTCGGCCGGTTGTGGCATCCCGCCCTTGGCTGGGCGGACAGTTTCCTGTCGCTGCCGGGTTGGGGCGTCACCGGCGTGGCCGGCGTGCTACTGGCTTTTCTCGCCGGCCGCCGCGCATCGAAATAGGGGTAGCCGCGCGAATTTCTTTTTTTTCGCAGCTACAGGAAAATCAGAGTTTTAACCCCCACCAGGGAGTCGCTGCTTGCGGATTTCCCCGCGGCCCCACTTGCAGCGCGCGGCTCCTCATCCTATCTCGCCTATCTCACCACAATTGGGTCAGCGATTGGCACCCGGCGTCCACAACACGTCGCCGGCGCCTTTGGCGTTGGCAAAACGGGCGGCGACGAACAGATGATCGGACAGACGATTGATATATTTGCACGCCGCCGGGCTCACTTTTTCGTGGCTCGCCAGCTCCACAATCAGCCGTTCGGCCCGGCGCGAAATGGCGCGCGCCACATGCAGGTGGGCCGAAGCCGCGCTTCCCCCCGGCAGGATGAAGGATTTCAGCGGCGCAAGTTCCGCGTTCATCGCGTCGATCTCCTGCTCCAGCCGGGTCACCTGTGCCTCCACGATGCGCAACGCGCCCTCGCCGCGCCGCCCGTCTTCGGGCACGCACAGATCGGCGCCCAGGTCGAACAGATCGTTCTGGATGCGCGCCAGCATCGCGTCCATGTCCCCCTGGGTGTGGAGACGGGCGAGGCCCAGCGTGCTGTTGGTTTCATCCACTGTGCCATAGGCCGCGATGCGCAGGGAATATTTGGGCAGGCGTGTGCCGTCGCCCAGCGCGGTTTCGCCTTTGTCACCGGTTTTGGTGTAAATGCGGTTCAATGTGACCATGGCCGGAAAATAGCCCCCCATCGGCCTGACTGCAAAAGAATCAGTGGCGGCTATTTCGCCGTTTTCCGGACGTTGCGGTGGCGGGGCTTGTGGCTATGATCGCGGGCCGCTCGAAGATTTGGGAGTGTTATGGGGATCGGTATGGAAAAGAGTGAGGAGAATGTTGCCCCCACCCGCGCTGCGTCGCTCAACCGGCCGCCGCCCGAGGTGATCGAGGTGGATGATACCCGCATCGCCTGCGATGGCGGTCGCGGTGCGCTTGGCCATCCGCGTGTTTTCCTCGAAATCGGCAAGGGCAATTTCATCGATTGCCCCTATTGCGACCGCCGTTTCAAATTGCGCGATGGGGCGAACCACCATTCATGACCGGCAAGGAGGCCCGCGCGCTGAAGAAGGGCGATCATCTCTATCTGATCGATGGCTCGGGCTATCTCTTTCGCGCCTATCACGCGCTGCCTCCGCTCAGCCGCAAATCCGACGGTCTGCCGACCGGCGCGGTCTCCGGTTATTGCAACATGCTGTGGAAATTGCTGGAAGACAGCAAGAACGGTGAAAAGCCCAGCCATATCGCGGTTGTCTTCGATGCTGGCAAAATTACCTTCCGCAATGATTTCTACCCGGAATACAAGGCCAACCGGCCCGAGCCGCCGGAAGATCTGATCCCGCAATTTCCGCTGGTGCGCGATGCCACTCGCGCTTTCGGCGTCGCCTGCGTGGAAGAAAAGGGTTTTGAGGCTGACGATCTGATCGCCACTTACACCCGTCTTGCGCGCGAACTGGGCGCACGCGTCACCATTATTTCGTCCGACAAGGATCTGATGCAGCTCGTGGACGATGGCGTGGTCGAAATGCTCGATCCCGTCCGCAACCGCCGCATCGGCCCGGCCGAGGTGATGGAGAAATTCGGCGTTGCGCCCGGCAAGGTGGTGGAGGTTCAGGCCCTGACCGGCGATTCCATCGACAATGTGCCCGGCGTGCGCGGCATCGGGGTCAAAACCGCCGCTGAACTGATCAACCAGTATGGCGATCTCGAAACCCTGTTGCAGCGGGCCGGTGAAATCAAACAACCCAAGCGGCGCGAAACCCTGATCGAGAATGCGGACAAGGCGCGTCTGTCGCTGCGGCTTGTCACACTGGATCAAAACGCGAAATTCCCGCTGCCGCTATCCGAAATGGATGTGCGCGAACCCGATCCCACGACCCTGATCGCGTTCCTGAAGGCGATGGAGTTCAGCGCGCTGACCCGCCGCGCCGCCAGCCATTACGGGGTCGAAGACACAGATTCGATCTTGCCGGATGCTGGTGCTGGCGTTGCGGCGGCCACAGCAATTCCGGCAACCACCAGCAAGGCGGCGGTGCAACCGGTGGAGAAACCGTCCGGCGCTCCCGCTTCTGCCGGACCCGGCGCCGTGATGGATCGCGGAGAGCTTCTGAAGCCGATCGATCACGACCGCTATGAAACGGTCACCACACTCGACCGGCTGGACCATTGGATCGCGCGCGCGCGCGAAGAAGGTGCGGTTTGTGTCGATACCGAAACCACCTCGCTCGATGCGATGCAGGCCGTACTTTGCGGTGTCTCGCTCGCGGTGGCGCCGAATGAGGCCTGTTACATCCCTTGCGGCCACAATGGCGGCGGCGGGCTTGATCTCGGCGGCAGCGGCACAACCGAACAACTGCCGGAAAAGGCGATGCTGTCGCGCCTCAAACCGCTGCTGGAAGATGAGGGCGTGCTGAAAATCGCACAGAACCTGAAATATGATTATCTGGTTCTGCTGCAGCGTGGCATCCGCATCGCCCCATTCGACGATACGATGCTGATCTCTTATGTGCTGGAAGCAACCTTGCACGGCCACGGCATGGATGAGCTGTCGGAGCTTTATCTCGGCCACAAGCCCATCGCCTTCGCCGATGTCGCGGGCAAGGGCAAACAGAAGGTCACCTTCGATTGCGTACCGGTGAAGGAGGCGACGCGTTATTCGGCGGAAGATGCCGATGTCACATTGCGTCTCTACCGGCTTCTGAAGCCGCGGCTTGCGGCGGAAGGTCGGCTTACGGTTTACGAAACGCTGGAACGCCCGCTGGTGCCCGTTCTTGCCGATATGGAACAGGCCGGCATTTCCATCGACACCGGGGTGCTGCAAAAACTCTCGCATGATTTCGCGATTCAGATGACTGCGCTCGAAGGCGATATCCACAAGCTCGCGGGCGAAAAGTTCAACATCGGCTCGCCCAAGCAATTGGGCGATGTGCTGTTTGGAAAATTCTCGCTGCCCGGCGGGCGTAAAACCAAGACGGGCGCCTGGTCCACCGATGCCGATATGCTGGAGGATCTGGCGGCCCAGGGCCATGACATCGCCAAAAAGGTGCTGGACTGGCGCCAATTGTCGAAATTGCGCGGCACCTATACCGATGCCCTGCCGGGTTACGTCAATCCGCAAACCGGGCGCGTTCATACCTCTTACGCGATGGCGTCCACCTCGACCGGGCGTCTGGCCTCGACCGATCCCAATCTGCAGAACATCCCGATCCGCACCGAAGAAGGCCGCCGCATCCGCACCGCTTTCATCGCCCAGCAGGGGCATCTGCTGGTCAGCGCCGATTACAGCCAGATCGAATTGCGGCTGCTTGCCCATATCGCGGGTATCGAGGCATTGCGTAACGCCTTTGCCGATGGGCTCGACATTCATGCCATGACCGCGTCGGAGATTTTTGGTGTGCCGGTCAAGGGCATGCCGTCCGAAATCCGCCGCCGGGCCAAGGCGATCAATTTCGGCATCATCTACGGCATCTCCGCCTTCGGCCTTGCCAATCAGCTCGGCATCGCGCGCGGTGAGGCCGATGAGTACATCAAGAAATATTTTCAGCGTTTTCCGGGCATTCGCGATTACATGGAAGAGACCAAGGCCTTCGCGCGCGAACATGGCTATGTCGAAACCCTGTTCGGGCGCCGGGTGCATATCCGCGAAATCACCTCGAAATATCCGGGCTTGCGCGGCGGTGCCGAGCGCGCCGCCATCAACGCACCGATTCAGGGTACGGCGGCCGATATCATCCGCCGTGCGATGATCCGCCTGCCGCCCGCGCTTGCGAAAAAGAAGCTGAATGCCCGCATGCTGCTGCAGGTGCATGACGAACTGGTGATCGAAGCGCCGGAAAACAAAGCCGACACGGTGTCCGCCGCCGCGCGCACCGTGATGGAAGGGGCGTCCTTGCCCGTGCTGCAACTCTCTGTGCCGCTGGTGGTGGAAGCCCGCGCCGCCAAAAACTGGGACGAGGCGCATTAATCCTCAAAGCGTCAGCCTTTTGCCGCGTGCAGCGACAGATCATGGATCGTCGCCTGCCCGCCGCACAGCGCACAAGCCGGGTCGGGCTTCAGCTTCACCACGCGGATGCGCGTCTCCAGCGCCTCATAGATCAGAAGCCGCCCCGCCATGCTTTCGCCCAGGCCAATGATCTCTTTCATCACTTCCAGCGCCTGCAAGGTGCCCATCACACCGGCGGCTGCGCCCAGAATGCCGGTCTCCGAACAGGATGGCGCGGTGCCGGGCGGCGGCGGGGCGGGAAACAGGCAGCGGTAGCAGGGAAGCGCGCCGCGCGCGGTATGTGCCTTATAGGTGGCAAGCTGGCCGTCGAATTCCGTCACCGCGGCGGAAACCAGCGTCCGCCCGCTCAGGAAACAGGCATCGTTGACCAGAAAACGGGTTTCGAAATTGTCCGATCCATCGGCCACGATGTCGTATTGCGAGAAGATGCGAAGGGCGTTCTCCGCTGTCAGCCGCTCGGGATGAAGGCGGACGTTCACATGCGGGTTCAAGGCCTGCACGGCGTCGGCGGCGGATTGGGTCTTGGGCCGGCCGACATCCTTGGTCCGGTGGACGATCTGGCGTTGCAGGTTGGAAAGCGACACCGTGTCGAAATCGATGATGCCGATGGTGCCCACACCAGCAGCGGCCAGATACAGGATCGCCGGGCTGCCCAACCCGCCCGCGCCGATCACCAGAACGCGTGCCTGTTTCAGTTTCGCCTGACCCGGCCCGCCCACTTCGCGCAGAACGATGTGACGGGCGTAACGGTCAAGCTCCTCATCGGAGAGTGCCATGGTGCCTCTTAATCTGCCGCCGCGCCCGGAAGAAGGGCATATGCGCCCGCCGGTTGGTGGTCAAATTCCTGATATGTGACCCCAATTTTTTTGGCGCGACCCTATGTCTTCACCTTAACTTATGGTGGCGCTTGCCATTTTTCCTAACCCCGCGCTAGGGGTTTTCTTGCCGGGTGCGGGCCTGGGCGCCTATGCTGGGCCATGAAAGGCCGGTCATGGCAGAACCCGTGCGTCTCACCCGCGCGAACCGGCAAGGAATTACGAACAGGAGCATTCATGTCTGCTGGACAGCCGAGCGCCCATGGCCTCGAAGCACAGGGTTTTCGCAATCTGAAGGCGGTTCATCTGAACCTGTCCGCACCTGCGCTTTACGAGCGTGCCGTCGCCCGGGGCGAAGGCCGCATCGCCGAAAACGGGCCGCTGGTTGTCATCACGGGGCAGCACACCGGCCGCTCCGCCAACGACAAGTTCATCGTCCGCGATCAGGCCAGTGAAAATCAGGTCTGGTGGGAAGCCAGCAAATCCATCACGCCGGCCCAGTTTGAGGCGCTCTACGATGCGATGATGGGCTATGCCCAGGGCCGCGAATTGTTCGCACAGGATTTGTTCGGCGGTGCCGATCCGGTCCATCGCGTGGCCGTCCGCGTGGTGACCGAATTTGCCTGGCACTCGCTTTTCATCCAGCATCTGCTGATCGAGCCCACAGCGGCAGAACGCGCGGGTTTCAATCCCGAATTCACCATTATCGACCTGCCCGGTTTCCAGGCTGATCCGAAGATTCACGGCAGTGCGTCGGGCACCGTGATTGCGGTCAATTTCACCCGCAAGATCGTGCTGATCGGCGGCACGTCCTATGCCGGTGAGATCAAGAAGTCGGTGTTCACGATCCTGAATTATCTGCTGCCGCCCAAGCATGTGATGCCGATGCACTGTTCGGCCAATGTCGGCCCCAAAGGCGATGCGGCGATCTTCTTCGGGCTGTCCGGCACGGGCAAGACGACGCTGTCCGCCGAAGCCACGCGCACGCTCGTCGGTGACGACGAACATGGCTGGGGCGAAAACGGCGTGTTCAATTTCGAAGGCGGCTGCTACGCCAAGGTGATCCGTCTTTCCCCGGAAGCCGAGCCCGAGATTTATGCGACGACACAGCGTTTCGGCACCGTGCTCGAAAACGTGGTGATCGATCCGGCAACCGGCAAGCTCGATCTCGACGACGGCCGCTATACCGAAAACACCCGTGCGGCCTATCCAATCAGCTTCATCTCGAATGCGTCGCCGACCGGCCGCGCCGGTCATCCGAAGAATGTCATTATGCTGACGGCGGATGCCTTTGGCGTGTTGCCGCCGATTGCCAAGCTCACACCCAGCCAGGCGATGTATCACTTCCTGTCCGGTTTCACGGCCAAGGTTGCCGGCACGGAAAAGGGGCTCGGCAAGGAACCGCAGCCGACCTTCTCCACCTGCTTCGGTGCGCCCTTCATGCCGCGTCATCCGGCGGAATACGGCAATCTGCTACGCGATCTGATTGCGGAACATCAGGCCGATTGCTGGCTGGTCAATACCGGCTGGACGGGTGGTGCCTTCGGCACGGGCTCGCGCATGCCGATCAAGGCAACCCGCGCGCTGCTCGCCGCCGCCCTTGATGGCACGCTTGCCAATGTGGAAATGCGCATCGATCCGCATTTCCGTTTCCGCGTGCCGGTTTCGGTGCCGGGCGTGGACGCGAAGATCCTCAATCCGCGTGACACCTGGGCCGACAAGGCCGCCTATGACGCACAGGCAAAGAAGCTGGTCGGCATGTTCCGCGAGAACTTCAAAACCTATGAAGCCCATGTCGGCGCAGATGTGTTGCAGGCCGCACCTCAACTGGCCGAAGCGGCGGAATAAATCACCGGCGCATCTCAATGGAAAAGGCCCGCGGATATTTCGCGGGCCTTTGTTTTTGGGTGGCACTCCTCAGTGTGTCAGGGGCAGTGTGTCAGGGCTGGCGGTAGACCCACACCCGCGCCGGCGGCAGATTGCGCCAGACAAATGCCGCGCGCTGTGCAAAGGCTTGGCCCACCCGGTCGATCGGCGGGTGCAACCCATAGGAAAACTGAATGAAGGGGGCACCCGGCGCCAACTTCTGCAGGGCACCGGCGACCAGGGCGGCGCGCCGTTCCATCGGTTGGTTTAACAGTGGGATACCCGAGACAATGGCCGAAAACGGCCGGTCCGCAGCATGGCGCAACGTATCGTCGAGCGCGAAGGCGTCGCCGCGGATGATTTTCGCGGCGGGAAAGCGGCTGGTCAGCAGGCGTGCGAAATCCGCGTCATATTCGATCGCTACCAGCCGCTCGGGAAGAATGCCGCGGGCAAGAATGGCTTCCGTTACCACCCCGGTTCCGGGGCCGAGTTCCAGCACCGGGCCTTCGCGCAGGGGATCGATCTGGGCCGCAATGGCGCGCGCCAAGGCCGGGCTGGATGGCGCTATCGCCCCCACCCCACGCGGGCTTTGCACCAGACCCCGCAGAAAACGCAACTGATCGGAAAGCGGGGTCCGGGACTGGGCGGCCAAATTCATGGGATGCCTCATGGGTTCACATGCCAATAGAGCATTGAGATGAGCATGCCGCCAAGCGCAAGATGCAGAAATCGCGGCGCGCACTGCCCGGAATGGGACAGCATATTCGGCTTACGCCCGCAAGAACCCCTTTGGCGAGGTGTTTTGTCATGTCGAACAAGGAACGGACGGCCCGGTTCCGCGCGCTGCATGCGCCGGGCGGAATTCTGGTTCTGCCCAATGCCTGGGATGCGGGCTCAGCCCGGCTGATGGAGGTGGCGGGCGCCAAGGCCATTGCCACCTCAAGTGCCGCTGTTTCGTGGGCGCACGGCAGCGCGGATGGGCAAACCATTGCCCCTGAAACGCTGTTGCGCACCGTGGTGGAAATCGTCCGCGTTACCGCCGTTCCGGTCAGTGTCGATGCCGAAGCCGGCCTCGACAAAACCCCGCAAGGTGTGGCGGCATTCGTCATGCGGCTTTGCGAAGCGGGGGCCAGCGGCATCAATCTGGAAGACGGCACCGATTCGCCGGATCTTCTCGCCGCCAAGATCGCCGCGATCAAGCAGGCGGCACGTCAGGCCGGTACCGACATCTTCATCAACGCGCGTTGCGACGTTTATCTGCGCAAACTGGCCGATGGCGATGCGGCGCTTGCCGAGGTGTTGCGCCGTGGTGCGCTTTATCGCGACGCGGGTGCCGATGGGTTGTTCGTGCCGGGCGTGGCGGACGCGGCGGTGATCAGCCAGATCGCACAGACCATTGACCTGCCCCTCAATGTCCTGGTGTGGCCGGGATTGCCAGCGGTTTCCGCTTTGAAGGCGGCGGGTGTGCGCCGGGTCAGTGCCGGTGCCGGCATTGCACGCGCCGCGCTTGGGGCCGCTTTGCGCGCGGCGCATCAAATGCTGCGCGAAGGGCGCTATGAAACCATCGCACAGGAAGCCGATGGCCTGCCAAACATGAACGGGCTTTTTATCGCGCCCTGAAAAACCCGATCTGGAAAGGTTCGATCAGGCACCGGCGGCACTGTTCCAGAACTCCTTCACGCGGGTGAAGAAGCCTTCGCTTTCGGGATTGTTGCCTTCCGCGCCTTCCTTTTCGAAGGCGCGCAGCAATTCCTTTTGCTTCTTGGTCAGCTTCACCGGGGTTTCCACCACGGTCTCGACGTAAAGGTCGCCATGCATGCCACCGCCCCGCAAGACCGGCATGCCTTTGCCGCGCACGCGGAATGCACGCCCGCTTTGCGTGCCTTCGGGAACGGTAATTTTGGTGCGTCCGCCATCCACTGTCGGCACCTCGATCGTGCCGCCAAGTGTCGCCGTAACAAGGGAGAGAGGAACGCGGCAATGCAGGTTGTGGCCGTCACGCTGAAAGATCGCATGTGGTGCGATCGAAAGGAAAATATAAAGGTCGCCGGCCGGTCCACCGTTCAACCCCGCCTGGCCTTCACCGGCAAGGCGGATGCGCGTGCCTTCCTCGACGCCTTCGGGAATGTCGACCGCCAGCATGCGTTCCTTTTGCACCCGGCCTTCGCCGCGACAGGCCTTGCACGGATCGCGAATGATACGCCCCTGTCCGTGGCAGGTGGGGCAGGTGCGTTCGATGGTGAAGAAGCCCTGTTGCGCGCGCACTTTGCCGATGCCGCTGCAGGTCGGGCATTGCGACTGGCCGGTCCCGGCATTGGCGCCGCTGCCGCCGCAAGCCTCGCAGGCAACCGCAACCGGCACCTGAATTTCGGCGCGCTTGCCGCGGAAGGCTTCTTCCAGCGTCAGCTCCAGATTGTAACGCAGATCCGCGCCGCGATTCTGGCGGCGGGCGCGGCGGCCGCCGGCGAATTCGCCGAACAGATCATCGAAGATGTCGGTGAAGGTAGAGGCGAAGTCGAACGGATTGGCGCGCGCATGTCCGTTGCCCATGCCGCCCTGGAATGCGGCGTGCCCGAAACGGTCATAGGCGGCGCGCTTCTGATCGTCCTTCAGAACGTCGTAGGCTTCGTTGATTTCCTTGAAGCGCTGCTCGCACTCCACATTACCGGGGTTGCGGTCGGGGTGCAGCTCTTTCGCCAGCTTGCGATATGCCCCTTTGATTTCCGTGATCGAGGCGGACCGCTCACACCCCAGAACTTCGTAATAGCAACGCTTGCTCATCGTATATCCGCCGCCCGGTCTGCCCGGCCGGCCCAAAGAAGAAAGGGCGCACCATCAGAAAGGAATGCCCGAAGGCGTCCTTGCCGGACGGCGCGCCCGTATCTGTCATGGACCATTGGCGTCCCCCTTCGCCGATTGTCCCGGCGCGACTTCTCAGGCTGCGCCTTTTTTCTGATCATCGTCGTCGACTTCGGAAAACTCCGCGTCCACGACGTTTTCGTCCTTTCCGGCCTCAGCGCCGTCGGCAGGGGCTTCGCCCCCTTCGCCCTGCTGTGCCTTGTACATCGCTTCGCCCAGCTTCATCGAAGCCTGCGCCAGCGCTTGCGATTTCTGCTGGATGCCTTCGACATCTTCCGTTTGCAACGCTTCTTTCAGGGCTGCAACGGCGGCTTCGATGGCGCTGCGCTCGCCCGCTTCGATCTTGCTGCCATGTTCGGACAGCGCCTTCTCGGTCGAATGGACCAGCGAATCGCCCTGGTTCTTCGCTTCGGCCAATGCACGGCGCTTCTTGTCGTCGGCCGCGTGGCTTTCGGCTTCCTTGACCATCTTGTCGATGTCGGCGTCGGAAAGGCCGCCACTCGCCTGGATGCGAATTTGCTGCTCCTTGCTGGTGGCCTTGTCCTTCGCGGTGACGGAAACAATACCGTTGGCGTCGATGTCGAAGGTGACTTCCACCTGCGGCACACCACGCGGCGCCGGCGGCAGGCCGACGAGATCGAACTGGCCCAGAAGCTTGTTGTCCGCCGCCATTTCGCGCTCACCCTGGAAGACGCGGATGGTCACCGCGGTCTGATTGTCTTCCGCGGTGGAGAAAATCTGCGACTTCTTGGTCGGGATGGTCGTGTTGCGCTCGATCAGCCGGGTGAACACCCCGCCCAGCGTCTCGATGCCGAGCGACAGTGGCGTCACGTCCAGCAGCAGAACGTCCTTCACTTCGCCCTTCAGCACGCCGCCCTGGATGGCCGCGCCGATGGCGACGACTTCATCCGGGTTTACGCCCTTGTGCGGCTCCTTGCCGAACAATTGCTTCACGGCTTCCTGCACCTTGGGCATGCGGGTCATGCCACCGACCAGGATCACTTCGTCGATCTGGTTTGCGGAAACGCCGGCATCCTTCAGCGCCTGTTTCACAGGGGCGACCGTGCGTTCGATCAGTTCGTCCACCAGCGCTTCGAGTTTGGCGCGGGTGATCTTCATCGTCAAATGTTTCGGGCCGCTTTGATCGGCGGTGATGAAGGGCAGGTTGACCTCGGTCTGCTGCGCGCTCGAAAGCTCGATCTTCGCCTTTTCGGCGGCTTCCTTCAGCCGCTGCAGGGCGAGCCGGTCGCCGCGCAGATCGATGCCGTTTTCTTTCTTGAACTCGTCCGCCAGGTAATTGAGCAGACGGGTATCGAAATCCTCACCACCCAGGAAGGTGTCGCCATTGGTGGATTTCACCTCGAACACGCCGTCGCCGATTTCCAGCACGGAAATGTCGAAGGTGCCGCCGCCAAGGTCATAGACCGCGATGGTGCCGGTGTTTTTCTTGTCCATGCCATAGGCAAGGGCGGCCGCTGTCGGCTCGTTGATGATACGCAGGACTTCCAGCCCGGCGATCTTGCCGGCATCCTTGGTGGCCTGGCGCTGTGCGTCATTGAAATAGGCCGGAACGGTGATCACGGCCTGTGTCACCTTCTCGCCCAGATGGGCTTCGGCCGTTTCTTTCATCTTTTGCAGGATGAAAGCGGAAATCTCCGACGGAGAAAACTTCTTGCCGTCGCGGCCTGCGAGCCAGGCATCGCCGTTGTCGGCTTTGACGATCCCGAACGGCACCATGCCGATGTCCTTCTGGGTCATCGGATCGTCGAAGCGCCGGCCGATCAGCCGCTTGATTGCGAAATAGGTGAATTCCGGATTGGTGACCGCCTGCCGCTTGGCCGGCTGACCCACCAGGCGCTCTCCGTCGCCAGTGAATGCCACGACGGACGGGGTTGTGCGCCCGCCTTCCGCGTTTTCAATAACCTTGGGTGCAGACCCCTCCATGACCGCGACACACGAATTGGTGGTGCCGAGGTCGATACCGATGACTTTCGCCATTTCTTGCCTTACCTCTCTTGCGGGCGATGGGGTCCTGGCCTCCTGAGGAGCGCCCTCCGGTCCATCCCCTTTGAAAACATTAACAAATCCGGCGCCGTAGCGAGCGGCGCCGCGCTAGTGCGTATATAGGAAAGGGGGCTCATGCCCGCAAGCCGGGCGGCCCAGAATCCCCTGCAGGCGGTGCGGTTTGCCGCGCCCGGCAAGTATCGGGCAAGCGCTATCGTCTTGGATTCGAATAAGGATTATTTCCGGGTCCAGTTCCCGCCAAGCGGCTTGTAATATTGCCCGCCGGGTACTTTCGCGAACAATTGCTTGGCGGTTGCTTCGCCGGCCGCCTGGGATGTGACCCCGGTGCTGGCGGCGGTGGATTGATAGACTTTGGCGCGTCCGGCGTTGATTTCCGCGATTGCGGCCTTCAACGCTGCGTCCGGCGCACCGCTGACAACGCCCAGGTAACCATCGCCCTGTTCGCCGACGATCCCTTGCGCCTTGGCGGCGTCCACGGCGGCCTTGGCAGTGCTTGACTGTGCATAGGCCGGCGTTGCCGCCAGAAGGGCGGAAGCGGCGATCGGGGCGGCCGCAAAAGAAATCGCAGCAAGGCCGGCGGCCAGCCGGGCGGTGAAATTGCGCTTCATGGATCGGTATCCCTTTTTCACGAAATCAGAACAGATTGGGGTTCTGTTGAATGGCCTGCTGAACTTCCTTGTCCAGCCGCACGCGCACATCGGCGTCCAGCTTGGCGTAAATATTGATGGGTGCGACTTCCACCTTCACGGTTGGCGTGCATCCCGACAGCGCGACCGCAGCCACCGGCGCGGCTACCACCGCAAGAAGGGCCGCGTTCGTACCGAGCAACCCGGCTGCAAGGCCGGTGCGCAGAAATGCCGTCATGGATTGGCTCCTGTTTCTCATTTTCCGGCACCCTGGGCGGAAGGGCCACCGCCGAACACAGTCGGATTGGGAAGCATAAGTTCGGCAAAAATAAGGGGCTTGTCGAGGGGGCTGTTACGCACGGCAATCTCATATGGCGGCGCATTCCTGCGCTTGTCGATGCCTTGCATGGTTTGTTGCTGCACCGATGGTTGATGCCGATATGATATCAATATAGCACGACAGCGTATTGGACACTGGTCTTTGCGCCTACCTACGATACCGGCAGTAATCGATCGGATCGGGTAGCGCATTATGAACCGAGTGAATGAATCTTCGGCGGATGTTTACGTTGAAGATGTTTTCCGGACCGAGGCCCGGGACTATCTCACACGCGAGGAAGTCCGCGCCCTTACCCCTGAAATCATCACAGAGCGTCTGTATGCGCTGAAACCGTTCATCGCCGCACAGGCTGGGGAAACCGAGCGCAGGCGCCGCCCTTCCGATGAAGTCTGGCGGGCAATTCTGAAGACCGGCTATATGTATCTGGCCGTGCCGAAGCGCTTCGGCGGGTTGCAGGCCTCCATGATGGATATCATGGATGCAACGCTTCCCATTGCGCAGGCCGATCCATCAGTCGGCTGGCTTGCATCCTTCGTTGTGATGTCGCCACGGCCTGCGGCTGGCTTTCCGATTGCACTGCAGCAGCAGCTCTATGGAAGCGGTCAGTCCCCCGTCTTCACAACGGTGGTGTCGCCAGTCGGCAGTGCAAAGAAAGTGGAAGGTGGTTATCGCGTCTCCGGCCGCTGGGCCTGGGCCACCACCATTCAGTTCGCCGATTATATCTCGATGGTTTGCCGCGTGGAAAATGGCGAAGGCGCCCCTTTGCGCAACTTTCTGGCGCCGGCTTCCTCGGTCAGGATCATGGATACGTGGAATGCCTTCGGCATGGTGGCTACGGGAACCCATCATGTCGTGGCCGAGGATGTGTTCGTGCCGGACACCCATGCATCCACGGCGAATTATGGCGATCCGGTCTGGTATCAGGATGTGCGCAGCCACCATTCCGATTACGACCTCTTTCTCGGCCCGCCCGCCGCCGCGCTGGCGCTGAATGTCACCATTCCCGTTCTCGGTGCGGCGCAAGGTGGTGTCGAGCTGGCCCGTGAAAGGCTGCTCGGCTATGTGCGCCGCATCGGCGGCCTGCCGGAGCGGGAGAAGATGTCGGCGCAAATCCGGCTTGCACATGCATCCTCCCGGGTGATGGCGGCGGATCAGCTGATGCGCCACGCCATCCGGGAGATCTTCACCATGATCCGCGACACGGATGCGGAAAGTGAAGATCTGTTTCACCAGACCCGCGCCTGGCTTGCAGAGACGTGTGTTCTCTGCCGCGAGGCGATGAACGATCTGACCCTCTCGGCCGGCACAAGCATCTTCTATCAGGACAGTCCGCTCGGGCGGGCGTTCCGCGATGTTCTCACCGGCGGCAGCCACATTGTCTGCGACTATGACGTCTGCATGCAGGCTTGGGGCCAGAAGATGCTCGGCATCCAGCCTGAGCATCGCAAAGGGTACGGAGAGCGCGAGAAAATTCGCGACGAAATTCTCGCGACCACGAAAGCGCACGACTACGCGGTGCGATTGGGGCAAGCGACAGCATAGGGGTGCCCGTTTTGCCGCGGTGATCCCGTGGGTGAAGGGCGATGAATAGGGCCGTTGCAAGGCTGCAAACAGGCCCACGGGGGAGCGCTGTATATGAGGGCGACGGCAACTCAGATGCCCATCGGGGGCGGGGCGCCAGTTGTCATGGACGATCAAATCCCCTGGGCCGTGCGCAGGATCATCCTCCTGCTCACGCTGATCTCGGTTCTCAATTTCGTCGATCGCCAGATCATCAACATTCTGGCCGAGGCGATCAAACGCGATCTGGCCCTCTCGGATACGCATATCGGCATTCTCACCGGAATGGCGTTTGCTTTTTTCTATGCCGCACTCAGCCTGCCGGCCGCGCGCCTTGCCGACCGTTATCACCGCCCGCGTGTTCTCGGTGCCGCCGTCGTGGTTTGGAGCGCATTCACGGTGCTCTGCGGTATGGCACAGAACTTTGTGCAGCTTGCGCTGGCGCGCATGGGTGTCGGTGTGGGCGAATCCGCCTGCACGCCGACCGCGCATTCGCTGATCTCAGATTACGTGCCGCTTAACAAACGTGCTTCGGCGATTGCGCTCTATCAGCTTGGTGTGCCGATCGGCTCGATGGTTGGCATGGCCGTTGGCGGCATCGTCGCCGACAATTATGGCTGGCGGGCGGCGCTGCTGCTGGTGGGGCTGCCGGGGCTTGCGATCGGGATTCTGGTGGCGTTGATCGCACCTGAGCCCCGGCGTGACAAAGGGGAAGGCGAATCGGCAGGTGCTGCCGCCGCGGCCAATGGGCCGCTTTCATCATTCGCAAAGTTTATCGCACTTCTCGCTTCCCGGCGTTCGGCGCGGATGATGCTGCCGGCCTATGGGCTGTCGAGCATGGTTCAATATGGCGGTTACGCCTTCGTCGCGTCCTTTTTCCTGCGCACGCACAATCAGGAACTGGTGCAATGGGCCGGCTCGATCAGTGCGTTCCTCGGTCTTCCGTTCGGCCCGGTTTCGATGATCGGCATTCTTTATGGCGTCTGCAGTGGTGTGATGGCCGGCATCGGCCTGTGGCTGGGTGGCCGCATTGCCGATGCGGGTGGTGAAAAGAGCATGACAGTCATGCTCACATTGCCCGCGTGGGCGCACCTTGCCGCCGCACCGTTCACGATTGGAACGCTGTTCGCCCCTTCACTTCTGCCGGCGATCATCTGCACATCATTTCATGCGTTCCTGACCGGACTTTCGGCACCGGCCTATTTCGCGAGCATCCTCGGCCTTGTTGATGCCAGGAACCGCGCTACGGTGACCGCGGTATTCCTGATCGTCAGTACGTTTGTCGGGCTCGGCCTTGGTCCACTGCTGATCGGCTTGCTCAGTGATTATTTCAATCACGGACTTGGGTTCGGAAGCATGGATGGCTTGCGTTACAGCCTGACGGCTCTGGCGGCGCTGGCCATACCCAGCTCAGCACTTTTGTTTTTATCGAGGCAGGACTACGCGCGCGAATTTGTTCGCTAGGCCATGCCGTATGCCGCGGGGGCGTACGGCACCCACTTGTTGCACCTGAGGAGAACGTAATGTCATTGCGATATATACTGATGCTAAGTGTCATGACCGCGGCACTTGTGCCCGCGGCAGGCGCGGCCTGGGGGCAGGACAGCGCGCCGAAAAGCGAATATCTGGAAGAGGTCGTGGTGACAGCGACGAAATGGTCGCGGAACGCCCAGGATGTGCCGATTTCGCTGGAGGTCGTGAGCCAGAGAAAGCTGGAGGAAGCCGGTGTTTCCGATTTGCTGAATCTGTCGGCCAAGGTGCCGGGCCTGTCCGTGCGCACCGGCAATGCGGGCAACGTCATCCGCATCCGTGGCATTGGGACGGGATCGTTCGGCTACACCGAACAATCTGTTGCGCTCTACAAGGACGGTATATTCATGGGCAAGGGGCGTCAGAATTCGGCCCCGTTCTTTGATGTGCAAAGACTTGAAATTCTGCGCGGTCCGCAAGGGGCGCTGATCGGAAAGAATTCATCAGCCGGCGCCATCAATATCGTCAGCAACAATCCGACCGATGTGTTCGAGGCCGGCCTCACCGCCAATTATCTGATCGACTATAAGGGCGTTGATCTTTTTGGCTACGTTTCGGGCCCGCTGTCGGACACGTTGAATGGCCGCGTCGCCATCAAATACAAAAAGTCGGATGGCGCTCTCAGGAATTTCGACACCGGCAGGAATGAGCCGGACAATGAATCCATTCAGGGGCGCGTCACGCTGGAATTCACACCGGCCTCCAACGTCACGATGCTGACCAAATTCGAATATACGGACGTTACCAATGACGGGCACAATTTCTTCGGCCTGCCGCTGACGATCCCGACATACAAAGATGCGCGTGATTATGTCATCAAAGCGGGCGGATATTCGGTTCCGCCAATGGTAAGTGCAAAGCCCGATGGTACGCCGGTTATCCTCCCGGACGGCGACAGCCTGAAACAGTATGATTTCTCCAACACACTGACGGTCGATGCTGAAGATCTGACATTTGTGGCGATCAGCGGCTTCACGGCATACAATTCGACCATGAGCACGGCGGGCCGCCATGCCGGGCCGGTTGAAACCATCAACACGTCGTTCCTGGAGGATTTCAAACAGGTTTCGCAGGAATTCCGGCTTCAGTCTCAACCGGGTGGTGTGTTTGAATGGGTCGTGGGTGTCTATGGCGATTGGTCGGAGCTGAAATATCTCAATCCGCTCACCTTCAATCTGTTCACCGCGGCCGGTGCTCCGCTCAGCCGTAGTGGCGCACATACCGATTACAGCATGACTGCTTACTCTTACTCAGTCTATGGAACCGGTACCTGGCACATCACCGATACGCTGGGTCTTATTGTGGGTGGCCGCTATACCGGCGTGCAAAAGTCCGGCTCGCTGGAGTATATCCACGATTATCTGACGGCCGGGATTCAAACCACGCCGGAATTCGGGCCTTATACGGATTCGTTCCTGGATTCGCATTTCGATCCGTCGGTCACACTGCAATATTACGTGACGCCGCAAATCATGGTCTACGCAACCTATGGCCAAGGCTCCAAGCCCGGCACATTGCAGTCGACCCGCACCACCACGCTGGCGGATTTCCGTCTGAAGCAGGAAGTCACCACCAGTTATGAAGTGGGTGTGAAAAGTGTTCTCGATGACTTTCTCATCCTGAACGCCACCGCATTTCACATGACGATGGATAATTATCAGGTTGGCCAGTATGTCACCGACCTGAACGGTCTTCCGGCCTTGCGGGCGACCAATGCGGCAACGGTGATTTCGCGTGGCTTTGAACTATCCGCCACTGCCAGTCTTGAGCGGTGGATTGAAGGTCTGACGCTTTCGCTGACCGGCAGCTATACCGACGCCTATTTCGACGATTATCCCGGTGCGTCCTGTACGGTAGCCGCTGTCGCGGCCGGCTGTGTCAGCGGTCAGCCTTTCATCGGCGGGGAATTGTTCAATGGTGCAGGGCTGCCCTTACAGTTGATTTCCAAATGGACGGGAACGCTTTCTGCTGATTACACGCGGCCGATCAGCGATGCTCTGAAAATCCAGTTCGCCATCTCGTCGGATATGTTCTCGAAGTATTATTTCGACTCGAGTTCCTATAGCGATACGAACGGTCTGCAGCCCAGCGAGATGATGTTGAACCTACGGCTGGCGCTCTCCGATCGCGATGACAGATGGAGCCTCGCTTTCATTGGCGACAACCTGACCAATGTCTGGCGCGGTGGTCAGGCCTACACCTATCCCGGCTATCCTGGAACGGTTCGAGTGTATGGAATCTACGGGGGCCGCAATCTCATGCTTCAGGGTTCGGTCAAATTCTGATGGTGCGTGCGCGTCATTTTATTGTGGCGCGCACGTTTTCCTTCAGGCGGCGATCCTGTTCGTGAAAGGAATTCCCATGGGTTTCGAGACACTGTTCACGCCTTTGACCATCAGAGGGTGCACCATCCGCAATCGCTTCGTGATGGCGCCGATGCAGCGGCACAAGCCCGACGACTTCATTCCAAGTCCGGCGCACGCTGAGGATTATCGTGACCGGGTCAAAGGTGGCGTCGGGCTGATTGTCACCCAGGGTACGACGATGGATCACTGGTCCACCTTCAGCCCCTATGCGCGCCTGTTTCCGGCTGCTTATGACGGTTGGCGGCGCTGTACCGATGCCGTAAGGGAATCCGGCGGGCAGATCTTCCTGCAATTGTGGCACGAAGGGGCCAATCGCGAGGGCGGCTACGGGCCTTCGGGCTATACCGCCGCGGGTGAACTCCGCGGTCAGGCGATGTCACGCGAACAGATTGCAGAGATCATCGATCTTTATGCCTATTCCGCCGATGTCGCCCGGAAACTTGGCTTTTCGGGGGTGGAACTTCATGGCGCCCATGGCCACCTGATCGATCAGTTCTTCTATCCGGCCAGCAACCAGCGGACGGATGAGTATGGTGGTGATCTTGCGGGGCGCATGCGGTTCGGGCTGGAGGTGATCCGCGCAGTCCGCGCCGCGGTGGGTGAGGATTTTCCGGTCGGAATGCGAATCTCGCAATGGAAAGCCAACCTCTATCAGGCGAAGCCATTCGCCACACCTGACGCATTGCGGGCATTTCTTCTGCCGTTGAAGGAAGCCGGCATCGATATTCTGCATGCCTCCGCCCGGCGTTTCTGGGAGCCGGAGTTTGAAGGGTCCGATCTTGGTTATGCCGGCTGGGTCAGGCGGCTTTCGGGTCTGCCCACAATCGCGGTCGGCAGCGTCGGGCTCGATGTTGACATGCACAGCAGCTTTGCCGGTGTGCTGGCCCACAGCACCGGTGAGGAGGGTGTGAACGAACTGGTACGCCGGTTTGATCGCGGTGATTTCGATATGGTGGCGGTCGGCCGCGCCGTTCTGATCGATCCGGAATGGGTCAACAAGCTGCGGAATAAGCGGTTTGGCGATATGCGGGAAAGCCTGACGACGGTTGAAATTCGTGGAACGACCGTCCTGAAAAATTATTCCCTTCCGCCAAAATCTGCATGACGGGCAGGCCCGAACCCTGTTTCGGCAGCCGGACAGCTTTATCGGCGGCTGGCTTTCCGCGCCGCGGAAATTATTCTGACCTCCATTTCTGCGGGTCAGGTGTCCATGAAGGTTGATGTGAACCAGTTGTTGGCGTTTGTGGCGGTGGCCGATGAATTGTCCTATCGCAAGGCTGCGGACCGCCTGAATATCGCCCAGCCCTGGCTGTCGCGGCAGATCGCAAAGCTGGAAGCTCAACTCGGTTTCCAGCTCTTTGCCCGCACCACACGCCAGGTCAAGTTGACCCTGAAAGGTCAGCGCCTTCTGACGCGGGCCCGGCTGATGGCGCGCGAAGTTGACGCCACGGTCTCGCTTGCCAATATTCTGGCGCGGGAAAATCCGCACAAACTACGCATCGGTGTACCGTTCTTCGCGCTTTATGTGCACGAGCGGGTGCATCTGTTCGATGCCTTCAGCGATGTCTATCCGGAAGTGAAGCTTGAAATCTGCACTGGCGATCTCAGCCAGTTGCGGATCGATTTGATGGACGGCGATCTCGACGGTCTGTTCTCGGCCGGGCCTATCGATGAAATGGATCTCGATGCCACAACCCTGGTTGAAGCCAGGGTTGAAATCATTCTGCCGCCGAAAGATCCGTTGGCCGCCAAATCCAGCGTCGCCCTGGACGACGTTGCCGGACGCAGCGTTACGGTCTTCCCGCGGGAGCTGAACAGGGGGCTCTACGACCAGATATTCGGAATGCTGACGGAGCATACCGGACGCTTCATCGAAGTCCGCCATTTCAGCTATACCAGCCGCCTGGAGGCCTATGATGCGATTTCTTTTGCACCGGCCTGGTCACCCAACAGCATCGCCGGCGGTATCAAACGTCCGATCGACAATTGCACCCACACGGTGAAGTTTCAGCTTCTGCGGCGGCGCAATGTGCATTCGGAGCTGTTTGAGAAATTCTGGGGCATGGCCGTTCGTATGGCTAAAAATCCGCAGCAGGATGTGCCGGTGGCGGGCTGATGGCCGGTTCGCCGGTGAGGTGATCCGTTCAATCGTTTCCGCCGCCGAACACGCCCTGATATGCGTGCAGAAGTTCGTCAAAATTAAGGGAGGTGTCGAGGGTCAGGTTGACCGGCGTGCCTTTCGGCAGTGGCAGAGGCTCCTGCAACACCTCACCACGGACAAGCGGAATCAGCCCGATGCGCGCCTCCTGCCCCACGGCAGGGTCGTTGCGGCCCTTGACGTGGAACAGGATGCCCAGCCGCCCGTTCGGCAGGCTGTTCAGCACCGCATCCATCTCGTCGATCGAGAGATTTTCCATCGCCTGATAGGCGAGATCGTGCAGGGCATCGGGCGGTCCCGCATCGGTCCCGGTCCAGACGCTGCGTGAAATGGCAAGCCGGCCCTGATTGTCCGATTGCAGTTGTCCGTTATGCAGCCGGATACCGGCCGGGCCGAGAGAGAACGGAATCGTACCGGTCACCGGCACATCCAAAGTCACTTTGTCCTGAAGGTTGGACGCGGCGATCAGCGCGTTCAGATTGACATGGGCCAGTTCCACCGTTCCCGTCATCGTCGATCCGGGTCCGTAGGGAAGGGTCAGCGACGAAAGGCTGATCTCTCCACCGCCGGTCAGCGCGCTGGCGCTGTTCAAGTGGATGCCGTCGGCCATCAGGCGGAAATTCGCCTGAATGTTGGAAAGCGGCAACAACCAATCGGCGCTGGCGGCAGAAAAGCTTTGTGCCGGCGCGGTGAGCATCGGCAGAAGCGAGGTGAAATCGATATGCAGTTTGACATCGCGCATCGCGCCAAGCGGGCCGGTAACGTCCAGCCCGTCCGCGCGCAGTGTGCCCTGGCTTTTCTGCGCATTCGCCGTCCAGGAAACTTGCCCGGTGAAATCCGCGCTGCCTTTCGCGCGCGTCAGCTTGGCGAGCAGCGGCGAAAGGTTTTCGGGCTGCAGTTTGTCTGGTGCAAAGGCGATGTCTTGGGCCGCGACCGTCGCGCCGCCCACACTTGTCTTCATGTTGTGGTGAAAGGCGACACTGGCAATGTTGGTCCTCGTTTCTTTTGCCGCGATATGGGCGGTGCCGCGCCATGTGCCATGCACCAGTGC
>ERZ778027.2407-NODE-2407-length-23392-cov-11.649655_pt1 | contig 23392 bp, 23 predicted proteins | sample MGYA00375757_ERZ778027 | MGnify/ENA primary metagenome ERZ778027 (study PRJEB29350, sample SAMN05389817) | bioreactor metagenome | isolation source: Ammonium sulfate bioreactor | place: South Africa: University of Cape Town | collected 2014-02-18 ...
TCTTAATTGTAATAGGACTTGCTATAGGTAGCAATGTTCATAGTATTGTCGATTTTGATCAATTGAAAACTCAATCATCACTATCCTGACGTTGTCATCGACGCTCATACGGGACATTTTTCATGGCAACTAGTTCAACAATATGGCCAACATAGTCAATCGATTAGAAATATTCACTCTCACCCTCAAAATTTTACTACTATAGTAGTAAATTATAATTTTGTTGCTTATTAAGAAAAATAAAATACAAAACAAAAAAAGAAATTACATGTTTAATTGTTTTCGTGCTTCTAATAAGAGTTGACAACTCGGTCTTAGTGTAGGTTCTTTTGCACAGCATTTCATCGATAAATCTTTCCAAAATTCAATTAATTTATCATTCATTTTAGTGAATTCTAATATTCTTCTTATCACAATTCCCAGTGAGTAAATATCATATTTATCCGTAATCAATGCCGGATTATTATTCGAAAATAGTTCCGGTGGTGCATAATCATCCGTATAAATCTTCGTTATCGGTTGTTGATGAACACCGCCGAGATCTGCAATTAGAAATCTTCGTTTTTGTTTTTCAACGAGAATATTTTCTAATTTAATATCACGATGAACTAATTCCAATTGTGTATGAATATAATCTAAACCTTGAATAATCTGAACAATCATATTATCCATGAACGTTGAATTCATTTCATTCTTATGCTCTTGTAAATAAACCGATAGATCACAATCAAGTCGTGGCATGAAAATATAATATCTATCTTCTTGAATACGTTTTATACCGTAGTATTTAATAAGATTTCGATGTTTTAATTCTCGAAAATAGAGAACTTCTTGTAATTTAAAATCTTTCAAACGAATGGATTTAGCTGCAACTGGTTTCGATTTTAAAAGGCCAGCATAAACAGCAAATTGACATTGTTCATCTAATCGTTCGTTGAGAAAGATTTCAAAATCAGACCCATAATCAAGTTGAAATTGTAAATCGAGAATATTTAAATAGATTCTTGTGATTGTCAATGCATTTTCGGTGTAAAACTGTCGGATATGTTCGATTTTCATACTATCCATCGATGAATGAAGATACTTTTGTGCTTTATTATTAATATCGTTTGATATTCGATTTAATTGATTCTTAAGAATCGTTTGAAGAGTTTTCTCAGTGCTTTGTTCTAATTTTTCTGTAAGAATTTCCATTAATTCTTGAGCAAGATTTGTTAATGAATTCAATGTTTTCTCTTCGACAAATGTTCCTCGTCGACGAAATTTTCCATAGGCTAATTTCAATTTTTCTACATCACCAAGAGGCAAACTTAATGTTGCTTTCAACGTATCCGAAAGAGCACCGGCAATCGTCGAAAAATAAGCTGATAGATGGTACGGTGATGTATGATGATACTGCACGATTATATCTGAATAATAATCGTTGTCAAGTGTTTCTCGAAGAACTTGCTTGAGAATTTGTATTTCCGGTGGTTTTAATTCGATTGTATTGGAGAAGTGTGTGGATAATTGAGCGATTTGATTGATTAAATCTGGATTTTGATCGGTTAGAATTTGACGAAAAGCATTGAAGATTTCTGTTTGAATATAATTTTCGATTGTCTCAAGACTTTCTGATTGATAGAAAAGCTTTTTTGCTATTTGAACAATATCTTCGATTGCTTGTTTGAGTTGTAAATTGATTTGAGTAAATTGTTCATTGATTTTTTCGGTTAATTGTCGGCTAAACATTTGAAAACGTTGATTGAATATGTCTTTCGTTCGATTGAAACGAACATTTTGTCGAACTAGATTGTCATAATGTGAAAATTGTTGAATCGTTTTGAGAAAGAAATCAGTACGCTGTCGAATTAAACAATGCAATGCTTGCTGAAACCATTCCGATGATTTGAAAAGGAAATTTTCTCGACATTCGAGATAGTCTTGCGGGTTGAAACGATAACTTGTACACATGGGAATGAATTGATTCGAGTCTTTATAAGAAATTCGAGGGAAATTTGCTGGTAGCTCATCGCAGATTCGATCGTAGAATTTTTGTAGACAAACATCTCGACTTTCGTGTGTTTGAATGTCGGCATAGAATCGATCGATTTGACTGATAATAAAACAGATTTTTGTTACTGATCGTCGATTATTTTGTTGATTGAGACAGGGTTTTATTAGATCGATAGTTGTCTGTCGAAGAGTTTCCTGTTGAGCTAAAACTGCAAGAATCAAATCGGTTTTTTTCAAGATCTCTTCAATTCGTTGATTAATCACTCGATTCTCATCATAACCAGGAACATCCCACAGTTCGACATGTTTCAATTCATCAATCGGCAGTTCTATGACAACAATATCTTCGCATAGATTGCTTTTACGTTGTTCATTTTTAAGTATGATTAATTCTTTCGTTTTTTCGAATAGTTCACATTGATTATTGAATGTGTATTTTTCAATTGACTCATCCGATGATTTAACCAGTGAAATCATCAATTGAGGACCGTAGGTTACTTTAGTTAATCGAGCAGTTGTGGGCTGATTTCCTGTTGGACAAACTTGTAAGTCTAAGAGATAATTAATGAGACTTGATTTCGATGCTTTGGCATTGCCAATAACTGTAATGACGAAATTGTCTCGATCTATTTTTTGTATTTGTTGATATTCATCATCGAGAATATCGGCTAGTGAATGTGGATATTTAGCTTTCATTCGTTGAATTAAATTGATGAGTTCTATTTGACTATTTTTCGGAAGATCTTTGAAAATTCGAGCTTTTCGAGCGAATTCCAATGGTTTTCGTGTAAAATCAGTTCTTAGCAGACGACCAAATGTTAGTGTCTGACTGACAAATAATTGCCAAGTTTGATTGGAAAGAATTTGTTTGAATTTCTTTTTCAATGGTTGACATAAGTTCGAAACACGTTCGCATAGAACTTCTCGTTTTTGTAAATCAATTGATTGAAATTTGGGAAAATAATCTCGACATAAAACTTGCAAAAGTCGAATAAATACATCGATACTATCCAATAAATCTTCGTTTTGATATGTTTGCTCATTATGAAATCTATTTAATAAAGATTCTAATCGTCGTAGCTCAGGAATAGATTCTTCATTATCAATTCCAAGAATTGACGCGAAACCTACTTCATTACTCATTTAACAACACGGAATAAACCGTTTTTTCTCAAGTAAAAACTCATGACAAAAGTAACTCTTATCTTTTTTTTGTTTTATTTTAGCTGGCCTACATCATCAAGCTGACTTTTGATTAGTTGTTTTTGAATAGTAGATATACAAAGATGAAAATGTTCTTTCAATTGTTGACAGAGACGATCGAGATCGAGCTGTTGATGGTGACGAAAGAAATCGAATTCAGGCGTTTGCCGGTAGATAATCGTTGCGAGAACGATCAATTGAAAAGCTGTTACGCCCCAAATATGATTCGATCCAATGTCGAATTGATGTGTAACAAAATGATCGCCGATTTTTGTCAGTCGATAGTTATTTTTTCGATATAAAAATTGTTCAAGATTAAGATAAAATGCTTCGCTTGTTTCATCGAGTAGTAAACGAAAATTTTCAAATTTAGAATTTAACAACGCAACAACAGGCGTAATCATAACTGCTCGTGAATCCGTAATCGGCGGTAGACAACCGAGAATCGAATAATTCGATGATGATAAGCCGATTTCTTCTTCAGCTTCACGTTTTGCTGTGTGTACAGCATCGATATCAGTTGAATCCGTCATTCCACCAGGAAATGCTGAACGAATACGAGTGAAGTTTGAATTTTTGTGTGTGTTATTCACTTACCAATCATGCCCGTATGTTCTCGAACTTTTTCTGAACGTCTTAGAACTAAAATTTCGACTTGATTCGTCAATGAATTCGAATAAAGTGGCAAAAGTATAGAAGCTCTTGGGCGAGAATTCAAATTCGGATTACGTTCAATTAAGTCCTCGACATAACTACACTTATTAAGATAAGATTTAAGATTTTTTTCAATTAAATCATTAGTGATTTTTATTGACGAACTAAAATATCTACGAAAATGCATCATTGTTTTTCGTTTATCTATAAGAAAAGAATTCTTTATCCTAGCGTATCATCGTATGATAACATTAGCTTGTGCTTGTTTTGTTTTTATTATTACGAAATAAACAACATAGAGAGAACACGAAAAATGTTTAACTTTCGTCCATTTTTTCATGAGGTGGACCGCATGGCTGAATCATTTTTTTGATCAATTGAAATTTGACTCGTGCTTTACTTTCATTCTCACATAAAGCAATGTGATTTAACATATCGAAATGACCTAAATACGAAGCATATGTATCTCGATGAATATTCGATGCCCACTCCCATTTTGAAGTATCGCCATGACCGGTACCTAAACAATAAAAACGGAACTTGATTTCCAAATCTTTCGAAAATCGAATCAACTTACCAACATATTTCGATTGTAAATGTTCAAGTTGACTATGAATATTATATCGATCACCCATTGTTGTCGATATTAAAATGAATGAAAAATGAAAAATGAAAAGTTTCTCGTCATCGTCTGTAGCTAATGAGCATTCGCGTGATAGAGGACGCTCGAAATCAGTTCATATATAATTTATTAAAAATATCAAAAAAGAAAACGAAAAAGTTATTTGTTGTCGAAAGGCAGAATTCGATCGTTTTCGTCCGTTTGAATCAGTTAAATCATTATTTGTAAAAATCGTTTGAATTTGTGAAAATGTAAGCATATCATTACATAAATCTTTTTCACAATGCACATCAAAATAAGCAAATGTTCCACTATCATAAAAAGCAATTCGTGCTACATCACTCATCACACAGCCACGTGATTGAATTCGATTGTTATTTTGATTATATTCTAACGAGCACATTTCATCAGGCAAACAAGTAACTATCTCATTATTCAAATCATAGCATCGAAGTGGTTGTTCTCGTGCTGAATTTTCGATATAGAGTGCTATCTGCCCGTAGATACGTTCGGCATCGTAATTTCGACTGACCATTTCATCGTATAAATCTTCTGCATAGGAAGCAGCACAACTAGCGTCATTTGAACAAGTATAATCGATTGTATAGGACAGATAGGGTCCTGATGTGACGTAAATGAAATCATTTGTTATTGGATAGGTTTCAAAATGTGCAACGTAAGTTTGTTCTTTATAATTAAATTTCAAACTAATCGAACAATAGTTTTTCGAAACACGTTGTAAACATTGACCGTAGGGAATATAAAATGGTTGACTGAATGAAAATGGACCAACAGTACAATTCGTTAGACATTCAAGCGCAAAACTAAAATGTGTATTTAACAATAAAATTAATCCTAACAGAAACATTTTCGAATTGCAATGAATGTGACATTCTTTTCTTTTTTTTGTAAGTTCTTATCGCAAAACACACTATGATCATCGGAGATAAAAATAAAAACGATAGTTTGTTCACTCTTAACATTGCGTGATTGTTCTTGACATAAACTCTCTTTTTGTTCTAATCACAAAAAGTGACACGATTAAAACCTCAATATATTCCTATACAATCGAAGAATATAATATAGTGGTAGTAAAATTTTTCAAAATACTCCAATTTTAATTGGCTAGTGGAATCTACAAATGAAAATAAAATCTCTTTTTCTTTCTCTATCGACGACTGAATGAATCATTTTTTGCGTCATTTATATACACAGTCGAAGCCGGAATAATTAATCATCGATAAGAGAAAATTGCGCAATATAGCAACGCAAAGTCGAAGCTGTTTTGTTTTTACCAATGGATTTCCACGAACAAGTACAGTTTTTTGATTGTTGTGAATTTCCAATATTCTTATCTGTTCGTTTTGTTTTCTTCAAAGGACTCGACTTCCTCATACGATAAATTCGAAAATAAAAGTGTCGATATGAGTTCTGAAGAGGATCATCCATCTTCATCTTGTTATTCGGAATTAATTCCAATCGATACGAGAAAATTATGGTTCGATATCGCACAGATGATTACATCGATCTATCAAAATCATCGCCGTAAAGTTCTTCGAGATTCGTTTAACCAATAATTTTGTCTCTTTTTTAGAAACTCAATCGGAAAGTGACCTGTCAAAGATCAAAGAATACATTCAAATGTAAAAGGATTTTAACTTATTTTTTTTTTAAATTAACTAATTTATTTATCGGAATAGATTAACACAAGCAAATGCCGAGATTCTATTTGAAAAAATCGAATCCATCGTTTTGGAACACGTGACTGAACTTTGTCATCAACTTTTCCAACGTTCTCAAACGTTTTTACAAGTATCCAATGATGTGCAATCGTTTATAACCTATCTTCTCGATCAATACAATGATTTCATTGAATCAGCCAAACAAGTTTCGATTTTAGCTTCTTATCTCGTTCGTTAACATCGATATGAATTTCACATTTTCCCCAATCTTTGCTTTGCTCTTTCAGGAAGATAACTATCTCAAATCCTTTCGTTTAACTTGGCTCTTGTACAATAAACATCTCTACGAAACGTATGTATATACGAACAAGAAGATTCAACAATCGATGTTATCAATGATCGATTTACTTCAACCGACAAGCAATTCGCCAACAACAACCAATGATTGTTCACCCGCTGTTTATACGAATCTATTAAATCGTTTTCTAACATTCGATGAAGACATGTCGGAAATCTCTTGTTTATACAAGGATTGTGAAAATCAAAAGCACGAATTCTTTCTCAAACGAAAACAAAAATCGAAGAAAAAGAAAAAATCTCCGAAAAATCATTCCAATGAAAAACCGATTCCAATACCAGAAGTTCTCCTACCACCTAAATTACCACCGAAACTTCAAAATAATCTTCGAAGTGTGTTCAAAAAAACCGAAATTCCACCTTGTCCATCGCTTTTAACAGCTAAAATTCAATCGGTTTCATTCACACCGGGAACATTCGGCTCGATAACAACGACCGACACAGCGAATCGATCGGCTAAATTCGACGAACTAATTCGACAAGCGGCGTCGAAAGAGAAAATCTGCGATTTTTGCTGTTCGAATTTACTTTCGGATTCAACGAATTGTTTGACCTGTATGTCAATTCACGATTCATTATCGAACGACGTTGTTCATCATCGTGAAATCGAACGAAAAGAACGTTTGAGAATTAAATTATCTCATAAACGAAGCAATGAAAATCTGAATGAACAAAATCAGCCGTCGATTAAACCGAATGAAAACAGTATCGAAGAATTAGTAAAATATATCGATGGTGATGATTCGATGACACCACCACCACCAACAACAACAACAACAACGACGACAAAAAAGAATAAGAAAAAAAAGAAAAATAAACAAAAAGCTGAAATCTTATCTGAAGAAAACGAAGAGCAACAAAGCGATACACCAGTTGTCGAGCCAATTCCAATGGAAGAAGTCAAATCAACCCCGAAGATCACTGAAACAATCATTGAACAGCCATTATCACCTGAGGAAGAGGTCAATTGGATCACTATTTCACGCAAACAAGTCAAACCTAAACCTCCACCACCACCGCCAATGAAAAAACCCACTCCCAAACTAGTTAAAACCAACAAATGTGAATCAGTTGTAAATAGTAATCAATCTCAAATAACAAACACTCCACCAACACAACGTGCTAAATCAACAGTAGCTCCTTGGACGAATCCAAAGCCAACATCAAATCTTGTTGCTACAGCACCAGTTTTCATTCCATCAGTCAACAGTTATTCATCGGCACCAGGTCCCGTTCAACGACCGACGACATCGTTTTTACCTGCACCAGGCGCACAGGTTATTCGTCGGCCATCGCCTACTTATTCAACAATAAGTAATTCGAATTCCGATGAACTTTCATGGAAACATTCGTCAAGTGAATCATCGATTTTTACCAATGATTTTCCGCTCTATGATCCATTCAATAGTGGAGCAAATTTAACATTATTAACAAATAATGTCGATGATCAATCGGATGATATGAACGCTTATGACAAAGAAATTGAACATTTTAAAAAGTAGAATTCTTATTGTTGTTTGTTTTAATTGTTGACATGAGATATTTGATTTAGATCTTATATTGAAAATGTGTCAAGCAATAATTATGATCATTTTACCAATGAAACTAAATAATTATACGTTATTTTTTATTTCGAAATAAAGATCAAAGAAAAATGCATCTTTTCAAATGTCTAGCTGTTTAATAAACTGACTAACTAGAGATTTAGCTTGCGGAAAGCCTTGATAACCTTGCGTATGTTTAGCATGATACCAATCGAGTATTTGATTTCGGGTTAAACATTGATGATTCATGAAAAATTGCAAGAGAAATATCATCATTTCATCTTGAAAAGAAGCGAATAAGTGAATCAATCAATTGAAAGAGATTTTGTTTTTGAAACTTACGTTTATTTTCTCGAATAATTTGATTGTAATGAAAAAAACATTGAATACCAAGAATAACATCGAAATCACTTCGACGTTTCGTTAGACTTTGTTGAATAATAGTTACATATTCGGTTAATAGAAGAACTTTTTCATTAATATTCGATTTTCGATTCCAAGCTGTTAGATACGAGCAGACAATCGTCGGCAGATGAAATACACCTTCGAGTTTCTACGACACAAGACATTCGAAATTGATTTTCATGTTGAAAGTCAATCGTCTTACTTCGATATGATCGGTAATATCTCTTTTTCCGTATTCAATCGATGAGATAATTCCAAATTTTGTCACTAGACGTTTCAATGGTACGCCTTTATCTTGTGAAATAGTGACTTTTTTCGAATTTGTCTTTTTCGGTTCGTTTAATGGCAAAAAAGTCGATACTTTCCAGTTCAAATTCGAACTCTCTTTTCGAACTTGATGAACTGTTTGTTGAATTTGTTCGACAGTCGTTGTCGTGCTTGTTGATATTTGATTTCGAAGATTTTCAATCGGTTGTACAGCTTGTTGTTTCAATTGTTCGATTAATTTCTGTTCGTGAATTTGTAAATTTTTGTTTTCATTCGAAATTAACTTGAAATGATCACAATAGATCTCTTCAATTCGTTCAATTTGTTCAGTTTTCCATTGATTTAATGTTTTCAAAATAGTATCCAAGAGTAATTGACGTTTATCCGATTGTTGTCGAATAGTTTCGAACAATTTTTCAATATCCAAACTAAGATTCGTCGTTACTGGTTGATCATCGACGCTAGACATTATTGGTTATAGAGAAAAAACAAAATAAACACCATCTAGTGAAAAAGAAAAACTGGATAAATTTTATTGAATGAGAAAGAGAAAAGAGAACGACACGAGAGATATTATATTTTTTCATACGCTGGAGGAAGATCATCTTTAGGCAAAAACGTGATTTGAATTAGTATTTGTCCGACCGGTTTATTATCTTTTCGTAATGGTATCCAGACTTGTTCTTGTCCAATTAATTGATTGACATTGATTTCACAGGTGCCCAATGTTTTCGTTTCGTTTCCTTTGAGTTTTCGTAGCGGATCTTGTTGTTGAAGCCAAACATTTAGACGATCGATATTCGGTTGGAAAATATTGAAACCAAATGGACCATTATTATCCGACCATTCGGGATGACGAACTGATGAATTTGGTTCCGATTGTGCTGTTTGAAAACGTTGTTGATTGCATTCAAGAACAACATAAGGTCGAGTTGTCGATGATGCAAAACGAGATTCATGTAAATCTTTACCACGAACAACGGTGATTAATAATTGACCACGAATTTCTCCGACGAGTGGAATTGATTTTGGCTGAGATTGAGCGACTGACGATGCGGAATCGGTACTGGTTTGACTATTTCGATTTTTCCACCAGTTTTGAGCTTTGCTAATTCCGGTATTGAGTGCTCGATTTTCGAGATTAGAAATAACGACGAATTCAGTAATGTTTTTAATTCGATCCATTGCTCGAATGAATCAAAATAACTACGATAACTGTTTCGCTTGAATGACTTGTCTGTGCGTCAACGAGTTTTTGCGACATCTGCTGAATTTGACTTGAGCGAATCAATATTCTAACAGGATTTCTGTCGGTATGTGGTGAAATGACATTGAAAAGAAACACAGAATTTATTTTGACTCACTAAAACGTTGGGTTTTTCTTGAAAAAAAAATGTCGCAAATATTCACATATTTTATCAAAATTTCGGATGATGTCGGAGAGACATATTATGTTAAAACTACGATCAACGAACAGTCAAATACGATAGCCATGCAATTAACAAATTTAAAAACAAGTTGGATAGGAAAACGTAAGATTTCTTTTCTATATTTTCATCGAATAACACGGTTCGTTTAGTCGATGAAAATCAAATTCGTACTTTAGCGAAGAAATTTCCAACTGAATCCAATGATTCATTCTATTCCCATACCCAACGTGCATTCTCCCAAAGTAATAAGGATTCGAAGTATATATATACATGCAAACGAATCGATAAAAGTCGAATCGAGGTAATATAGTTTTCGTTTTGTTTATTTATTTAGTTTCAATACAAATATTTTACTTCCTATTTAGTTTATTTGGAAAGAAAAAGTCCATGACCTCAACGTACTGAAAACCATTGGTAATATCCCGCTCGAAGAACGACCCAATGCAGAAGTGACACATACTTCCGTTTTGTTTTTCGACAAATAAACAAACATTTCGATTTGATCAGATTTTAGAACAAATCATGGACTATACGATTGATCAAATCGATACATTACAAACCGTAAATCAACAAAAAAACGAAGATATTCAACGTTTGAATACTCAATTAACAAAAGCTCTTCAAGTAGAACGAGATTGTGTGTCGTTTATCATTATCTAATCTACAAGTTTTTTATTTTCATATACAGACAATTGAACGTACAGTCGATTTAAAAGAACAACTTGAAAATGATCTGTACAAAAAGGTAAAAGTAACCTTTCGAGATTTGTCGTTTACGAAAAATGAAATCGAAGTAGATTTATTTTGATATTCGTTAGAAGTTGAAAGAGATTCGAATGAATTTGAGGAATTTTCGTAATATAGTCATTGGAAATTTTCTCAATCAAATTCGGATATTCGGTTTGAATGATTTGCATCCAACTGTAGTTGTTTTCATCGGTTGGATTCGATCGATAGTAATTACAACGTTCACGAATGAACGATAATTCATCGGTATATGACGATAAGACATATTCCAATTGATCACGAAGACCATCGAAAAGAATTTGTTCTTGTTGTGAGAAAACTTTCATAATCGATGCTATGGACGTTTCTTGATGAATCATAGATAGGATTGTTGTGAGAACAAGTATCATTCCAGTTATATCGGGATTAAGAGTGAGAAATGTTTGATATTGACTATTGAAAATAGATGAATTTCGTAATGATTCAAATAATTGATAGGGATTGATTTTCGATTGATATTTATCGAGAAGATTCGATTGAATATATGACCAATATTTGTTGATTTCTTTGATTCGTTCATTATCTCGTGATTTCAATTCATCGAGTAGTACTTTGACAGTTCGATCGAGACCATCTTGTCGTTGTTCTAATTGACTAATACGTTCAGATGTGAGTTTGATTCCGATAGTTTGCATTGGTGGTAATATTTCTCGAATACTGATCGGATCTTCGTCTATGATTGGATGAACAATTAAACGACTTAAACATGATTGTGTCGAACTAATCGAAATAAGATCTGAATCATCTCTCGAACGTTTTGTTGATCGTAGAATACCGCGTTGAAATAGTTGCTTTCGATTGGTTTTCTTCGATATAGAATCTGCTGATGAACGTCTCGATTGTTGGTCATCTTGTTCTAATAATGACGTATTAGTCAATTGAGTATCCATATCCAATGGGCACATAGAGAATATACTCGATGCCATCGAACCATTACTGCTATCTGACGAACGATGAGTTTGCATTCGAAAACTTCGATTTATTGTCTGTGTTTGTGTCGAATAATTTTTCATTTAACTTTTTTTTATAATTATCTTTTTCCTTGTTTTTTTCTTTTCGTTCGTGTTTCGTTGTGTATATATTTGACGTATTAACTAGCTTATATATATATATATTTATTTATTTATTTATCAATGAGACCTACTCACCTGTATAGGTAGTGATGTCAATCATAAGACCACCTACGTGGGATATATCAAAAAAGATATTCGCCGTCGGATAAAGCCTTATCACTATAAGCAAAAAAAATCGGCGAAAACGAGGGCTTTCGTTGAATGATTGATTTATTTAGCAAGGAGTCATATCATGAGAGAGAGAGAGAGAGAGAGAGAGAAAGTGACACCTCCGCTTATATGTTTGCATAATGAGACAAGTAATCGATTAAAAAATCAAGAGTAAATATGTATTAATGTTTGGTTTATTACTCGTGTAGTTTGTTCTGGTTTTGAATGCGAAGAAAACTGAATTAGCTAAATTGCACAATCAACTCGAACATTCGTTATTCGAGCATGGTAACAAAACACGTCCGCGCTTTTATATTCTTTGTTTACATATTTGCATATTTATAGACACGTCAACAAGATCGAATAAACGTCGACATCACATGGACACAAGTGATGAAGATGAAAAGGTAAAGATAACGAATATTTTTAACCATAGGAAAAAACCAGTTAATCATTTGTAGAATGAAAGTCAACATGAATTACCGAAGCTATTTCATCATCGACAGGATAGTAATACACTTGAATTAGGAAATGATGAAATCGATTATCAAACATCGACAATTCCGAAACGTCATGAAAAGTGAAATAGTTTTTTTCTTCTAATTTTAATTTCGAAAAACATTTGAATTGTTTTAGACGTAAGAATGAAACGAACCCGATTCCGACTCGTTCATTCATTCGACATGCGAGTAATGCATCATCTGCGATGCAATTACCGTCGTTACCCGATGATTCTCAAACGACCGACGATATGTTGGAGAAAATATAAATTTTGCTTTTAAATTTAATAATAAAAATAACAGTTCTTATCGAGATATATTTTATTGTAGATAAAAATATGAGCGAAAGTTCAGATACTTATGCTTGTGCTACCTGTACATATATTCAATCAAAAGATGTGCTCAAATGTGAAATGGTAAGTTGAATTGAAAGATTAGATTTCCTATGAAGTTGTTGTGTTTTTTTAGTGTGACACAGTAAATACCTACCGAACAAAAACGGTCGAAAATGATGAAGTGAATAGTAGTGAGAAATCGATTGCATGTCCAAAATGTTCATTTATAAATATTGGAGACTTTGTTCGAGGTAAGAGTTTGACTTTCTAAGATCGAAAGTATAAGAAAACGTATTGGATATTTAGTTTGTGAAATGTGTGAACATAGTTTCGGAAGTAGTGATTCGTCGAAACGATCACATTCCGATGATGAAGAAGATGAAGAAGCCGATGATGATGATGATGATGATGAATATTTTGATGACGATGACGATGATTATCAAACTTTTTTACCTCAAACTAAAGATAAAAAACGTAAACCAATCGAAGCCGTTGAAAAACCGATGAGTGATGAAGAAGTAAAGTTATATTTGGACAAATATCTTGCCGTCCTTAAAGATCAGTATCAACAAACAAAAAATGTACCCGAACCACAATTACACGAACTTATAACTGAACTTTTTCAAACACTTCAATATAAAAACGATCAACCCGAAGGTGAATTAATCTTCCGTGCTTGTCAAATTTGCTATGATAAAAACGAACCGATGATTACCATGAAAGCTTGTGGTCATCGAGTGATTTGTTTCGATGATTTTCATCAATATCTATCTATGCGTATACGTGACGGAGAAATCCTACCATGGATACCATGTCCAGCTGAAATCTGTCCGGTACCATGCAGTCCAGAGAATATAATTCACGATGGTCGACTAAGTCATGCACAACTCTTAAGATTCATAACAACGTATATGTTAAAAAAGTTAGCACGAAATGAAAACTTTATAGTATGTATCGAATGTCAACAAGGTGGCTTTTTGCAATTTGGTCCATCGAAAAAACAAGAAGTTACTTGCTCAATTTGTAATAAGACGCAAACGATTGAAAAAGGCTCGGACGGAGATTTAGATATTGGTAAGAACGCATTTTTAATTCATTAATATTTCATCAAAACTGGTTTTTTTATTTAGCTTTCAAACAAATGATTCAATCGGGCCAATTACGCGAATGTCCAACATGTCGACATTTGACTTTGAAAGAAAAAGGTCTTTGCAATGTGATCGAATGTGTTAAATGTGGCATTTGGTGGAATTGGAGAACGGGAGAACAAGGTCATAGTGGTAAAGATTTAAAACAACGAGCACGAATGAATGGCACATTGTGGGAGCCGGGTGAATTACAATATCAACAAGATTTAGAACGACGTAATCCAGCAGAATTCAAAGCTTTACTCGAACGAAATGGAATTCAATACAATCCAAATTATGTTCGAGGTGGATGGAACGGTGAATGAGTGTCAAATGACTTTCGTTTTGTTTTTACTCAAATAAACTTGACGTGATTCATTAATCACTAAGAAAACTATGCGTCATATTTATTTAACTTAATTTTTGAATAGTAAAAAAAATGAAAATATCTACGACATCTATACTTTTGAATAATTATTGAATATTTAATTTAACTATTCAGGTGTGTTCTTGTCATTTCGAATAGTACGCTTATCAAATGAGTTTGCTTTTTATTGATTATGACGAAAAATAACTCACCTTGTACAAAATGTGATCTGTCTGACAAGAATGCAAATGGATTGTTTACTTGCAATGGTTTGCGTGATATCGTTCTCAAAAATGAATAATTGCGCATTGTTGTTTAGGATGTGAAAAGTATTTTTGTTTGAAACATATAACCGATCATAAAAATGAATTAGAAAATCATTTCGAGCAAATTGTCAATGAATTCAATCTTGTCAATAATTTATTTCAAGAATATCGACAGAAATCAAGCGAATACGCTTGGGCGCGAACTGCGCATCTACGAAAAGATTTAAATCAGATTAAATTACAAATTGATGAGAAACAGAAATCAGCAAAGTAATGCAACGAACGACGAGATTCTATTTCTTCTTTTTTTCAGTTTTTCAGAAAAACATTTTGAACAATGGACAAACGACTTGTATCGATTGAAAGATCAATTGAATAGAATCGATGAATCAGTTCCATTGATTGAGCAACTCAGAACTTGTTTCAGACAGATCGAACAATTTTTAAGTTCGTTACAATTTCGAATTTCTCTGGGATTGATTCTTCTTGTGACGATTATTTTTTATATTAAACATTCGTACATTTCACAACCTTCACCTTCATTTCTAACTTTCGATTATCTTCAAGGACCGATTCTTGTTTCTATTGATGGAAAATACGCCGAACATATCGGTCAAGATGGTCGAGCCGGTACGATTCGTATTGGCGCAATATTCACCAAAGATGTACATCGAATTTATTTTTCATTCGATCAACTTTCATCATCGAACACTTTTATTGGCATTAAAAATGCTAAAAATCAAATAATCGATCCATTGTCATCATCATTCGGATGGTGGATCGGTGGAAAACAAGTGATCTATAACAATCCTCATGAATCTCAAATCTATCGATGGATGAAAAAGTAAAATTTCGATCGTACAGAAAAAAATGATTAGATCGTCTGTGTTTTAGTGTCTTTTATTTCGTTGTAAATAGTTCACGTCGACACCGACGATATGCTCGACGTAATCCAATAGAATCTTATGATATTCTCGAGCTTGAACTCGATTGTATCAATTTAAAAATGACACTTAAAAACCATCGAACAAATCGACAATATCAATTCGATGTTGATCTCGACTCAATACCGTTGCCATGGGAAATTATCTTTCAGCTTGATCACCATAGTGATCGTCTCCGCATTTTCTAATTAACAATCTCTTTGTTTGATTTTTTATTGAAATTTTTTTTTCAGATTACGTATGTCTTCCAAAGAGAATGCTGTGATAGTTGGCCTGGGTGGAGTGACAAATGGTGGTAAAACAACGATATGTAAATCATTGAAACGTTTATTTACATCGGATCCGTATAAACTTCGTGTGATATCAATGCATTTGGATCTTTATTTTCGTTCACCTGACGATCCTAATCACGTACATTTAGACAAATATAATCATCATGATTGGGATTCATTACATGCACTTCATATCGATCGATTCATTGAGGATATTAAATCGAATCGTACAAAATGTGATTTACTTCTTGTCGAAGGTTTTCTTATTTTTAATATTCCGTTATCCGAAAGTGACGAGAATCTATTTGATTTAATCTACTATTTCGATTTACCATATGAAGAATGTTTACGGAGACGTCTAGGCAGAAATTATGATCCACCCGATCCGCCTGGTTATTTCGAAGGACATGTTTGGAATGCATCTGTTCAAGCAAAGCAAAATGTCATCGAAAAATTTAGAAATAAACAATATTCAATTGTTGATACAACTGTCGAATCATTCGAAAAAGTTGAACAACGAATTGTCAAAGGCATTGAGTCCTTGATAAATAAATAAATATTTGCGATTTTCTATGAGTAATAATTTGTTTTGTTTTGTTGCTCGATGATTGTGCAATAACTATCATGTGATGAAGAGAAATGCGTTTATTTGTCAAAAAAGAATAATCGAGCTTGAAGATTACTAATGATGATGTTTCAACGGAGCTCAGGTCGACAAGGTTTTAACTATATTACAGATTCTGACGGTTTAGAAATCGTTTGCAGAAGTATTCACCTTTGATATCTCATTTGATTTTAGATAATATAAACGAACCTCGAACTGAACCACTTCCTAATGTAATTCAAAACTTTATCTTTGAAAAAACTAATTAGTATTTTATCTTTAGCATAGAACCATGTTACGTATGTTACACAATACATCAGGTCGTCAAAATTTCGATGTAGTAAAATCCGACAATAATGCATCATCGAAACAACAAGTATCTAACGATCAACAAAAACAAATCGAACAACAAACAAATGATGCCATTAAAAATGCATCACAATCAAATGTTAATGATAACAAAACGTCGAAATAATTGCTGAATTCAAAACTTTACTATAAACGAGGATTATTGTTTTTTTTAATTTAAATTCTAACTAAAATAAATCGATGCAAATTATTTGTCGTTGAAGAGTTGTGAATTCTAGAAAACCAAAATTCCTTTGTTTTGTGGTTCAAGATCATATTATACAAACATTGGTTGATTGATTGAAATCAAATTGTTCAAAGTATGAATCCGTAAATTCAGACTGCATAATTTGAGAGTGTTGAGATGGATAGTTTAGCATAAAATGTGGATCAGGATTCGAAGACCATGGGCATTGACTTGGATTTTGATATTGATCGGGATAGTATTGCAATGGAAGTTTTTGAATGGCCTGAACAGTAATTTGCTCTTGCTTTTTTTGTACGGCAGGACGTTTTACAACTGTATCTGACGATTGAAAAATAAGAATTTCTTTGAATACACCGAGGAAGTAATCGTACCTGATTGATTTATAGTATTCTTACGTTTTTTAATCTCTACTGGAATTTTTTCGATTATCTGTTCATTAAGATCAATAGCTGAAATATCACCAATTTGGCTGTTGCTTTCTAGAATTAAAACAAAATGCTCTCGTTGTTATAGTTTATTATCAAAACGAAAAGTTCGAATCTTACTAACAAATACCATAGCATTTGAAAGTGTTAGAGTATCCCATAAAATCTCGTTGTTTTTTACTAATAAACAAGCAAGACGTGTCGTTGCATAGTTTGTTTGTTCGGAGTTGCGATCTGTTAGTTCACAAAATAAATGTCTTGTTACTTTATGATTCGTTTTTGAATGAATCACAACACATGTTTTTAACTTAAGACTATATAGAAAGAACGAAAATTGAAGAAAAATAAATGCTTTAATCACCTGAATCCTTTTTCGTTAAAAATGCCATTGTTGTTATTCAGAACGACGGGTTTAAATCGAGAATTATCTCTTCAAAGAGAAACCACAATAACAATTAACAAAAAATATTTACTCATTACTCGAGTTGATTCATGCTTTGCATAGGACAATTAACGTTCGATTGATCCTTGATTAAAAATTGTCGTTCATTGTGATGATAGAGCATACGTTTTCCCTTTTCACAAAGTTCGTATACAATGTAGATCAACAAAGTAAATGCAACTCTTTCTTCACAAGAAATTGCTTTTCGAATCTTGAATAAAAATATAATCATTTAAATACATAATCGTACAGAAAAGAATTACTTTGACATGAGGTTTAACCGATGCTTGTTTTTTATGTCCTTGTAAGTTTTGTTTTTCGCCTTGTAATTGAACATAGTTACCATTTCGTTTACCGTTGGTTTCTGTACTATCAGTCATATATTGATCACGTTGAATATCATGAACGTTTCTTGTAAATTCAAGTGCAGGTTCATTTTTATCTATTTTGATTGGATCTGAAGCTTTTATCGAATCATACACTGTATTATCATGAGTGGATTGAGTTTCAGTTGGTGGTGGAATAACCGAGGTAGTACCTGTTGAGGAAGTTTCTGTATGATCTAAAATTGAGAAAAAATAGAATAGGAGAGAAAATTTGATTAAACAGTATATTTACTGTTGTCTTCAATGATCTTTAATTGAACTAATCCACGAGTCGTTGATGAACTTTCTTCAGTACCAAATGGTTTAAAGTCTTCGATGTATTCATCATCAAAATCGACGTACTGTTCGTACGGATCTTTAATTACTAAATAATAATTACCAGGGTTTTTTCGCCATTTTGATATCCATTGATGAACATCGGCTAAGGTTGTATTATGATTGAACGATGGTGTATTTTTAATTCGAATTCGTCCTGATAAATCTGTGTATTCGATTGAAGTCTGCATTTTTAGATATGTATGTCTCTCACGTCTTTCTTTTAAAAATGATGAAGAGTCTTTGTTTTCTATTCTTTCCTTTTTACCCAATACTCCTTGGAAATTACCGAGATGTGTAGGAAAGTCTCAACATAGGCTTGAAATAGCAATTTTATACATTGAAAATGGATATAAAAAATACTCGACACAGGTAGAAAAGTCTCAACACTGTTGAGAAAGAGTTAACACGTGTTGGAAAAAGTCAACATTTGTAAAAAAATATCAACACAGAATAGCAAAAATCCAACAGCGCATTGGAAGAAGTCGACAGAAACGCATGCATATATATACATCGCTCTTTTTCCTTTAACCATAAAAACTTGCCAATTTCTACTGCTCTGACTCATCGACAATGGTTTGATCGTATATCATGGTTTACATTTTTAACATACAATACTTGGAAGATATTATTGAAATTAATATTAAACCGGAAGAATTGTTTTATGCAAAAGTGATGCAGTGTATTGAACAACATTTACTTGATTGGAAAGAAAGCTTTGAATTGGAAGTGTTTAATTCAATTTCACAGATGTATATTGATTTCGATGAAGAATATGCTGAAGAACTTCGAAAGACAACCGATAGACGAACAATAAAAGGCCGAATCGTAATCAACGAAATGGAAGTATCATCTATTTCTATCAGTGGTATGTATCATGCAGTCAAATCGACATAATCAAATTTTGATTTTATATTTCAAGATAGTCCATCTTCACCATTATCTTTGTCAATTAATAGTTCAGAAGGAATAACTGTATTCGATGATTTACGACCAATTACATCGGATATTGATACAGATATATGTCGATATGTTGAACCGTTCATGGAATTCGATAATGATACAGAAAGAAAATCTTATATTACTTTTGCACGAGATGTTGCGGAATTTCAGAGAACAATATTTCGACCTGAATGTTATCAATTAATAAATCCAGAAAAAGATCGTCTTATTTCACGCATTCAAGGAATGAAAACTGAATTCGATCCTAAATATGCTTGTATTATACCGGAAATCAAAGTACGTGTCTGTTTTATTTTCCTCTGAGAAGAATATAGTATCTATCATTTATTGATAGTTACCACTGGAATTTTTAGAACACAATCGAATTCAAATATCAATCAGTATAGTTTTTGAAAGTCATGAAAAGGACCTTACTAATTGGTGTCTAAGTACTACACAAGGATTTTTATACGATGATGCCGATACAAGAAGTACTCCGGTTAATCCAATTCGTTTGGATATTGATCGATCAGCATGCACAGATGATGGGATTTACAAGTAAACTCAATTTGAAGTACAAGCGTTTTGAATATGTCGATATTTAGATTGCCGTTACGTATGTGTGCATTTGCTGAAAGTCATAAGAACAATGAAGGACGTATTTTTCACACTCTTCATTCAAAATCCGTAGAAAAACTTCATACAGCTAAATATCAGCCGAATACACCCCGATTAGCTTGTGTTCTCTCTGATGAGAATAGTAACATTTATTGGAAAACCTTCGGACTATCGAATTTCATGCAGCCTAGTAAGAAATCACTGAATGAATTTTCAAATTATTTATTTTTGTTATTTCTTTACAGAGGAAAGTCAAACTCAATGCATGATTAAACAATCACCTTGAGTATATGATAACAAGACTTCAGCACCCTGTTGCAATAAAACATATATAAGAGAGAAACAAACAAACATTGAAAACGCGTTTTCGGAAGCGTATGGTACAGAACAGATTCAATAAATATCAAATTCTTGGGTTGACAAGTCTAGACGATCGACATTCTAACTTTGACCATGCGTTTTTTGAAAATGCGCGATAAAAATAAAGCAAAATTTCTTTTGAACTTTAAATCTAGTTTATTTTTCCATATCGCAGATTCACTGAACTCAGCTGGAATAATTACTAATTATTTCAGTAGATTTCTTTTGGCCAAAAGAAACGTTGATTAAATTCGACTGTTCTTTGTATAGATAAAATTTCCACTTCATCAAATTAATTAATAAGAACAGACGACCCTTTGTATTATTTTTAAAACCGAATATATACTAAAAATGAATCTAGTTCCTATTGTGCAATCGCTAAATCGGTAACAACATGAGCACGACGCCATTTATGAAAGTAAATTTGAAATAAAACATAAACCAATTGACTACGAAATCGTTCCGATGCACAGACATAAATATAAAATGGACACTGAAATAAATTTTACATTTAATTTCTTATCATTCGATTTCTTCAAATTGACTTACAGCAAAACAAAAATAAAGTGAAATAATTGATACAATTCGTGTTGAACTTATAACAGCATTAACAACGGGATCACTCATAAAATTTGAATCTAATATAATCGCATTTATGATCGTATAAGGTGTTAGAGCAATAAAATTAAAAATCACATGAACTAAAACCATCACTGTCAATTGTTTATCTAATTCTCGTCGAACAAGTGGTAATGTTCGATAAGACAATTGCTTCACATTTCGATAAGCTAAACATCCGAATATAACCGTAACTGAGATTGGTATCGCTCCCAAAAGACCAAGAACATGAAATGTTTGAAAATATTTTTGAAAACTACTACTGATCATTGTACAATCAAGTGCACCCTCAAGAGACACAACAATTAAGTCATGGGATAGAAAAAACGCAATACCATATAAAAACCAAATAATAACAATCAATGCGCAGATACGTCGTGCAAATTTTATATTACATAATTCACGATGTTTTACCGGTGAACAAGTTGCGAGAAATTGATCGATCGTTGCTAAACACAAACATGTAAATCCAATTAGCATACAGATATGAACGAAGCCTTCACGAAATATACAGTATGATCGTGATAATTTGGTCCAATCGCTACCAAATCCATACATCATAACAAATGTTAATAGACCTGTAATGAGAAAGCCAACATCGACGAACGATTTAATGATGAGATAGAATGAACATGAATTCTGTCGAAATGTTTTTAAACTAATAAATACAAGTAAATTGAGTAGACCGCCGATAACACCAAGAAAAAATGTTGGTACACCGACATAGATTGTAAATTGATGTGAAACGAGACTTGCTGTTGCAATTATCGATTCTGACATCGAATTGAATCCTAAATGAAAATCTTAAATAAATAAATATAACGACGTTTTCTCTGCTCTCAGCGTTAATAAAAAAAAACAAGTACATGCCGTGCTCTATTTATAGCAGTTCTTCATTTTTCTTTCTATGTTAAGAGCAACGGCAATGAGCTTCTACTGATAGAGTTCGTCGAGAGGATATATTCATTAGAAGCTGTGAAAGAAAGAAAAATACAAAGAAATCAGGATTAAAATTAATGAAATCTTCGTCTGAGAAAATTGTTCTTTGAGCTGTATGCAATAATCTTGATTTTTATTGTGATACATTTCTAAATGACCTTCAAAATTAAAGAGAACTCTCTCATTTTCTCAATCATAGAATATAGTTCAAATAGAATATGACTTAAGTCGAAAGTGCTTCGTTGCTTGTCATGCTCAAGGAGCTTATTTTTTCTTATATATTCCCTTTTAATTTAACACGAGTACTTATTAGTTTAATCAAAATAAATTCATTACACTTGAAAGAGAATTTTCTTGATTAATTTCATTTGATTCAAAAGTAGTATCTCAGATAATTGTCATCATTAATCAACTATATCACGCAGCTGAATTTTTCAACTGGAAATTACTTTATCACATCAGCATGTATCTAGCCAATAAAATATTCTTTACTTTAATGAAAAGGTAAAACCTGGATTGTTTTGATCACATGCGATTTTAAATATGAGTACGTCGGAGAGTACTACCGTTAAAAGTTCTCAAGTTATTTCGCCGAATCTGTTTCATCAGGCTTGTGCCAAAGGTGATTCAGACACGGCAAAAAATACGTTCCACCCTGATTATCTCTATGCGACCGATGCTAATGGAAATACAGCACTTCATGTAGCGTCGATGAATGGACATGCTAAAATTGTTCGATTTTTATTTCGATACTATTGGGATATTGAGAAACGTAATAAACAGAATTTAACTGCAGAACAATTGGCACAAAATGTTGAAATAAAAGAACTTTTTCAACGGTCCAATACACGTTTTATATCAGAAGAAGATGATCTTGAATGGATTGATTCATATAAAAATGCTCATCGAATTGCATATGAAAATCGTGAACATTTGAAACGATGGCTTATAAAAGTTCCATTGGAAAAATTACTTGAAAAACTTTCGACGGATTATATTGATAAATTTATCGTAAACGATTTAACACAGGCAAATATCAACGATATTAAAAAACATATGAAGAAAGTTATAAAAATTTCGTACCTACCAGGACTAATGTACATGTATACTGATACATGTGGATTCTATAGAGTATTAAACAGAAACTTAGCCGAGATTGGATCGAATTTTCGATTTCGTAGTACACAAGATTTATTTAATTCAGGTTA
>ERZ778027.2408-NODE-2408-length-23357-cov-11.849712_pt1 | contig 23357 bp, 18 predicted proteins | sample MGYA00375757_ERZ778027 | MGnify/ENA primary metagenome ERZ778027 (study PRJEB29350, sample SAMN05389817) | bioreactor metagenome | isolation source: Ammonium sulfate bioreactor | place: South Africa: University of Cape Town | collected 2014-02-18 ...
TGTAAAGATAAAATTTGAATTATAGAAGTATCAATCATTTCAATTGAATAGTCTTGTATGACTAAAATATATGTAAAACATAAAATCACCCTTGATTTTGCATATGTAATGCATGATTGGTCATGCAAAATGACTTTAGCAGATACACACACATGAGCAAGCAAAGATACACTTATTTTAATATAAAATTTATTTATCAATGTTCTCAACGCACGTAATTTTATTTTGATTTCAGTACATGTCGTAACTAATCATCATATATAGGTAATAGTACAACATCAGATATTAATCCAAACAACAGTATATTCCTTTAATATCTTAAACAATATTTCCTTCAAGTCGTCTATTGGATGAAATATAATGTAAATCAAAATCGCAGTTTAAAAAATTTTATATTCTCATTAACGAACCCATTAATTTTCTAAATTATTAATGACTCCTGTCCCTTTTTTCTATTTACATTACTTGTACAGTTGAAAAATCGACCGATTTCTATCTGATGATTATTCGCTTTTCTTTTCCTATGAAATCAGTAAACGATAACGAAAGAAGAAAAAGAACTAGCTTTTGCGTCAATAGTCGTTTTGCATGAATGGATAGCGCGCGATCAGGCTTATTTTCGATGTCCCTAAAGTAAATATGTTAAATAATTGCAAATAAGAGAGCACTCGACAGAAAAACAACAAGTCGTTTGTTATAGACAAAAAAATATACACGCAAAAATGATAAAGATTCTTTCGAAGGCGTTTGTCTTTTAGATTACAATACATACAAAATGGATACCGAGTTGACCTCTGTTCGACCTGCGTCAAATGAGGCAGATACTTATCCGGTGCTTGATGGAATGGAGCAACCGATTGATCGGGATTTGGTTTTTTTTAATGAAATTGACGAAAGTTTAGACACAATTGAGACAACTCCTGAAACAGGGTTTGTATTTCGAAAATAAATATCAAACTCGACACTATTGATTCTAAATAGATTCTGCGCATTTATTCAATCTCGACGAATGCGTTTATGTCTGTTAGTTGCATTTGGATTAGCATGTATGACAGCCGGAATTTTAATTGTTTACTATGGCTCATTACCCTCAAGTATATTTTATCTTTCTTTTCGGTAAATACTTCATAACGATATATTTATTTGTAGAAGTGCCATGTGAACTAATCTTTCGACGAACATTCCAAAGTTCAGTAACATTCGGCTCTCGACCACAATCAGTTGCAACTGCTGATTTAAATAATGATAATCAAGTTGATATTGTTGTTCTACAAATTGGAGCTAATGCATTTGGAATCTTATTTTCCAATTCAACAAATGGAACTTTTTCTGAACTACAAATTTATTCAACACGCAGTAATTCACTTCCATCATCTATTGCAATAGCTGATTTAAATGGTGATACATACAAGGATCTCATCATAAGTAAATATGGTGCAAATAGTTTAACCATTTATTCGAATAATCAAGGAAAAACATTTGCAGAAAAGAAAAATATTTCTCTCGGTACGTCTCGGCCAGTTTTTGTAAGAACAAGTGATTTAAATAATGATAATCAAACGGATATCGTTGTTGTTAACGATGGTACATATACGATTGGAGTACTTCTCTCACAGGGAAATTTTTCATTTAAAAACATCGATCTTTATTCAACAGGTTATGATTCGAAACCAGTAGCATTAGCAATTGACGATCTAAATAAGGATACATTTATGGATATTGTTGTTTGTAATTTGGGTACAGATAATATTGGAATATTTTATGGAAAAGGAGATGGTCGATTTGAAAATCAAATCATTTATTCAACAGAACATCAATCACAACCAACATCAGTCGTTATTGTTGATTTCAATGATGATACTTATTTAGATATAATTGTATCGAATAATGGTACAAATAATCTCGGAATATTTCTCAACAATCGAAATGGTTCATTTCAATCTCAAATAAAATATTCATACCTAACTCCAACCTATACTCAATCATTAACTTCTGGTGATATGAATAATGATAATTATGCTGATATACTTCTTGTTGATCAAATTAATAATCAATTTCATGTTCTATTGGGTACTGGTAATGGAAGTATTTTCTTACAAACAACATACGATGGAGTCGACAAATCTGAACCTTATGCAATTGCTGTTGATAAATTCAATGATAATAATAGATTAGATGTTGTTGTAACGAATTTTGGAACAAACGAAATTGTCGTTTTCGAAGATTATTCTCATAATGTCTCAATGAGAGGCAAATACTATCTTGATGGAACAGCAACTTATACAGGATCATTTCTCTTAGATGATTTTAATGGTGATGATCTTGTTGATATTGTTTCATATACGAACAAAGATTTATTCATTCTATTTGGTCAATCGGATGGAACATTTAAGAATAAAAGACTTTTTAATATTGGAGATCAATCAAGTGTTCAATCACTGGTACATGCGGATTTAAATAATGATAATAAAAGTGATATTGTTATAACTGATATTTATTCCGATAGAATTATCATTTTTCTTGGTGATGGAAATGGAAATTTCAATCAATTTCAAAGTTATTCAACAGGTGAAAATTCTGATCCATGCTCACTTGTCATCAAAGATATTAATAAAGATAAACAACTTGATTTAATCGTTGTTACGAAAGCAACAAGTACCATCATAGTTTTCTTTGGTTTTGGAAATGGAAATTTCATGGCTCAGGATGCTTTTTCAATTGGTGATAATCTCTCGCCTGTTGTTATTGTTGTTGAAGATTTTAATAATGATACAAATGAAGATTTAATTGTTCTTCTATCCTACGGTCATTTTATGATCTTCTTAGGAAATGGTGATGGTACATTTAATTATTTTACAGCCTATCAAATACACTACGATGGTGGTTCAACATCAATGACAGTATCTGATTATAATTCAGATGGTTATTTAGATTTATTTATCACCGATCCATTATATAATTTAATTCGAGTTTATGCTGGACGTGCAGATGCAACTTTTAATTATACTATAACATTCACACCTGGTGCACAAACTCAACCATATTCAATGTATATTACTGATATGAATGGAGATCAATATGTTGATTTAGTTATTAGTCTTTATCGTTTGGATACAATTGTCGTTTATTTCGGCAACCAACGGGGGACATTTGGATCACCGAAAGGATATAGTACTGGAACTGGCACCCAACCATTTGGTATCTCAGTTTATGATTTAAAACATGATGGAAAACTGGAAATTATTGTTGCACTTATTGGTCAAGGATCGATCTTAGTCTTTTCGGAATATTCTACTGCTGCATTTGATAATGAAATCCATTATTCAATGGACTCACCACCCCAACCGTATTCTGCTAATGTTGCTGATTTCAATGGAAATAATCAAATTGATATTGTTGTTGGAAATACAGGTCTCGATCAATTAGAAATTCTATTCGATTTTTATATGAATACAAATGAAAATAAACTTATTTATTCACTTGACACAAATGCATTTCCTCGTCATGTGATTACTTGTGATTTTAATAACGATGGTCATACCGATATTATTAATGTCAATACAAATCTTAATTCGATTAGTCTTATCGAAGGCTATGGAGATGGAACATTTGGTGAACAAGTGAAATATTCAACTGGTACTAAGTCTTCTCCATATTTTATTGCATCACAAGATTTAAATAATGATTCTCGAATTGATTTAGTTATTGCTAATGAAGGAGGTGATAATATTGGTATTTATTATGGTTTTAATTTTAATTCATTTCAAGATCAAATGATTTATCAGCCCGCTGATCCGCATTCAAATCCAATGGCGGTAGCTTTGAGTTATTTTAATGATGATCAATATCTTGATATAGTTACTGCGCTTCCAGACACTGCCACTCTTGGTATTTTATTTGGAAATGGTGATGGAACTTTTAGTGAGATGATTACTTGTTTTTCATTTGAATCTACAGTATCACCATGGGGAATTGCAACAAACGATTTGAATAATGATTCACATGCCGATCTTGTTGTCGGCGATACTGCTTTAAATATGATTTATATTCTCTTTGGAGATGGAACTGGCTCTTTTCAATTTGCATTTTCTTATTCAACTGGTGATGGTTCGTATCCAATAGGTGTTGATATTAATTATCTAAATAATGATTCTCTACTCGATATTGCGGTTGTTAATGCGTTTACAAATAATGTTTTGATTTTCTTTGGAAATACCGATGGAAGTTTCGTACAAGGTGCTGATCTTTCAACTGGTGATCAGTCAAGTCCAAATTCCATTCAAACTATTGATTTAAATAATGATAAACTAATTGATATTCTTGTTGCCAATATGGATTTGAATAGTGTTGGTGTTTTCTATGGACTCGGTGATGGAAAATATGAAGAGCAAGCAACTAGTTCGATAGAAATTGGTTCTCTGCCCATTGGCACTGCTGTTGGTGATTTCAATCAGGATAATCAACTGGATATTGTCACGATTAATTGGAATGGAAATGGGATCAGCATTCTATTAGGTTATCCGAATAAGACGTTTTCATCTCCAACGTCTTTTTCAACTGGTCAGGGTTCATCACCATCAGCTATTAAAATTCGAGATATGAATAACGATGAATATCTCGATATTATTGTATCTCTTTACGGAACAAGCAATGTTGTTGTTTTTTATGGCTTAGGCGATGGCACATTTCTACTCGGAAAACTGCAATCAACAGGCACCAACTCAGCAGTTTGGGCACTGGATGTTGGAGATTTTAACAGTGATTCTTATTTTGATATTGTCGTTGCTAATATGCAAACCAAAAATATTGGTATATTTATTTCGGATAATTTTGATCCATTCGGTAGTTTGACAACATATAGTACTGGTGATGGTTCACAACCACATTCGGTTGCTATCGCTGATTGTAATAATGATCATCGAATGGATATTATTGTGACAAAATATGGAACGAATAGTATTGGTATTTTTCTTGCTGCTGCTGATGTTGGTCGATATAATGACATGATCGATTATTCAACAGGGACTGATTCAGCTCCTTACGGTGTTACAACAACTGATCTGAATAACGATGGAAATATTGATATTATTGTAGCAAATTCAGGAACTAACGAAATTTTGATATTACTTGGACATGGTAATGGTTCGTTTGCTGATGGATTACGATACACAACCGGTTCTCTTTCGAATCCATATTCAGTTGCTGTCAGTGATTTCAATAATGATACAATGATAGACATAAGTGTTGCTAATTATGGTGCAAGCAATATTTTCATTCTCTATGGATTAGGTGATGGTAATTTTATCAATCAAACTTCGTACGGATTTGGTTATCAATATCATCCAGCTTCAGTTGTTGTTAGTGATTTGAATAATGATAAATTGGTGGATATGGTGATTGCTGCGACCGGTACTGATCATGTTGAAACAATGGTGAAAATGTGTTAACTTTATCGAGTGTATAAACATTTCTAACTACAAATGTTGTAAACATATAATTGTAGCTTGTTCTGATTTCGTTTTCTTCTCAAATTAAATTATATATTTATCTATATCCTTTTATGAATACAAAATATATACTTTTTTTTTACTCGTCATTATACACATATTAGTTACAGAATGAGAAAAAGGTCAGCTGTTTCTTATCAATTGAAATGTATATACAGTATTTAATCTGTCAGTTGTTCATATAAGCAATACCTTTCAAAAAAAGGAGTAACAGAACGCACACAAAATATTGCTTTTATTTACATCGAAAAAAACAAGTATTCGCTACTGATTAATACGATCGTCTAGAATGAATGAAAATTTCGATCAACTTGTACTTGAACTTACGACGAAAAGCTCCTCATCATCGAATGATATTTTTCAGCGATTAACTCTTATTCTCAAACAACAAACGAGCAATTTTTTATTACAATTTCTATCAGATTCGTATCAATCGTTAGTCGACCTTGAATCTTGGGCATGGCAAATGCTTAGTGAATATCAACGGCAATGTTTTAAACGAATCGATTATCAAGATCTTTTTCACGCATTAGCTTTGTTTAATAAACATATCATTTTTAATGTCGAACATATTGAAGTTGATCAAAAAGCAACGATACTTTTTTCAGTTTCAATTGATCAAATTAATCGTATTCTCGAACGAATCGAACATCTTACCGATGAATATGACCCGTTTATTACAATAGTCAACCTTTGGCTTGACAATCATTCACATTTTCTGCATGAAAATCCTCATTATCGAAAACTTTCGATTACTGATCCATTGAATCAATATATTTCACATAATTATATAATGAGTAAAGAATTTAAATTTTATCTCAATTATCTCCGAGAAACAACTATTTCTCAAATAGTATTCACACCAAAAATGTTATTTTATACAAACACATGTTTATGTTCTCTTTTCTCCTATTTGGGTGCTGAAATACATCAATTTCCGTACACAGTCAATAGTATGCTTCATTATCTCACCGATGATTATCTACAAATTATTCAAGCTCATTATTATACGTTAGAAAATTGGAATGATCATTTACTTGCTTGTATTGGACATTTAATGGGAGTCATCGCTAAATGTTATTGGTACGATGAAAAAAATGGTACACAAATGAAAATCTTATTTCCAACTGAACAACTTATATTTATTCATATTGAACAATTGATTCGAATTCTTTCCTATGAACCATTTCTTAATGAAATTCAATCGATACGAATCAATGCTGAAACAATATTGTTCGATTCGATTCTCATGATTCTAATGAATATCGTTCAAATAGAAAATATCAATTGGTTTTTTCGTTCGAATACAGCAATACAAGATGCTCTTCTCACTGTTGCCAATAGATCTCTTTATGACGAAATCTGTTTACGTGCCTATACAATTCTCGGTGAAGTTGCAACCGATGAACAATTAAAAGAAATGAATATTGCTCGTACAATGGCAGAATTTCTTTTCAATATGGTCGAACGAGCTTGGCAAGATCCATCGAAAGAATATAAACAAATACCGCTTAAATATCTTCTCAAAGGTTAATTTCCTTAGATCATTATCGAATAATTTTGTCTTTTTGTTTTCATAGATTTTCAAATTTTATCTCGAAATGATTCGATACAACAAACAACAGCTAATCTAAATAAACTTCCACTTTTGATTGAAATTAGTGAACAATATGAAATTGTCTATCATATTTTTTGGGCACTTTCATTTAATGAAAATATTCAAGAACAATTTCGTTTGAATTCTTCATTTATGTCAATATTGAGTCAATTAGCAGAGAATTGTAATGAAAAAGAAATGCGTAAAATTATCCACGGTATACTTTGGAACCTTGAAATCAATCATCAAAATCATACGAAATCGAATCTACTCGACGATAAATCATTCGATCTTATGATTAGTTATTCACATAAAAATAAAGAACTTTGCAAACAAATTTATCAAGAACTTGTTCGAAATAATTTTCGTGTTTGGATTGATTTCGATCAAATGCATGGTAATATTATGGATGCAATGGCACAAGCTATTGAATGTTCGCAAACAGTCATTATTTGTATGAGTGAAGAATATCGAAAGAGTAATTATTGCCGTGCCGAAGCACATTATGCATTTCAACAACAGAAGAAAATCGTTCCAATTCTACTGCAAAAACATTATAAACCCGATGGTTGGTTGTTGTTTTTAATAGGTCAATTGATATATGTCGATTTTACGAAATATGAATTCGATCGAACAATAAACATGTTATTGAAAGAACTTAAACTTGAAACTACAAGTCAATTATTAGTCGATGTTGATTCGACCTGTTCGAATCGAACAGCATCAATCATTTCAGCACGATCTGATAACATTCTCGAATGGACACAAACGCATGTACAAGAGTGGCTTGGTGAACATAATCTTATGCAAATACGTCGTTTATTTGCAGAATGTGACGGTCGAAGTTTAGTCAATTTAATAAACTATATGAAATCTGGCAATATACAAGAGATTTTACATTCTCTTCAAGAAGATTCACTTCGACGAACAAATGAAAATCTATCCTATTTAGAATTATCAATTTTTCAATCACTTATGAGTTCATATTGTTCAAATGATTGATAGAAATCTAGATTATACATACATATACACATATAACGATGACTTGCAAACGTAATCATACGTATGCAAACGAAGAAAGAAAAAAGTAAAGCATTTACGTCAACACTCAATAGAAAGAGAAGAGAGTAAAAAAAAATCGAAAAGATTGGTTAATGTGTATGCAAAAGTGATTTGAATATTCGTATAGAAAGAAATATGGACTACAGTTTTCAGCAGCTTGTTGCTGCACTAAGTATATTCCCAATATCGAATGAAATATTCGATCGAATTATTTTTTTTCTTGAACAACCGATTGATATACCTTTTAATGCATTATTCAGTTTGGAAAAATGGTCATGGCAAATACTGAGTCAACCGATTGATGAGTGGAATTATTCAATTCAATATCAGAGATTATTGCATAGTCTTGCATTGTTCAACAAAGAGTTAATATTCAATTATGATTATAATGATGTTGATGCTAAAGTTCAACTATTTTCATGTGTTGATATCGATCAACTCGATCGAATCTTTCAACAAATCGAAAATTTAACAGACGATAATCATCCGTATATTGCAATAGCGAGTCTTTGGTTTGATAATCATTCATATTTTATACATGATAATCCTAATCGTGAGGTTCTAGCAATTACCGATCATATCAATCAATATTTATTTCATAATTATTTCATGACAGAACAATTTAAATTCTATTTAAATCAACTTCAACAATCAACAATAATTACAAAGAAAACGTTATTCTATATAAAAACATGTCTATTTTCTCTATGTTCATATGGTGGAGTTCGAGCTCAAAGTTATCCATGTACTCTCGAAGAATTGATACGGTATGTTGGCGATGATTATCTACAAATTATTCATTTTCATAGTCAGACAGTTACAACATGGAGTAAAGAATTACTTGCATGTATTGCACAATTGATATCGTTTGTATTCGGTAATTTATGGTGGAAGGGAGTTATAAAAATAGACGAAAAACTTCTTTTCCCTGAAGAACAAGTTTTATGTGATTATATCGAAGATCTTTTTCGTATTATCGAATATAAACCATTTCAACAACAGATTAAACCTGTACGATCAAATGATGAGACAATTCTAATCGATGGAAGTTTAGTAACATTCATTGTTCTCCTACATCGATACAATATAAAGTGGTTTTTTAATTCAAAACAAAATATGTGCGATATACTCATTTCCATAGCAGAGATTTCACCATATGATGAAATATGTCTATGTGCCTATGAAATATTAGGTGAAGTTCTCGATGATAAACAATTGAAAGCAATTAAAATAACCGATAAAATTTGTGTTTTCTTTTTCAATGCTCTTCAAACTGCTTGGCATCATCCATTGAAAAAATATAAACACACATCAATTGAATTATTACTAGGCGGTAAATTAACCACTTCGATCATTACTGATCGTCGATAGTTTCGTTTTAGGCTATGCAAATCTAACCAAACATGATGTCATTCAACAGGATACAGCTGATTCAGGTTATTTACCTCTACTCGTTGAAATATGTGATAGTTATTCAATTGTTTATGAAATTCTCTGGGGACTTTCGTTCAATCATGCAATTCAAGTTCAACTTCGTTCGAATTCCTCGTTCATGGCAAATCTATATCATCAAGCTGAAAAATCAAACGATAAACAAATGCAAAAAATAATTCATGGTCTACTTTGGAATCTTGAATCGAATCACAAGGAACCAATTTCATCGATAAATAAAACATACGATATCATGATAAGTTATTCACATAAAGATAAAGATCTATGCAAGCAGATTTATAATGACCTACTTAAATTTAATTATCGTGTATGGATTGATTTCGATCAAATGCATGGTAATGTTATGGATTCGATGGCACAAGCTATTGAATCGTCACCAACTGTTATTATTTGTATGAGTGAAGAATATCGAAAGAGTAATTATTGTCGTGCCGAAGCACATTATGCATTTCAACGACAACGAAAAATTGTTCCCGTTGTTCTACAAAAACATTATAAACCCGATGGTTGGCTATTGTTTCTTGTTGGTCAATTACTGTATGTTGATTTTACGAAACATGAATTCAATCAAGCGATTAACATGCTATTGAAAGAAGTACGAGTGTCAAATAGTGACAATACGAAAGATGATGATAATATTGTTTCACAGCCAGTTCATTCTATGAGTAGAACAAACACACAATCTACTTCAATTATGCTTCCTGAAAATATGATTGACTGGACAACGACAAATGTTCAAGATTGGTTAACTAATCATAATTTTATTCAAATAACTCAACTTCTTATTGATTGTGATGGACGTGATTTAGTCTATTTAATTAAATATATGAAATATAGTAAATTTGAAGATATTCTTCTGTCATTTCGAGAAGATGCACTTCGAAGATTGAATCAACATTTATCCATGATTGAATTAGCTCGTTTTCAATCGTTGATCGAACAATATCAACAAGCAAAAAAATATATGATTGAATAAGTTTTTCTTTTCTGAATAAAAAATGAATAATCCAACCGTAATTTCATGACAAATAGTAGCTTACAGTAAAAAAAAAAAGAAAATCAATAAATATGTCCTTTTCAGACTGTACGTACGTACGTACATAAGTATGAATGATGAAGTATTACAACATAGTACATATAAAAACGGTTATCGTCATGCATTTATTCAGATTATAACCTCCTACCTATGGAAATCGATTTCGAACAACTTGCTACGACACTGACAATTTCATCCTCATTATCCGATATTCTTCGTCATATAACATGTATTCTCAAAGAAAATATCAATGATTGTCTACCTTCATTTGTCAATCGATACTATTCATCGATACTCATCGTCGAACATTGGACATGGTCTTTACTCACTAGTCAATTTTGTCAATGGATTCATCAAACATGTTACACCGAATTCTTGCATACATTCACATCATTCAATAAAGAAATAATCTTCTATTGTGATAATATTGACGATGATACAAAAAGTCTACTTCTTATTCCTGAAACAATTGATCAAATTAATCAGATAATCGAACAAATTGATCGTACAACAAATGATGGATATATCGATATAGTTAGTCATTGGCTTGAAAATCTCTCATTTCTAATTCAACAATATCCTCATCTAAGCCAATCAATAGTGGTGATCGAACTCAATCAATATTTCGAAAAATATTTACTCAAAAATCATCAACTAAATACTGTTATTCTTCAACTTCAACAATCATCATCATCATTACTAAGTTCAAAAGAAATCTTCTACATGAAAACCAATTTATTCTTAATGAGTATTTATTTTCATACGAAACCAATTAATTTCCTTTCCACTGCTACAGAAATACTTCATCAAATAGGCGATGAATATCGACAAATGATTCAAACATACAGTCACACCGTTGCAACATGGCATCGTGATACATTGATTTGTTTAACTTATTTAATCCGATTTATTTCCGATTGTACTTGGTGGGGTCGAAAGAACAAAGAATTATTTAAAATACTTTTCTCCACCGAACACATTTTATGTGAATATATCCAAGCATTAGTTCGTATTCTTGATCATACAGTATTTCATAAACAAATTCAAAGTCGACGATCAAATTATGAAACTATTCTATTAGATTCAATTCTATTCACACTACAGAATATTGTACAAACACGAGATATTAATTGGTATTTTCGTTCAATGACTCGATTGACCGACATTCTTTTGAAAATAGCTGAATTATCGATGCATTATCGAATTTCATTATGCATTTATAGTATCTATGCTGAAATTCTTAGTGATGAAAAATTTAAAGCATTGAAATTTACAGATACAATGAGTTCGTTGTTCTTTCAAATGCTTCAAGATGCGTATCATAATCCATCGAAAAAATTCAAACAAATATCATTTTCACATCTATTGAAATACTTTCTCTTCCTATCGAAAAATGATTCGATTCAACAGAAAACAGCTGATTTAAATGAAGTACCATTTTTAATTCAAATCTCCGATGAATATCCAATGGTATTCGATATTCTATGGGCATTATCATTTAATCATGATATTCAACAGCAATTACGTTCGAATGAATCGTTTATTACGAAATTGACTCATCTAGCTAACGAATGTCATAATGAACAAATGAAAAAGATTGCTCATGGTCTACTTTGGAATCTACAATATCGTCATCAGCATTGTTCGATGTCGACGAATACCGAACAGAAAACATTTGATATTATGATTAGTTATTCACATAAAGATCGAGAGCTTTGCAAACAACTTTATCACGAATTGATCGAAGCAGGATATCGAATTTGGATTGATTTCGATCAAATGCACGGTAATGTTATGGATTCGATGGCACAAGCTATTGAATCGTCACCAACTGTTGTTATTTGTATGAGTGAAGAATATCGAAAGAGTAATTATTGTCGTGCCGAAGCACATTATGCATTTCAACGACAACGAAAAATTGTACCAGTTCTTTTAGAAAAATATTACAAACCCGATGGTTGGCTACTATTTCTTGTTGGTCAATTGCTATATGTCGATTTTACAAAATATGAATTCAGTCGTGCAATGGAAATGTTGCACAAAGAACTAAGTATTAAGAACGATATTTCTGAATTAACTGGTACGATTCCTACTCGATCCATATCAGTTCAACCACGTCCAAAACATATACAAGATTGGTCGATAACTGATGTTCAACAATGGTTAACAGAACAGAATCTCGAGCAAATGTTACGTCTATTGAAGAATTGTAATGGACGTAGTCTAATCTATTTACATCAGTATATTACGAATGGTAATGCAGATGAAATATTTTTGTTATTGAAAGAAGAGGCTCACCGACAACTTGGCGAAAACTTATCATTGATAGAATTGTCATGTTTTCGATCGCTCATGGACGAACAACAAAGCAGATTTGTCACTGATTGATTTATTGAAATAAAAAAGAGGGTGTTGAGGGTGTTAGTTCTGATAGCGTGAATTACAGATACTCAATTACATTTATCTGGTATCCGCTCATTTTCATATTTCTATATAAAAATTTGTTCAATAGAAGATCAAATGAATCGATTCTCAACAATACTGAATTCTTTTCAAAAAAAAAAGAGCCGAAATTTTACATGTAAAAGCATTGGAGAACAGTTTTTTTTAGGCAGTTCTTTCCACAAGTTTAATCCAAACTTCACTCGGTGCAATGACTGTTAATTCGCGGATGTTGAACTTGCTTTCAAGATGTTCACCAGGTAGAATTGAATATTTGCGCAGTAGTCGTACGAGTAAAACCTTCATCTCAAATAACGCAAAGCGCATGCCAATACATTGTCGTGGACCTGCTCCAAATGGTAAATAAGCCATGGGATGACGTTTTGTTTCATGACGTTCAGGACAGAACACGTAAGGATCCTCGGGACCCCAAAGTTCACGATCATAATGAATCGAATAAATATCAGCATGTACTATGGAATCTTAAAACAAAAAAAAATTTAATTCAATACAATTACATTCTTAATAGTATATTTTGAGTGATTTAGATTATTACCTCGTTCTATCTTAATTCCACGCACGACTGTATCTTCAGAGGCAACTCTTTGAACAGCACCGTTTGCAATTGGAAACATTCGTAAAACTTCACAAACAAACATATTCATATACGGCATCTGCATAATTACATCATAATCGAGATATTTCGTTGTTTCTTCATTAAAATTCTCGTCATCTCCCAATGAAAGTTGATCGATTTCAGCTTGAAGTTTCTCTTGCACTTCGGAATATTTAGCAAGTGCATACGTCGCATAAGCCAGAGCAGTCGCTGTTGTTTCATATCCTGCTGCCATGAACACAAAAATATTACTAACAACTTCTTCACGACTAAGTCGATCATTTGCTTTGCTACTGTTGTCAGTTTCATCAGCCATTACTTGTAGCATAAGCTGTAGAATATCATTTCGTGAATTGACTGCTTGTTGTCGTTGTTCGATGATTGAATCCAAACGATTGAGCAACCACATACTTGGCATTTCAAGTAATTGTTTTGTCGATATCAATGGTAGAAGATACATATTGATAAATGTTTGTATTTTACTAAGACGAAAAAGAAATCGAACACCAATATTTGTTATTCCAGGTAGAAGTTGAGCAAATTTGAAGAAGTTACTCGAACGAAAATTACGAGCAAATGCTTCTTCTATTTTAATAAAATATATGTTCTTTGGATTATTTTGTAAATCGGTATCAAGTCCGAATGCACATCTACCTAAAATACATTAAAAATGATAGCAATTCAAACTTCTCTAATGCAAGATATACTTACAGATAGCGTCCATTGTCATTCGTTTATAGTATACGGAAATATTGAATTCACTTCCATTGTCAACATGATCAACTAATTTTTCGATGACATTACTAATACATCCATTGATGAGAGGACTCATGCTTTTCAATTTTGCAATAGAGAATGCTGGATTAATTAAATGCCGATATCGACGCCATCGATCACCTGATGACGAAAAAACATTATGAAATCTACTATTTGAAAAAATGCCTCTTCGTCCATTAAAAACGGCAAACTGTTTGATGAAAACTTCTTGAACTAAATCAGGATCACTTACAACAAAAGTTGGAACACGTCCTTGATAGATTCCATAAATTTTACCGTATTGTTTTGTCCAATTTTCAAGTTGACGATGAAATGATGATGTATTCCATAGCGTTTTAAGATGTCCAAAAAAGAATTGAAACGGTGGTGTAGGAATACCACGTTGATTAAAGTATTGATAACGTTCTCGTAATAGGAAAACATAATAAACTACGAGAGAAATGCACAAAAATAGCAAAGTCAAGGATAATAACATGATTTTGTAATTATTAAATTAACAAACTGATAAAAAAATAATAATCGTACTGTTTATATAGGTTATCGATAAACACGTGGTTTTACATTAATGTTACCTTGATGATGTGTAAGTATATTAAATGACGCTTTCTTTTATCTATGACAAAGAAACAACAGAAACAAATCTAAAATAAATTTTATCTACACGTTTACATGTTTACTTTATTGACCAAATACAACTACAATGAAGCTGAATAAAATATATCTCCTTTGTATTTTGCACTTTTAATGACTAAAGTTTGACCTTTGTTCCATAGATAATAGCACATTTGCTAAAGGCATTTATATCAAGTAACGCTCGTCACTGGTGTAAGATACGTTTAGTTTGTGCTCCAATTCTTCGATTTGACCAATACGCTAAATTAAAACTATGATCATAATTCAAGTGAAATGGATCACCATCATTATATACCGAATCATTTTCTGCTTGCCAATTGAATGCAAATTATGAAAAATGAGGATTCCAAACTTCACTGGAATATTCCAAATAAATATTTATATCGGGTCTTAATTGATCGAGCATTAAAAAACTGGAACATTAATCCATATATCTTTCGATGTATTAAATCGATTGATAATCATTACAGATGTTGCATCATTCCAATTGAATATTCTTTAGACCTGGTCCAGTTGTATTTCGAAAACTTAATCTAAACTTTGATGCATTCTATGGTAAAACGATTACCGCAGATAGTGTATTAGTTATTGAATCATAAGTTTTATTCAAAATTAATCCTGACAAATGATTAGAGATACTGATTTCTGCATTGCCTTGAGCTTGCAGAAAATACTTTCCACCTAAATCAAATGAATCCGATACTAAAATAACGTCAAAATCGCTTGTTGGCCAATCAGTAACTGGATCATCTGGACTACCCCATTGTCGTGCTTGTTTTATCAAATTGACATATAGTAAACTATGACCCCAATCACGTAAAATAGCTAAATTTCCTCCGATTGGAGTTAAACCGTGAATATCAGATACAAAAAAAACCTGCCGATAGAATAGCACAAATAAACATTTTCAACTAACTCTTCATAGATAAAACATGATATGAGATTCTTAGATTTAACATGGTGCATGAATTCACACAATACTTTTATTGATATCAGATATTTTCGAGCTAAATCAATCAAAAAATGATTGGAAAGTTTTTTTTTTAAATTAACTGCGTTGTACGCATTACATTATTACGATTTCTCGTCTCCTACACAACCTCAACGTGCATGCAACTCAATGAAAATGTTAACTATAGGTTCAGCGTAGTTTCTTTTTTTTTTATTTTATAACCTTATGATGTCTTCCGAGATTTTTTTCTCTTTCGTTCTTTTTTTTATAACATCGTTATACCATTTTTTTTTCTTTCTCTCGCTTTCTCATTCTTGTATGTATGTGTATTGCAGGCAAGAAGACATAATGTGAAGTGATGATGGTGTACCCTACTTTTTTTTCTATTTGACAAGCTTGCGCAAACGATTTAAAGAAAAAAAGAGGAGAGAAAGAAAAAAGTGAAAGAACGTGAGGTATAGAGCTTGTCAATGTTTTCTACAAGGACAGTACCGTTTTTTATACTCAATCGATGAACAAAAATGACGTCTTCGTTATTCGTTATAATTCTTTTTTCCCATTTGATTTTATTAACAGGTAAAGATAAACACAAAAAACAACAATTTATTTGCAAGAAAATAAAATTTTACTTTGTGTAGAATGTATTGATACATCTAAAACAGAAAAAATCGAACCTAAACGTCCTCAATCTCGTCAAACTCTTGGCTCGAATCTCGTTGATCCTTACTATGCATTCAATCCAGATTTTATGGGTGGGAATATGCCCAATATTCCCCTCTATCAAACTAATGTTGACTTCGGTCGACCAAGTTCTTGTCGATGTTCATGTGGCGATCTATCATTTGGACCGCCTATATCTTGCGTTCATCCTCAAACATGTGTTGCATATTGTTTACAAATGTATCCAGGCCATTGTACATTAATAAACACGTACGGTTGCTGTGGCACATCATGTCAATATTTTCAAAGCCAAGTCTTAGACAATCGTCATTGTTCGTGTAATTGTGCTGGACAACAATTTTTCAATCCAGTCGATCATTGTATTTCATCGCAAGCATGTTTAACACGATGTCTATCAAATTTTCCTCAAGTTTGCATACCAACAGCTACGCAAGCATGTTGTGGACAAGATTGTCAATCATATTCTCAAACAATCGCCAATGCTTGTTCATGTCAATGTAAAGGTAGCACTTTTTATCCATCACCACAATGTAACAATGCTGAATCATGTGTGAGCACATGTATGACAGTATGTTTTGACACGATGAAGATTTTCTTTCGTTATATTCGATATTCTTTCGTAGACATATGGCGAATGTTCAGTGGGTGAGACTGTTGGTTGTTGTGGTGCATCATGTTCATCCTATGTTCCAACGTGTTCTTGCAATTGTGGTCCTGAGTTTTCGATAACTACATCTGTACCTTGTCAAGGTGGTCGAACATGTTTAGAAACATGTATGAATTCGTACGGTGCTTGTACACAGGAAAATACTCAAGCATGTTGTGGAAACGATTGTTTGAATGCATTTCCTGCTTGTACATGTATGTGCGGTTCAAGTCAATTTACGACACTTGCTATGACATGTGGCTCACCTGAACAGTGTGTTCAAGCTTGTGTACAAGCCGTTGCTCAATGTAATGTTGTTAATACACGTGGTTGCTGTGGAAGTGAATGCACAGCTTATATTCCAACGTGCCGTTGTCAATGCGGTGCTGGAACTTATTATACAACATCCGTTTGTCGTAGTGCTGAACAATGTACGAATACTTGTATAAGTCAATTCGGTTTTGCTTGTACAGCAAGGAATACAGTCGGCTGTTGTAATGGTACATATTGTACACGACGAAATCGATTTCTAGGCGTTAGCCAAGCTTATTCAGTTTATCATGGAACATCTCTTCATTTTTTCTTCTCAATGAGTTATTTTTCCATTTTTTATATCATTATGTCTTAAAGAACAGTGCTCTCTCTATTTCTTTTTTGCTCAGTTTTTCGTTTGATATTATACATAGAATAAATGTGTCATTTGATTGAATTAAATTGAATAATAAATTTGCCAAACACTAAGCACGTGTGCACGTGTGTGCGCGTTTGTTCGATCGAGGTTAATCGACTACTGACATCTACTTGAAAACATAATTAAAGTCAAAGAAAAAAAATTCATTTCTGTCGATTTTCAATTGAAAATTATATCTAATATTCAAAAATAAAACATATCTATCATAGATTATTATTTATCCTATCTGACATCTACTCATCCAGTCAGAAGTTTGACAAATTATTATTTTGCTTTGCTTTTTTTCTCATTCTACAGAACAGAACTCAACACTTCCTATTTCACCTGCATTTGATGATTGTTTTTGAGAAATCTATTTCAATACACCTCAATAAATCATAAACGGGTTGTTTTGAGAACATTTATATATTTTTATTGAGTTCGATCGATAATTATAAACCTGATCTAATGTACTTTTTATAGATATATATTCGTTTTTTCTCTCGGTTCTTTTCAAAAGGCCAAAAAGCGAAACATATTCGAATTGGACATGCATATTTATATTTCTCTATTGAATAAATCGGTAAGTAAATATTGCAGAAAATAAGTTCGTTGATTATACGACTTATCTATTGATGATTGCCGAAGAAATTGTTGTAATAAATGAGGATTTTCTTTTTCGTTGATTTGTAAATGTTTAGTTTGCAAATGTTTCGATAGATTTTTCTCTCGTAGAAAACAGATTGGACATAATCGTGTTAAATTCGAATAGATATGTTTATCATCGAGATGTTTTATCAGTAATTCTAATGAGAAACCATTTTGATGACAATAGGAACATGTTAACGCCAGTGGCGGTGATGATTTCATTCGAATTTGTCCATAGTAAATCTTTTCAAAATCAGTCGAAGTTACAATGAGTTGCATTGGATGATCTTTCGTATGACGAATTTGTTTTTCATAGCAATCAAAACATAGATCATAATCTGAACAGACAAGACATTTGTATCGATGAGATGAGAGATTCGTTTTTCGACAATTATCACATGAAATTCTGTAATAGATCGACATGCGTGTGAAATCGAAGAAATAGTTTTGTTGCTAGGAGATTTCAATTATTCAAATCATTCGTTTAATTGCGTTTTCCAACTTTTTTTCCCTTGTTTATTTAAATTATTCATACTTCCTTCTTTTTTTGTTCTCAAGGAAGAAAATAAATATAGAACGGAATATGGCGAGATGTTTTTTCAAATGCATACCTACGCATCACAAGCGTCAAGAAGTCGAATATTTAATTTTTCTACAGATGAAAACCATGACATCTGAGTTTCACTCATAAAGAGAGCATCAGTATTGTTTTTTCTGTTCGAATAATAAAAAGCAGATATTGTATTTTGAGGACGCCAAATGCAATTTAAACTACCATCGGTTTAATATGTGACCATATTTTTCTTTTGTCTTCTATTTTAGAAATCAACGAAATAAGAAAATGTCAACCACAATGAAAAAATTCTGGACGAAAATTCAAGAAAAACATAAATCAATTTCAACTGATTTATCGAATTCGAATAAATACATTCCCATAGCAATTGAATTACCTGATTCAAACAATCGATATTCATCAATATCTCAAGAAGCACATTATCCTGTATTTACAGTTGCTATTGGTTTATTTGACGTATTTATGTTAATTGTGATTTATATTGTCCAAGGACCCGTATTAACATCAGATACATGGATTAGTATGGGTTGTAAATATGTGCCTTGTATGAAACCATTGCATTCGAAAATTGAACAGCAAACGTATTATCCAAGCTTGAAAGCTCAATGTCATGAATTTCTCTTTCCTTATCAATTTTTTCGGTTTTTTATTCCGATATTTTTACATAGTAGTATCAGTCATTTATTGAGTAATCTCATTTATCAAGCATTAGTTGGAGCATTACTTGAAGATAGACGCAAATATGATATTAAAACATTAGGCATCTGTTATATTCTATTCGGTTTCAGTGGAAATATTATGAGTGCTTTATGGAATCCGAAGAGCAGTAAGAATCGATCAAGAGAAAAGAAAATGATGATGATAGTGTCCTATGTTTCTATTTTAGTTTCTATTGGTGCATCAGGTGCAGTTTACGGTCTATTAATATTTTGCATGATCGATAATAGTCTCCGAATCTTCACAATAACTAATATTCAAGATAAGATCGTTCAATTTCTCATCAATCTTCTTGTTATTCCATATTTTATCACGAGTATATTCTTCGACGTTGATTCATCCGGTTATACAGATCATGCTGCACATATCGGTGGTGCATTAGTGGGCCTATTTGTCGCGATGCTTCTCTGTGATATGCCAGCATTTATTCTCAATTTCATGCCGTACGGAAAACGAGGCATACAAATATTGGCATTGACATTGATATTCGCGTATATTTCATTGACATTGTGTCTGTTTTATTTATTTACACCGATTTATCTCAAATAGAAGAAGTGCATTCATTTCAATGCGCGATCTGTTTGTTTGTTCATAGGAATGTCACGTTTTTTTTTCTTTCTCGACCTTGATTTTATGATTTTAGTGTAAATAAAATAACGAATGAATTTTAAATGCGTCATTTCTCTCGTTCTGTTCAAACGACGACGACAGATGAGTAATAGGTGTATACGTCTCATGCGATTGGTTTTCGACAATGTGTGATTATTTCTTTTCCTATACAGTTGTTTTTCTTCTTGGATAAAATAAAAAACAACTGGTTAATATAAGTTCGTTTTTTATTATTTAAGAATGAGTCAAACCTTAAAAAAACTCGCTTGCACTTTTTTCGTATTATTATTATATAAAGATTCTCTCAAGCGTAGCGCAGAGGAAGAAAAAAACAAAACTACTGCGTCAAATCATTTTCTATTGCACTTTTTCACTACAGGTAGCTCTGTTTTTTTTCTTCTTTTAGATATAAATACAGATTTATTCATCGGCTAATTTATTTTGCTAGTGACATGATGGCGAGAGCCGTGTTCGTCACATATTTATTCGGTAAGGACATTTTTATTTCTTAACTTCAAAATTGAATTTTTACTGATATTATTTTAGCGCTGTCAATTGGTTTGACAATTGGTACGATTAGTAATTGTGCGTCTGGACCGGAATATTGGTGTCAATCATTTGAAAATGCTCAAGAATGCGGCGCCATACAACATTGTACAGACACTGCATGGAGTTTGGATGAGAAATATGCCAAAGTTGAATCATCAGCAACCTGTGGAATTTGCCAAAAAATATTCTCGAAAACTCACGAAGGTTTAGAGGAAAACGAAGTAAAATTGTTCTTATGATTTTCTTGAGTTCATCATCGTCATGACTTCTAGGATTTGGTACAATCGAATCTATTGAAAGCATGTAATTTATTACCATCGGATAATTTTCAATCCAAAGTAAAAATCGACAATCTTTAGTTTTTCCTGCGAAACAAAAAACATATTTCAAATTTTAGTGCACAAAAATTGTTAACGATTATGGAACAAGCATAATTTCATTAATGAACAAAAAAGTAAATAAAGATTGATTTTAAGTTTTTCCGAATTTGATTTCTTTCGTTTAGCGTTTTGCAACAATATGTTATCTATTCAACAGTTGTTCTCGAGAAAAAACGGTTGCAACTGTCGGTAAATCTCGATGTACATGGGGTCCATCGTATTGGTGTTCATCATTGAGTAATTCTCTTGAATGTCAAGCAACTGAACATTGTTCAACTCAAGTCTGGTCTCAACAAGTCATTCAAAAGAAAACGAATGATAATATCTGTCAATTCTGTGAACATACTATCGATAAATTACGTTCGATTATCACCGAGTCAAAGATCGAGGTAGAATATTAAACAAAAATCGAGATTGAGAAAATATCGTTTTGATTCAGATTAATGTCAAACAATGGTTAGATGGTATGTGCACCATGTTACAAAATCAAAATGCTGTTGATCAAGTGAAAAACAAGATTTGTAAAAAAACATTATCAATTTGTTCGATTTTTTATCTAGTGTAAACAATTTGCAAGTGAATATGCAGATCAAATTCTCGATTTGCTCAAAAATAATATTGTAAGAAATCGATTCTATCCGTCTGATTTTCTCGATATATAAGAACAAACATTTAGAATTCGGGTGTTATTTGTCATTTGGGATCAATGTGCCAAGATGCTACAATTACCTCTCAAAATATTCAAATGAATGAACAATCGAAAATGTTATGTAATGTCATTGTTCGTGCTACTCATGATTTGTATGCAGATGCATTAAAATCACAAGATGAAATTGAACAATATCTGAAAAGTGATTGTCAACAATTGGCAACTGATGATTTAAAACAAAAAGTAATCGCAGACATTGAAGTCAATTTCATCGTTTCTTATCGAGTTGATTTTAGTGTACTGATATTATTGAATATCATGCAGACAATATCTACGAAAACGTGAAGGCGAAAATGGTATAGATAAAAAAGAAACGTTTATTTAAAACTAATTTTCAATGTCAAAATATTTAGGAATTATCAACAATTTGTGACCAAACAGTTTTTCAAGTAAAACAAAAGAAATAAATCTTTTATTGAAAAATGAATGAATATTTTTTTCTCTAGTCAAATTCGGGTGATCGATGTGATCTATGTCGATTTGTTATCTCTTCAGCACAAACAATGCTTGAAGACAAAAATTCTGAAGAAGATGATGTACTCAAATATATTGACAATCAATTCTGTTCGAAGTTAAATGGTAATCAGAAGGCCAATTGTCAATCAATGCTTGATACCTATCGAGAGATTTTGCTCGGTCAAATTCGTCAGGGCAAAGTAAATAGACAAAAATCTTGTTAACAGATTAGCTTTTTATGAGAATTTCTAGAAATCGATTTTAATCTGCACCTATTTTCAACTCTGTATTAAAGAAATTCCGGATGCATCAGATGAAGTTGATGAAGTAAGATAAAAACAAATAGTTGAAGAGATTTAATATTATATTTAGGCAAGTGTGACGGCATTTTTCAAAGAAAATTTCTGCGATCGATTGGGGCCTTTTCAACAAACAGTGAGTTTGATTTTTCGCATTCGATTCAATAAACTTTCCTTTGAATAGTGTCATGCATTGACAAATAAAGATTCAACTGGTGCAATCAAAGGACTTGTCAATAATATTGTATGTTCAATAAATTTTTATCAAATTCCTACTTCATAGATTTGCTTTAGAATGGCAATGATCTCTGTGAAATCTTTGGCTTGTGTTCTAAACAATTGTCA